>Ga0182030_10002760_pt1 | contig 37420 bp, 33 predicted proteins | sample 812S3MmetaG_FD_121299 | JGI IMG/M metagenome (GOLD analysis project Ga0182030, IMG submission 121299) | Permafrost microbial communities from Stordalen Mire, Sweden - 812S3M metaG (Illumina Assembly) | ecosystem: Environmental > Terrestrial > Soil > Wetlands > Permafrost | place: Sweden...
GCGCCCCGGTGACGGCAGGATCCTCGCAGTACGCCACGCAGGCGGGAACGGCCACGGGACTGCCGGCCAACGCCGAGATGATGCGCACCTCCCGACCCATGTCGTGGGCCGTGGCCAGGAGCGGCCCGACCGGCGGTCGTCGGAGGGCCCACTGGTGGCCGCCGGCGTCGAACACCCGAAAGGTCAGATTCGAACCACCCCCTACGATCGGCTCGAAGACAAACGGTGCCGTGGCTTCGGGCACGTGCTCGAGCAGCCATGCGCTGACACGAGGAGGGTCGATGCCCACGGGGGGCGGATCGGTCGCCATCTAGAGATTTTCGCTCGCCAGATCGAGGTACCCGGCGAAGCGCACCTCGGCCTCGGCCCGCCTCGTCGGGATGTGCTCGCTGGGCCATCCCTCGACCGGCGTGTAGTTCTTCACCACGCGGCGGGCAATGAAGGATTTGTGGACCTCGTCGGCGCCATCGCTGATCCGGTAGTTGCGCGCCATGCGGTACATGGACTCGAGGGGAAGGTCGCTCGAGTACCCCAACGCACCGTGCACCTGAATCGCCCGATCGATGACGCGGTAGAGGACCCCGGCGCACCAGTACTTGACCTGAGCGATCTCCACCCTCGAGGCCGATGACCCGTACGTCTCCCAGTGCCATGCGGCCTGCAGCGTGAGCAGTCGAGCCGCCTGGATTTCGGTGGCTGACTCGGCGATGAAGTCCTGCACGAACTGTTTGTCGGCCAGGACCTTGCCCTGCAGGGTCCGAGAGACGGCGCGCTCGCACATCATGTCGAAGGCCCGCTGGCACATGCCGATCCAGCGCATCCCGTGATGAATCCGCCCGGCCGAGAGGCGCTTCTGGGCCAGGAGGAATCCCTCACCGGGACGTCCGATGAGGTTGGACGCCGGAACCCGGCACTCGGTGAACCGGATCTCGGCATGGCCCCGCACGTGCTGGTCACCGACGCCCGCATAAGGGTGGTCCATGGTGTGGACGTTGCGCACCACCTCCATTCCCGGGGTACCTCGTTCGATGATGAACATGGACGCCCGCTCGTAGGGGGATCCGTCCGGCTCCGTCACCACCATGGCCAGCACGAAATCGGCGTCACGGGCATTGGATGCAAACCATTTGTGACCGTCGATCACGTACTCGTCGCCGTCACGCCGGGCCGATGTCGTAATTTGCGTCGGATCCGAACCGGCCGAATGGGGTTCGGTCAGTGAAAAGGACGAGGTCAGCTCACCCGCCAGGAGAGGCCACAACCATCGGTCCTTCTGCTCCTCGTTGGCCCCGATGGCCAGCAACTCGCCGTTTCCCGAATCGGGGGCCTGATTGCCGAAGATCTCCGGCGCCGAGGGCGTACGGCCCAGGATCTCGTGCAGCAGGGCCAGTTTGACCTGGCCCAATCCCTGCCCGCCGAGCTCGGGGTCGAGGTGGCCGGCCCAGAGTCCCCGCGCCTTCACCGCCTCCTTCAACGGGGCCGCGGCCAACTTGTAACTCTCCCGGCTCATCTGTGGCTTCACCAGGTCGAGCGGTTCGATCTCCTCGCGCACGATCTGACGCGTCCATTCGAGCTCGGGCTCGAAGGCAGGATCGTTGCAGAAGTCCCAGGCCATACGGCTCCCCTCCTCGGTGACGACGCCACCGCTCGTCAGTGACGACACTGTAGAACGGCACCGAGGTCCGAGACGGTGCCGGACCCCCGTGGATCAGGAGGCGGTCCGGGGAGTCGGGGAGAAACGCACCGGGAGCCGGGAGGGCCCAGAGACGAAATTGGAGGTGAGCCATTCCGCCGGCGCAGTGGGCTCAATATCCGGCAGCCTGGTCAGGATCTGCCGCAGGAGGGCGTCGATCTCGAGCCGGGCGATGTGGGACCCGAGACAGAAGTGGGGGCCACCGCCACCGAAGGCGATCTGGTCGTTCGGGCGACGGGTGATGTCGAAACGGTCGGGCTCCGCGAACGCGTCCTCATCGCGATTGGCCGAGCCGTAGTACATCACCACCTTGTCCCCCTCGGCGATGTCACGCCCACAAAGGACCGTGTCCCGTGTCGCGGTACGCCGCATGTAGACCACGGGACTCACCCAGCGCAGCATCTCCTCGATCGCGCCGGGCAGGAGGCCGTCGAGATCCGCCTGGAGCCGGCGGCGCTCGTCGGGGTGCTCGAACAGGGCCAACATCCCACCCCCGACGAGGTTTCTGGTCGTATCGCCTCCGGCATCGATCAGAAGGAGAAAGAAGAGGCTGAAATCGATGTCGTCAAGGGGCTTGCCGCGCAGCTCCGACCGGACCAACAGGCTGGAAAGGTCATCGCTGTCGTGCTGCCGCTTCTCGTGGGCGACCCGCTGACCGTAGGAGAACATCTCCGCCAACGCAGCCTGCACGGCGTCGGGGGTATGGGTTCCCGGCGCGGCATGCAAGATCTCCGTCAGCTGGTACAGGCGCCGTCCGTCCTCGAGAGGAATCCCGAGCAACTCGGCGATCACGAACGACGGCATCTCACCGGCGAGGTCGGCGACAAGGTCACATTCACCCCGCTCGGCCACCGCGTCGACGATCTGCACCGCCAATTCCTCTATGCGGTCCCGCCACGACGTGACGGCCCGAGGCGTGAAGCGCGAGTTGAGGAGTCGCCGCTGAGCCGTGTGGGCCGGCGGGTCGCAGCTGATCATCATCTGATGCTCGTCGCCGCCGGGGACGTCCGCGATGGTCATGGTCGGCCACGAGGAAAAGGTGGCGGCGTTGCGCCCTATGGCCCGCACGTCGTCATAGCGCGTCAGCGCCCAGAAGCCGGGGCCGGACGGCTCGGGATGGAAATGGCAGGGATCGTTGGCGCGCAGCCAGCGGTACTGGTCATGAGGCTGGCCGTGGGCGAAGGACGCCGCGCTGAGCAGATCGATCTCCACCTAGGCCACCACCCCGGCGCTCCGAAGCTCCGCGATGCGGTCGGCCAGGCCGAGCTCGGTGAGGATGGCATCGGTGTGCTCGCCCAGGGCCGGCGACGCGTCCGTGGTATCGGCCGGCGTGCCGCGAAATTGGATCGGATGGCGGGGGAAGCGCGTGCGCCCGACGACGTGGTGCTCGCGCTCGGTGAAGAGCCCCACCGCCACGGCATGCGGATCGCGCGTCAGCTCGTCGGGTGAAAGGACCATGGCGAACGGGACGCGCTCGGCCTCCAGGCGCGCCGTGGCCTCGGCCATCGTCATGTTGGCGGCGTGGGCGTAACACACGTCCACCAGTGCCGCGCTGACGTCACGGTTCTTGTTGCGGTCCTCCATGGTCGCCACCCGCGGATCGTCCCAGCCCTCCACGCCGAGCGCCTTGCACATGCCGGAGAAGTCGGCGACGGAGGTGGGCGTGACGACACCCCACCCGTCGCTGAACCGCATCGGCCGGAAACCGGCCACGAAGCTCGAGTTCAGCGAATGGTCGGAGTCGAGGAGCACCTCGTTGCCGGCGGAGTCGGCCCAGAGGAACGATGCCACGGCATCCATCATCGCCAGCTCGACGTGCTGCCCTCCCCTCCCCATGGCCCGGGCGAGCAAGGCCGCGGTGATGGCCTGCGAGGCGAACAGCGCGGTGACCTTGTCCGCCGCCGTCTGGCGCAGGAACACGGGGATGCCGTCGGCCGGATCGGCCTGGTTCGTGGCCAGTCCGGCGTAGGCCTGGATCACCGTGTCGTACGCGCTGCGATCACGGTAGGGCCCCTCGGATCCGAAACCGGACAGGGAGGCGTAGACCACTTCGGGGTTGACCTCCCGGATGGCCTCGTAGCCGAGTCCCAGGCGGTCCATGACGCCCGGTCGGAAGTTCTGGACCACGACGTCCGCCCGCGCCGCCAGGTCCTTGACGATCGCCACCCCGTCGGCCGTGTGGACGTCCACCGCGATGCACCGCTTCCCGCGGTTGCACATCAGGTAGAGGGCGCTCATGCCGTTCACCATCACGCCGACCCACCGGCCGATGTCGCCGATGCCGGGCCGCTCCACCTTGATCACCTCGGCCCCCTGGTCGGCCAGCAGTGCGACGGCATACGGGCCGGTGAGGGCAATCGAAAGGTCGAGTATGCGGATTCCCTCCAACGGCTTCGTCATTCTACGAACTCCTCATGGGTGCGACTCCGCCCGTGAGGCCCGCTGTAGGCGAGGCCCCACGCCGGACGGGCCGCGAATTCCGGCACGACCACCCGGGAACGGGCGGACCGCCACGACTCGACCAGTGCATCCTCGGCACCGTACTCAAACGGGTCGGTCAGCACCTTCTCCTCCATGCCCCCGGGCTCGGGCGGGTGCTCGGCCAACCAGCGCGCGGTCTCGGGCACGGCCTCCCGGGCGGGCATCACATCGCGATGCCCGAGCCGGTCATGGAGCCGGCTCAGGTCAAGGACCCGGTGGGTCGGCAAGGGCTGCGTCAGCAGGGGCCACGCGGGCACCGCCAGGTCATACGGCATGGAGACGATCTCGAGCTCGGCCCCGAGTGCCCGTGCGCACAATTCGACCACCTGGCGCACGGTCAGCACCTCTTCGTCCCCCACGTTGAAGATCATGCCGGAAGAAAGCTCGGGCTGCTCTATGGCGCGCACCACCGCGGCGGCGCAGTTCTCGGTGAAGCAGTGATGATGGAGGGTGAGTCCCTCGTCCGCCACGATGATCCACCGCCTCTTGTCGAGGATGCGCCGCACGATCGACCACTCCCGGGGTGCCGGCTGGTAGGGCCCGTAGAGATAGGGGTAGCGAAAATGCGCCGCCCCCGGGTGGGCCTTGAACACCGCCGCTTCGGTGCGCACGATGCGGTAGCCCTTCTCGTCGACCGCAGGGTCGTCGACGAGAGCGGCGTCCTCACGAACCGGCACGGGCAGGCCGGGCGGATCGTACAGCCAGGCGTCGGTCCACCCCCGGTAGGCGGGCACCCCGCCGACGGACACGAAGTGGTCGCACATGCCCTTGGTGAGCTGGGCGATCATGCGCAGGCGCCCGTACATGCCCACGATGACGTCCCACGTCGTCCCGGCGAGCGCCTCGCCGAGCGAGAGCTCGTCGTACGGGTCGGCGTGAATATGGGCCAGACCCGGCGGCGTCTCCGGTCGCTCGTGCGTCCCGCGGTGGAGGATCGTCACGTCGTGACCGTCGGCGACCAGCCGGGCCACGATCGGGATCCCACTCGGGCCGGTGCCACCGATGACGAGGATTCTCACGACAGGGGATGGTACTCGTGGGTGGCGCCAACGAGTAGAACGTGCACATGTCCATTTCCATCGCGGACGATCCCCGCTACCTCCAGATGGTGAAAGCCGAGGAGCAGCTGACCGCCCCCGGTGAGCCCTACGAGATGACCGAGGAGACCGTCCTCGGTGAGCGCGTCGCCGTGCTCTGCCGGCGCCCGCGCTCCCTGCGGCAAGTGCTCGTCGACGGGTGCACGGCATACGGGGGGAACGATTGCTACATATTCGATGACGGAGAGCGCATCACTTTCGCCCAGCTCGAGGGAGTGGTCGCATCGGTCGCCACCTCCCTACGCGACCGCTATGGAATCGGGCCCGGCGACCGGGTGGCGATCTGCGCCGCCAACTGCCCGGAGTGGCTGTTGACCTTTTGGGCCGTGGCCAGTCTCAATGCGGTCGTCGTGGCGATGAACGGCTGGTGGACCGGAACCGAGATGCGCAACGCCATCGCCTTGACCGAGCCGTCCGTGCTGCTCATGGACGAGAAGCGCCTCGCCCGTCTGGAGGGCGATGTCGGCGTGCCGGTGATCCTCGTCGAGCGTGACTTCGCCGAGCTGATGAAGCGCCCGGACGTTCCGTTGCCCGACCCCGTCATCGCCGAGGACGACCCGTTCATGCTGATCTTTACCAGTGGCACGACGGGCCGGCCAAAGGCGGCCACACTCTCCAACCGCACGGTCATCGGCTACGTCCAGCTCCAGCTGTTCATTCAGGACCGGAGCATGCTGGTGGCCGGTGTGACCCCAGGCGCGGCGCCCCCGTCGGTGCGGCTGTCCCCCTTTCCGCTCTTCCACGTCTCGGGAATGGGCACCGCGGTCTCGACGGTCATGACGGGCGGCAAGACCGTTTGGCCCTTGGGTCGCTTCGAGCCCTCGCGGGTGGTCGACCTGACGCTGCGGGAGAACGTGGCGTTCTGGAGCGGGGGGACCACCCACATCGCCCGCCTGCTGGACAGTCCGGACATTGAGCGGGTGCCGACCTCGCAACTTCTCGGGATCGGGGTGGGTGGATCGGCCACGACACCGGACATCATGCGGAGGATCGCGGTCCGCTTCCCGCACCTGTCGACGTCGACGTCGACCGGGTACGGATCGACCGAGACCGGCGGCATCGCCAGCTGGGCCCCCAACTGGATGCTCCGGGCCGTCCCCGGCTGTGTCGGGCCTCTGCTCCCGACGGTGGCGGCGCGCATCACCGACGACCGGGGGGCGGTGCTGCCCGACGGGGCGGAGGGGAACATAGAGATCCGCAGCGCACTCACCATGCTCGGCTACTGGCGCAACGACGGCGCCAACGAGGACACGATATTGCCGGGAAGGTGGGTCGCTTCGGGTGACTTCGGGCGCCTCGATGACGGAATCCTCACCATTGCCTCGCGCCGGCGCGACCTCATCATCCGTGGAGGCGAGAACATCTATCCCTTCGAGATCGAAGACCGGCTGGAGGAGCACCCCGACGTGGTGGAGGCGGCCGTGTTCGGGATCGATGACGCCACCCACGGGCAGGTCGTCAAGGCGGTGGTCGTGGTGCGCGAGGGAACCGTGCTCGACCCCGATGTCCTGCGCGATTTCTGCGCCGAGACCCTCTCCTCGTACAAGATTCCGGTCAACCTGGAGATCGGCACGGCCCCGCTCCCCCGCAACGCCACCGGGAAGGTGATGAAACATGTGCTCGCCGGGACGTCGGCCAGTGCATTCGTCGACGAGGAGGGTTGACGGGCGGACGGGCGGACGGGCGGACGGGGGCGCTGATAGCGTCCGGAGTGGATCTGCAGGCCAGCGCAAGGGGGGACTGATGACGACCATTCAATCCGTGAGCGGACCGCTCGAACCACGACAACTCGGGCGGGTCCTGATGCACGAGCACGTGTTCATTCTCGATCCCGACTTCCTCATCAACTACCCGGAGCTGGACGGTTTCGACGAGGCCCGGCACGTCCCGGACGCCATCGTCAGGCTGAACGAGCTCAAGTCGGGCGGGATCGACACCATCGTCGACCTGACCGTGCTGGGCATCGGCCGGAACATCGCGCGGATTCAGACGGTCCAGGCCGAAACGGACCTTCAGATCCTTGTGGCGACCGGCCTCTACACGTTCAACGAGGTGCCCCACGTCGTGCACATCCGCGGCCTGTCGTACCCCGGCGGCGCGGCCGCACTGCTCACCGAAATGTTCGTGGCCGACATTACCGAGGGAATCGCCGGCACCGGCGTGCGGGCCGCCATTCTCAAATGCGCCACCGATCAGCAGGGGGTGACACCCGACGTGGAGCTCGTGCTCCGCTCCGTGGCCCGGGCCCAGCGGGCGACGGGCGTACCGATCAGCACCCACACCCACGCAGTGAGCAAGCGCGGGCTCGAGCAGCAGGACGTGTTCGAGTCCGAAGGGGTGGACCTCTCCCGGGTGGTGATCGGCCACTCCGGGGACACGACCGACCTGGCGTACCTCGAAGAGATCATGCGACGCGGGTCCTTCATCGGGATGGACCGGTTCGGGATCGACCCCATCCTCAGTTTCGACGACCGCGTGGCCACCGTGGCGACGCTGTGCGAGCGGGGCCACGCCGACCAGATGGTCCTGTCCCACGACGCGGCGTGCTTCATCGACCTCTCCCCGAACATACGCGCCCATCTCCCGAACTCCCATTACCTCCACATCTCACGGGACGTCATCCCGGCGTTGGAGAAGCACGGTGTGAGCCAGGACCAGATCGACCAGATGCTGATCACCAACCCGCGTCGCATCTTCGAGCACCCCGGAGGGGCGTACTGAGGCCCTATTCGGGATGAGGCCTACTCGGGGATGACGTTGTACGTATCGGGATCAGGGCCCGTCCGCTGCTGCCGGTCCAGGGCCGAAATCCGGTTCATGTCCTCCTCGGACAGCGCGAAATCGAAGATTTCGAAGTTCTCCTCCATGCGCCGAGGCGAGCTGGACTTCGGAAAGACGATGCTGCCGCGCTGGACGTGCCAGCGCAGCACCACCTGGGCCGGTGTGCGGGCATTGTCCCGGGCGACCGCCTCGATGACGGGGTCGCCCAGGACGTCACCGCGGGCGAGAGGGGACCAGGCCTGGGTGGAAATTTCGAGGCGCGCGTCGAAGTCCAGCAATCCCTCCTGGGTCAGGTACGGATGGGCTTCGATCTGGTTGACGGCGGGCACCACGTCGGTTTCCGCCACTACCCGCTCGAGGTGCGGGATCTGAAAGTTGGAGACACCGATGGCACGCGCCCGCCCTTCGACGTAGATCCGCTCGAAGGCCCTCCACGTCTCCACGTAGTCGCGCACCTCGGGGAGAGGCCAGTGGATCAGGAACATGTCGATGCGGTCGGTTCCCAATGCCGCCAATGTCTGCTCGAATCCGTACAGCGCGGCGTCGAAGCCGATCTTGTTGTTCCGAAGCTTGCTGGTGACGAAGACGTCGTCGGGGTCCAGCCCGGACTGGGCGATGGCGCGTCCCACCTCTTTTTCGTTCCCGTACGCCTGCGCGGTGTCGATGTGGCGGTAGCCGAGTCGCAACGCCGCCCCCACCGCCTCGATCGTCTCCTCCGGTTTCAGCAGCAACACCCCCAGGCCGAGCTGCGGGATCTCCACTCCGTTGTTCAGTCGGATGTCCGGCACCGCTACTCTCACCTGGCCTCCCTCACGCTCTTGTGACGGGAGAGGATCGGTCCATCGCCCAAGCCAGGTCGGGATGGCGGTCCCCCCACGGCTGCGCCTCCTCCAGTTGGGACGCCAGGCGAAAGAGCACGTCTTCTCGACCGTAGGCCGCCACGAACTGCACGCCGATGGGCAGCCCGGTCGGCCCCCACGACAACGGGAGCGAGATCGCCGGCTGGCCCGACACATCGAAGGGAATGGCGAAACTCGTCATGGCGGAGAGACCGGCGGCCATGTCGGCGAGCGGGTTGTCGCCGGACAGCGTCCCCAATTCCGGGGGGAGAGTCGCCATCGTCGGGGAGAGCACCACGTCGAAGGCGGACGTGGCTGCGGCGACGTTGCGACTCCACCGGGCCAGATGGTCGACCGCATCGACAAGCGCGATCGCAGTGACCGACTGCCCGAACTCCACCATGAGAGCCGGCATCGGCTCCATCTCCTCGACGGCCGCGCCCAGGCGCTCCTCCCACCGGCGCACGTCGCGCGCGATGCCGGCCGCGATGATCGTGCGCATTGCTTCGGAGCCCTCACGGTCGGACAAGGCGGGCCCGTGCAGTTCGTCGACGTGGTGGCCGGCCGCCTCCAGCCGTCGGGCCGCTTCTGTCGCCGCGCCGGCACAGAGCGGGTCCACGGGGCCGCCTGAAGGTGCCTCGACGACCAGCCCGATCCGTAGCCGCCCGGGATCGCGCCCGATCTCCTCCGCCCACGGGCGAGCCGGCGGTGGAGCGGTGTGCAGATCGCCCGGCACCACACCGGCGGTGGCGTCGAGCACCGCGGCGGAGTCGCGCACGGTTCGGGTCACGACGTGCTCATGGGTGAGCGGCCCCCAGTACTCGCCGAACTCCGGGGCGAGACTCGTACGATCGCGACTCGGCTTCAGACCGACCAGACCGCAACACGAGGCCGGAATCCGGATGGAGCCCCCCATGTCGTTCCCGTGCGCAACGGGGACCATGCCGGACGCCACGGCGGCGGCGGACCCGCCACTGGACCCTCCGGCGGAGTGGGACGGCGACCAGGGGTTGCGCGTCGGACCGAACGCCAACGGCTCGGTGGTCGGCGACATGGTGAGCTCGGGCACGTTGGTCCGGCCCAGCAGCACGAGACCCGCCGCCTTGTAGCGGCGGGTCAGCTCTGAGTCGCCGGGAGACGTCCAGGGGTGGTCCCGCAGAAAGCGCATCCCGTGCTGGTAGCGGTCGCCTTCGGAATGCTGAACGGCGTCTTTGAGAAGGAAGGGCACGCCGGCGAACGTCGCACCGTGCGACGCCACGGCAGCTTCTGTGCGGGCCCGTTCGAAGCGCCGGAACACCAGCGCATTGACGGACGGGTCGAGGCGTTCGATCCTCTCGATGGCCAGTTCGGTGAGTTCGGCGGCCGAAACCTCACCGGAGCGCACCAGCTCCGCCTGACCGACGGCGTCCACCCAGTGCAATTCGTCCCTGGCCACCTTGCCCCTCCTCCGGTAGAGCCGACCCGAGCCCACCGTAGTGGAGTGGACTCGGCGCCGGTGTCGTCTCAGCCCCGATGACGCCCCGCGCGCACACCCAGTCGGTCGGCGGTGGCCTCCATATCGGCCAGGAACATGGCGCGCCGGGCCGGATCGGGTCCGCCCGCCATGTCCATGAAGTCGTGCAACAGCACGAGGCGGTGTACACCGAGATCCTCGAAGCGATTGACGGCATCCCGGTCGATCTCTCCCGGCGGCGGTGTGATGGTGACCCGGAGTTCGCCGAGAACCGCGGGGCGTTCCACCTCGTCGGCCAGACGGGCCAGCTCGTCCAGCGAGCGCTTGGTGGAGTCGAGGTCCTGGAAGAATCCGTACCATCCTTCGGCCCGGGAAATGGCACGGCGGAGCGCGGCGCTCGACATGCCGCTGGCGTAGAGGGCAAGGCGCGGGGAGGCCGGTTGCGGCCTACTCTGCACGCCCGAGAAGGCGGCGAACTCGCCGGAGAACCGCGGTTCGTCGTCGTCCCAGAGGCTGCGCATGGCGTCGATATAGTCGTCGGCCCGCCGCCCGCGAGTGCCGAACGCCACACCGATGGCCTCGTACTCGCCCGGGACATAGCCCACGCCGACACCGACGAGGAGCCTGCCCTGGGCCAGCACGTCGACCGAGGCGAGCTGCTTCGCCAGAATCACCGGATTGCGCAACGGGAGGATCACAATGCCCGTCCCGAGCTTCACCCTCGTCGTCCGCGCCGCGGCGTAGGCCAGCACGGCCACCGGGTCGAGCATCTCGCTGTGCGGCGGCAGCGGGGATGGCGCTGCTTGGGGGTCGATCAGCACGGGGTGCTCCCCCACCCAGACCGACTCGTACCCGAGATCCTCGGCCGCGCCCGCGATCTCGGCCACCCCCTCGGCGTCGGCGAGAGCGCCCGAGCCGACCCCGAACCATCCGATATCGATCATCGCCCCCCTCCTCTCACCATGGCATGGCAATGCCGCCGTTGGGGTGGAGTGTCTGGCCGGTCATGAAACGGGCGGCATCGGAGGCCAGGTAGAGGGCGGCGTAGGCCATGTCATCCGGCTCGCCCATGATGCCCATCGGCACCATTTTGCGCATCCGGTCGAGGTACTGCCGATGCCGCTCCTCGTCCACCTTTCCCTCGGCATCGGTGTAGTTGTAGTTGACGATGCGGGTGTCGACCGGTCCGGGGGCGATGGCGTTGACGCGAACCCCGTGGGGCGCCATCTCAACGGCCAGGGTCTTGGTGAGTTGGCTCACGGCTGCCTTGGCCATGGCGTAACACAGGATGGTCGGAGCCGGGGTGTCGACGGCGCCGGACGACATGTTGATGATGCTCCCCCGACCCCGCGGCACCATGGACCGGGCTGCGGCCTGGCAGCCGAACAGCACGCCCTTGAGGTTCACCGCGAAAATCCGGTCCAGCTCGGCCTCAGTGACATCCACGACGTGAAAATGGTTGATGATGCCGGCGTTGTTGCACATGACGTCCAGCTCCCCCACGGAGGCCACGAGCTCTTCGACCTGGTCCCGCTTCGACACATCGACGATGGCGGGTCGGGCCGTACCCCCGGCGCGCCGAATCGCTTCGACGGTCTCCTCGGCCAGCTCGGGGACGATGTCCGCGCACACCACCGAGGCGCCGGCGCCGGCCATGCGCAGGGCGATGGCCTGTCCGATCCCGCTGCCGCCCCCTGTCACGATCGCCGTACGTCCGTCCAAGCGGAATGGTTCGGTACTCATGGTTTCTCTCGTCCCTTCGCTGTCCTGTCGCCGCACCGATTCAGATCACCAAGAATCGGTGTGCAACGTACCAATGCGGGGGTCGACCCGCCCCGGGGCCCCCGCCGGAGGGGCTCCCGCGCGGCCTGTTGACCTGCCCGCGTGCTATAACTAGTATCACAGTTAGAGATTCCGTGGGGGACGCGGGGCCGCGGAAGTCCCGCTGATCGTGAGAGGAACGCCGGAGTGACGATCGCCGAATCGCTCATCGCCCAGTTCGACCGGATGGTCCAGCGTGACGGAGGGTCCCTCGAGTTGCTGGGGACCGAGGGGAACGTGATCAGTGTGGGGTACAAGCTCGGTACCGATCCCACGTGTGCCGATGGGGTGTGCGTGCTGCCCGACGCGGAGCTGCAGGCCCTCATGAGTGAGACGCTCCAGCGCCGCGACCCCTCACTGCGGGTCGTGGTCTCGCGCATCTAGACCGATCGGCCGGCCCGGACTGGTTCAACGGAGGGAAGACAGAATGAGCATTGACGTCACAGACAGACAGTCCGGATCGGCGGCGCCGCACTCGACGCCGGGCCGCCTCACCATCGACAATCCGATTGCCGAGCCGCAAGCACATCAGGAGAACGCAGATCGTCACGCCCCGGCCCCACGACTGGACGGGCTGGACGGCAAGACCGTGGCGCTGTACTGGAACGGCAAGCAGAACGGCCTCGATGCCCTGGCCCGAACCAAGGAGAACCTGGGCCGGCTCTTCTCCGACATCTCGTTCATCGATGTCGTCGGCGAGTTGGGTGGGACGAACCGCTACCTCTCCGCGGGCCAACTCGAAATGCTCGCCGCCGAAGCAGATGCCGCGGTGTGCAGCACGGCGGATTGCGGGAGCTGCTGCTCCTGGCTGATGCGCGACCTCTGTGAGCTCGAGCGCCGAGGCGTCCCGGCGGTCGGCTACACCGCTGCGATCTTCTACGAGGACGCCCACTTCAGCACGGAGACCTTCGGCGTCCCCGAGGCATGCCCGGTCATTGTGCCCGAATGCTTCTCCAACAAGACCACCGGTGAGATCAACCAGATGGTCGATGATGCGATGCCCTCCGTTGTCGAAGGCCTGACCGTCGACCGGACGCCACTCGACGACCTGCCGCGGTTCGATCGGATGACGCTCACGTCGGCCCCCGAGCTGGTGTTCGACGGCGGGGATCTGATGGAGGCGTTCGAGGCGATGCAGGCCGAGTTCATCCGCAACGGCTGGAGCGACGGGTTGCCACTCATGGCCCCGACGAGGAGCAAGGTCGACGCCATGGTCGACGCGTCGGGCTTGAGCGGCGACCACGTGGTCGGGCTCTTCGCTCCCGGCTTCGGGATCGGCACCGTGCGAAAAATCGCCGCCAACGCCGTCATGGCCGGGTGCAAGCCCCAAACCATGCCCGTGATCATGGCCATGATGGAGTGCATTCTCGAACCATCCATCGGACTGCGCACCTGGGCGATGTCTACCGGGCCCCAAGCGCCGATGGTGCTGGTGTCGGGTCCGATCGCCGACGAAATCGGTATGAACCACGGCGTCTGCGCCCTCGGGCCCGGTTCCATCTCAGCGGTGAACGTCTCGATCGGACGGGCGCTCCGGTTGATCATGATGAACGTCGGGCTGTCGTATCCCGGCATCACCGACATGGACACCATCGGAACACCGAGCAAATTCTCCTTCTGCGTCGCCGAGAACGAGGAGAAGACCCCATGGGACCCCTGGAGGGTGCAGCAGGGGTTCGGGCGCGAAGAGTCGACGGTGACCGTCAACGTGCCGTACGGCATGACGGAGTTCTTCGATTTTCAGAACTCGGACCCCGAGCTCCTGATCGAAACGTGGGCCACTCTCACCACCCAGGCCTGCGGGACGCCGGCGGCAGGCGCGTGGCTCATCAAGGTCAACGCGCCGTTGGAGCAGGGGTATCCGTTCCACGGCAAATTCTCGAACATGCTATTGATGGCACCCGACCATGCCTCGGTCTTCGGGAATGCCGGGTGGACCCCGGCCGACATTGCGAACGCAATCCATCGCCAGACCACCATCTCGTTCCGCAAATTGATGCTGAACCAGTCCTACGATGCGTTCCGGGCGTCGCACCCCGAGCTGCTGTGGCTGCTCGACGCGCCCGAGACGCTGGTCTCGGTCAACCCCTCACCCGACTCCTTTGAGTTCTTCGTGGTGGGCGCCTCGGCGGGACGCAGCCAGTTCTGTTTCGGCGGCACGAACTCGGTGACCAAGGCGATACGCCGCCCCTGATGTCTCGAGTAGCGCCGCGGCGCCAGGGTGCGCCCGTGAGGAGGGGGGTGGTCAGGCCGAAGATGAAGGCTGCCATGCGCCTGGCCCAGGAGATCGTGGCCACAATTTACGAGAGCAAAATGCAGCCTGGTGACCGCTACCTGTCCGAGGCGGATGCATTGGCGCATCACCGGGTGGCCCGGGGCACCTACCGGGAGGCCCTGCGCTTCTTGGAGATTCAGGGGGTGGTCAACATCCGGGCCGGGCCCGGGGGGGGCCCCGAAATTCGCCGGCCCGGATGGCCCCAGCTGGCTTCGACCATTGCCCTGCTCCTGCAGTTCGCCGACGCGCCCATGCGAGAGGTCCTCGAGGCCCGCACGGCCATTGAGCCCGGCGTGGCCCGAATGGCCGCCATGTACGCCACGACCGAGGACATCGAGGCGATGGCCGAGGATCTGGACGAGATAGAGGCTCAGATCGGCAACTTCAAGAAGTTCTCGCCGGCCTACCTGCAGTTCTGGAATCACCTGGCCGAGAGCACCCACAATGCCTTCCTCATGTTCGTGTCGCCGGCGTTGCGAGCGATCGTGAACAGCGCGGGCTTCGTCCCGAACGAGCCCTACCGGGTCGAGACGCTCGGCCGACTGCGCGGTATTCATGCGGCGGTGGAGAAGCACGACGTCGAAGCGGCCGCGGCAGCGATGATCGAGCTCGAGCACGAGTTCTTCAATCGCTTGAGCACCGGATACCCCCGACAGATGGAGAGGGTTGTGGCCTGGTCGGACCTCGACCTTGACGCAGACCTCGACATCGACCTGGACCCGTGAGTCGGATCGACAACAGAGGGGACGGCATGGCAAGTCTGGAAGGGAAAGTCGTGATCATTTCCGGCGCCGCGCAAGGCATGGGAGAGCGTCACGCCGCGTGGTGTACCGAACAGGGCGCGGCCGTTGTCCTCACCGACATTCAGGTCGAAAAGGGCAGGCAGGTGGCGGACGGCCTCGGTGAGGGGGCCGTCTTCGTCGAGCACGACGTCACCTCCGGGGACGACTGGGGCCAGGTCGTCGCCACGGCGCTACGCGCCTTCGGGCGCGTGGACGGGCTGGTGAACAACGCGGCGATCGATCCCACGGCGGTCCCGATCGAGGACGAGACCTTCGAACGCCTTGAACGCACGCACCGGATCAACGTGTTCGGGACCTGGTGGGGCATGAAGTCCGTCATCCCACCGATGCGAGAGGCAGGTGGTGGCTCCATCGTCAACATCTCGTCCACCGCCGGGCTGCGGGGATTCCCGGGGTACACCGCCTATGGGTCCTCGAAGTGGGCGGTGCGGGGCATGACGAAGAGCGCGGCGCGCGACCTCGGCCGGTACAAAATTCGTGTGAACTCGGTGCACCCCGGCGGAGTCGAGGAGACGGGAATGTACCCCGTCCCGGCCAGCCCGGAGGAAGCGGCGCAGCGCCTGGCCCGGGTACCCCTCGGTCGGGTGGGCCGCCGCGACGACGTCTCGGCACTGGTCGCGTTCCTGCTGTCCGATCAGGCGTCGTTCATCACCGGTACCGAGCACGTGGTGGACGGCGGCTCGGTCATCGCGTGATGCGCGCCGCTTGGCGCGGATGACGCACTCAGGTGAGCGAGCGGAGGGCGAACTGCACGGCGTGCTCGACCTCGTCGGCGTCCGGCGCTGACCGTCTGCTCAAGTGCTCGTGCAGCGTTCCGAAGGTCAGGTGGTAGACGGCCTCCGCGTCGCGCCAGGTATCCGCTGCGGAGGCGCGGCGGACGCCGCCGATGGCCTCGGCCAGTATTTCGATCAGTCGGTCCCGCGACGTGCGCATCTCGTCGGGAAACGCCTCGGCGAGCCGGTCCGGGCTGACCACGAACGGGCGGGTCCGCGATGCCGCCACCGGATCTTTGGCCTGGGCCAGCACCCCCTCGATCCAAGCCCGGACCTGACCCTGCGGATTCGGGGCCAGTGACATCCGGTGTCGCAGATAGTCGACGATCTGACGCCGCCCGTCATCCAGCACGACGACGAGCAACTCGTCTTTGGACTGGAAGTACCGGTAGAACGTCTGGGTCGACAGCTTCGTCAGCTTGAGGATCTCCCGCAGGGAGGGGTCGAAGCTCCCGGTCTTCTCGATGACCTGGTAGGTCGCCTCAATGATCCGCTCGATCTCGTGCTCGTACGCGACTTTCCGATTGCCGGTCGACCGCTCGATGGCCCGGCGGGCCAGATCCTCGGTGAGGTTCGGAGTGGTCATCTAGCGGCGCTCGGCTATGGCCAGATCGTTGCGCAAGATCGCCTCCTTGAGCAGGCGACGTTGGATCTGTTGCGTCGTGACGGTGCGGGGGATGGTCTCTGCGACCACCAGGCGGCGCGGCTGCTTGAACGACGCGATCCGCCCGTCGCAGTGGGCGCGCAGCTCAGCCAGCGTAGGGACAGGTGCGCCGGGCCGCGGCACGATCACCGCAGAGACCTCCTCACCCCACTGCACGTCGGGCAGCCCCACGACCGCCACGTCCATGAGAGCAGGATGGTCGACCAACGCTGCCTCCACCTCGCCGGGCGCTACCGACTCCCCGCCGCTGCGAATCAGATCGCCCGCCCTGCCGACGATGGTGAGATAGCCACTTTCGTCGGTTTCGGCCAGATCGCCGGTCCGGTACCACCCGTCGACCACGGCGGCGGCCGTGGCCTGCGGATCCCCGAAGTAACCGTCGAAGAGCAGTGGTCCCCGGACGCACAGCTCTCCGTCGTCGTCGATCCGCACCTCGCTCGACGGCGACGGTACGCCACAGCTACCCGGCTTTCCTCGAATGTCGGCATGCTCGAGCGACGCCACGTTCCCCGCCTCGGTCGACCCGTAGAACACCCGTACCTCGGCCTCGGGGAAGAGCGTCTCGATCGATTCCAGGAGCTCCAAGGGGGTGGCCGACGTCCCGGTATCGGCGAAGCGGATGGAAGAGAGGTCGTGGCGACCGCCTTCGGACACGTAGTCGAGGATCCGGCGCCACACCGCCGGCACCCCGTTGATCCGCGTGGCCCGGTGCCGCTCTACGGCATCGCAGATGGAGGCCGCGTCGGCCGCGGCCAGAAAGACCACCCGGTCCCGGGCTTGCCACTGTTGCAACGCGATCGTCCACGCTCCCATGTGGAACAGCGGATAGGGGCACACCATGGGGCCGCGGGGCTCCAGCTGTGACCCGGGGTGGCTGCGCAGGAAGTTGACCCGATGCGAGATCACGACCCCCTTGGGGTTTCCGGTGCTCCCACTCGTGAAGAACAGGACATGGGGGTCCCCCTCGCGGAGCGCGGGTGCAGGCAGATCCTCGCCCGACTCGGCGGCGGCGCGGTCGAACAGGTGTGTCCCGGCACCGCCCACCGCGGCACGGCCCGCCGCGGTCGGCTCAATGCCGGCAAAGGGGATTTCGAGCTGCGTCGCCAGTTGGGCGCCGGGGGCGGCTCGTTCGCCGTCGGCCAACAGCAACGCCGGACGGGCCAATCGGGCCGTCCCCTCGATCTCGGCCAGGCCGAACAGCGCATTGAGCGGGGCGAACACGGCGCCCATTTTGGCCAGGGCCGCAAACACCAGGACCACGTTGAGGTTGGTCCCGCTCCACACCGCGACCCGGTCGCCGGTGGTGATCCCGAGGCGTCCGAGCGCCCGGGCCAGCTTGTTCGACTCCTGGTCGATCTGGCGAAACGTGTACGACTCGTCGCCGAGCGCGACGGCCATGCGATCCGGAACAGCTCGCGCCGCGTTGCGGAACACGTCCCCGATGAGAAGGTCCATGAATCGGGGGGACGGCCTAGCTTCCCGTGTCCTTGAGCACGCCGGGGGCGTGCACCGCGCCGAGGTTCGCTTCGAGGTACGCGGGCGCCTCCTGCGTCTCAATGAACCAGCCTGTCGGGCACATGGTCAAGATCTCGACAAAGGAAAAACCACGTCCGTCGAGTTGGGTCTCGATCGCCCGGTGGATCATCTTCTTGGTCCGCGCCACATTGCCCGCCGTGTTCACCGCACCCCGCGCCACGTAGGCCGCCCCCTCCAGCTGGGCCAGCAGGTTGGAGAGGAGAATCGGGTAGCCGTGCTCGGCTGCGTTGCGCCCGGCCAGGCTGTTCTTGGTGCGTTGGCCGAGCACGGTGGTGGAGGTGAGATGCCCCCCCGTCTCACCGAACACCCCGTTGTTGAGCATGATGCAGGTGACGTTCTCACCGCGGGCCGCAGTGTGGATGACCTCCTGCAGCCCTTCGTTGACCATGTCCCCGTCACCCTGAATGGTGAAGACGACGGTCTCGGGCCGGGCCCGCTTGGCGCCGGTGGCCAGTGAGGGAGCCCGCCCGTGGAGCGCCTGGAGCACCTCGACATCGAGATTGTTGGAGAACGCCGTGTAACAGCCGATGCCGAACACGGCGATCGTCCGCTGGGCGAGGTCCAGCTCGTCGATCACCTCGAGCACGGACCGCATGGCGATCGGCTCGCCACAGCCCGGACAGAGATGGTGAGCCCCGACGTCAATGAGGGCCGGCGTGAAGTCGTCCACCAGACGGGCCGGCTCGGTCGGCGGTCGATCGGTGAGCACCACGGGTACCCGGTCGCTCGGGGTCATCGGATTCCTCCTGCGTGTACGTCGAGGTCGGCCAGCACGTGCTCGATCCGGGAGCGGATGATGGCGACATCGAGGTCGGGTGCGATACCGAACCCGGAGCCGTCCAGGCTCAAGCCCCCGATGAAGTGCACCGGTGCCCGGCCGAGGACGGCGAGCCGGACGTCGTCGATCATCTGGCCCTGATTGTTCTCGTAGACCGCGACCGCCCGCGCGCCGTTCGCCGCATCGGCCACCGCCTCGGTGGGGAACGGGAACAAGGTGATCGGGCGCACATAGCCCACCCGTTGACCCTCCGCCCGCATCTGCTGGACCGCCGCCCGCACATACCGCCCCTGGGTCCCAAAGGCCACGACGACCACATCGGCGTCCTCGGTGAAACCGACGTCGGCCATCGGCGTAACCCCGGCCACCATTTCCGCGCTCGCGGCGGCGCGGGCCAGGTAATGCTTCGACATGTCGTAGCCGACATCGTCCCGCTGCTTGGCCGAGCCGAGGGGGGAGAGCAGCTTGGCCCGACCCGAGCCACCGGACGCGCCCGTGAGCGCCCAGTCCCGGGGAGGTTCGGGTCCAAAATCGATGGGTTCCAGCGAGACCGATTGGTACGTGTGGGCGATGTAGTAGTCGCCGAAGACCATGACCGGGTTGCGCCAGACCGCCGTCAGGTGGAAAGCGAGTTGCGTCAGGTGCACCGCCTCGGAGACATCCATGGGCGCCAGCACGATCAGGCGGTAGTCGCCATGGCCTCCGCCCCGGGTGGCCTGGAAGTAGTCAACCTGCGCCCGGGCCATGTCGAGCACGACGAGGGGCACGCCGGCCATGGTCAGCTCGGCCAATGACTCCTGCATGAGCGAGAGGCCCTGTCCGGTGGAGCCAGTCGCGGCCGGTGTACCCGTCGCGGCAGCGCCCCACGCCATACCGATCGCCTCCAGTTCGCTCTCGGCGTTCATGCAGACGCCTCCGACCGGGGGCATCTTCTTGGCCATCTGCTCGAGGATTTCGGTGAAGGGCGTTATCGGGTACCCGGAGAAGAACCGGCACCCGGCGACGACCATCGCCTCGGCAATGGCCTCTGACCCCTCCAACAGGCGACGCGTCATGGCGCGGTCGCTTCGATCACGACCGGGGTGTCGTACTTGTAGACCTGGAACACGAAGTCCGGGCAGATCTGCGAGCACGCCTTGCAGCCCGTACATCCTGCCACCAGTACCGGGTACCGGTACCCCCGCGTATTGACCTCGTGCTCGGTCATGGAGAGCACGCCCGGCGGGCAGGCGCTGATGCACAGGTCGCATCCCTTGCAGGCCTCGACATCGATCACCACCGTGCCGCGGCAGACGATCCCGTCTCCCATCGCTCCTCCAGTCCGGCCCATCAGGCTGCCACCGAGGCCCAGGCGGGAGCGACGTTCTCCGGCGCAGCGCCGAACCCGGCTTCGAGCGCCTTCACATTCAGCTCGACGTGCTTCTGCCGGTACGAGGGGAGTGAGTCCGCCACGGCTTGGCGCAGCGCCGGCAGCCCGACGAGGCCGGTGAACGCCGCGTAGGCGCCGACCATCACCATCGACGCCGTCATGATGTTGCCGACCTCGACCGCGATGTCGGCTGCCGGCACGTCGAGGGCGATGTAACCCGTCCGATCGATCGCCGCTTCGTAGACGGTCGAGTTCACCAGCACCACGCTCCCCGGCCGCAGGCGGAAGAGCGTCGGTTCGACATAGTCGTGGTGCATGAGAATGGCCGACCAGGTCTCCCCCACCGTCGACGGCGCCTCGATCGGGCCGTCCCCCACGACCACGGTGGACTCGGTGTTCCCCCCTCGCATCATGCCCCCATAGCTCCCGAACAGCTGCGCTTCTCGCCCCTCGATAATCGCCGCCCGGGCGACGACCAGAGAGGCCAGCTGCACCCCCTGGCCACCGATGCCGGTGATCATCAGCTCTCGCTCCACCATCGCCCCCTTCAAGAACAGTGTTCTGATGGCCCGAAACAGTGATCTTGACACTACACGGCCGGCGCGGCTTACGCCATGTGGACGCCGCCGTTGGGACGCAGGGTCTGCCCGGTCATGAAGCGCGAGGCGTCCGAGGCCAGGTAGAGCATGGCGTAGGCGATGTCCTCGGGTTCTCCGGTGATGCGCAGGGGCGTCTGCCCCGCCCGGGCGTCCAGAATGCCGCGGCGCCGATCCGGATCGACGGTGCCGTCCTCGTTCGTGAAGTGTACGGCCGTCATCGGGGTCTCTACGAAGCCCGGCGCCACCGAGTTGGCCCGTACGCCCGACGGCCCGACCTCGGCCGCCAGGGTGCGCGTGAACATCAGTACGGCGGCCTTGGTGAGCGCATAGCCGGAGATGCCCGGGGCGGGCACCTCCCCTCCTGCCGACGCGATGTTGATGATCGACCCGCGCCCAGCCGGAACCATCACGCGGGCCGCGGCCGCGCTACCCCAGTACACGCCCTTCAGATTGATGCCGATGATGCGGTCGAGATCCTCTTCGGTCGTCTCGACAATGGGCCCGAACTGCAAGATCCCGGCCACGTTCGCCCAGATGTCGATTTTCCCGTGTGCGGCCACGACCTGCGCCGCCAAGGAATCCACTTGCGCTTTTACCGACACGTCGGTCGGAACGGCGAGCGTGCCCGGCCCGATGGCATCGATGGCCTCGACCGCCTCCTCGAGCGCGGGCCGGTCGCGATCGGCGATCACGACCTTCGCCCCGGCGCGGGCGAACACCTCCGCCGCCCCGCGCCCGATCCCCCTGGCGCCGCCACAGACGACGGCGACGCGACCCTGCAGGCCGAACGGCTCTTCGATGGTTCCCATCCGTTGGTACCTCCCGGGCCATGACCGTACTTGGTCCGGGGCGAGAGGCGGCCACCGGCGCGTGCGAGCCACGGGCGCGTCGTCGGGACCGCACTAGGGTCGGGACGTGCCTGCGGCGGCGCGGAGGGAGGAAACGATGACGGACCCGCTGACCGTCGATCTCGGGAATGCGGACTTCTGGCAGGATCCGAACGCGGTCTGGCGCGAAGCCAGACGCCACGGCTGCACCGCGCGCACGGTGCAGGGCGAGACGATCCTGCTCGACGCGGACGACTTCGACACCGTCCACACCGACAACGCGTTCGGGCAGCTCGGTGTCGCCGCGCTCGAACGCCTCGGCATCTGTGACGGTCCGTTCCATGCCTGGCGGGCCCGTACGATGGCGGCGCACGACGGCGCGGTCCACGACCGGCTGCGCGGCAGCCTCTCGCGGTCCTTCAATCCCCGCCGCGTCGAACCCCTCCGCGCGGCGTTGCGCGCCCACGCCGTCGATGTCCTCGCCCAGATGGCGCACAACGATCGTCCGGACATCGTCGCCGACTACGCCAGCGATCTGCCGCTGTGGCTCATCTGCGAATTTCTCGGTCTCCCGCAGTCCTCGCGTCACGAGATCGACGCCTTCCTCGCCGGCACCGAGGAGGGCTTCACGGATCCGCCGACCACAGAGGGTCGGCGGCGGGCCGAAGACGGGATCGTCGCGCTCTCCCGTTACGTCGAGGAGCTCGTCGCGGAGCGGACCAGGAGTCCCCGTGAGGACCTGGTGAGCGACCTCGTCACGAGCGAGTCCACGGGCGTCCTGTCACGCGAAGAGCTGGTCGCCCTGGTGGTCAACGTGATCGGCGGCAGCGTGGGGTCGAGCCGCGCCGGCATCGCGAACAGCATCTTGCTCATGCTGCAACACCCTGACCAGGCGGAATGGGCCAGATCGGCGCCCGAACGCATCCGGCCGGCCGTCGAGGAATGCCTGCGCTATCACCCGCCCTTTCGCACCGGGCGGCGCCGCGCCCGTGAGGCCACCGACCGATTCGGCGTGCATTTCGAACCCGGCGACACGGTTCTGCTGGCGCGCCAGGCGGCGAATCGGGATCCGGCACGGTGGACCGAGCCGGACCGGTTCGACGTGACGCGACCCGAGCAGCGGCACTACAGCTTCGGGTGGGGTTCACACTTCTGCCTCGGCAATGCGCTGGCCCGCCTCGACATTCAGGTCGCCGTCTCCACGCTTCTCGAGCAATGCGACGGCGCACAGTTGGTCGACAACCACCCCAGGAGGATCCCGTTCACCGCGGACGAGCAGCTCGAGTCGTTGGTCATCACGCTGCCGGTGCGTCGATCATGAGGAGGCTGGATAATGACCCCTGATGATCAGGCCGAGACGAGGAAGGAGATCGTCGTCCGCCTGCTGACGGCGATTGCCGAGCGCGATCGCGCGTCCGCATCGCGCTGTGTGGCCGACGACGTCACATGGTGGGTGCCGCAGTCGGCGGGTGCACGCGGCCTGGACCGTCCGCTTCGAGGGCGCGAGCAGGTCCTGGAGCTGTTGTGCGGGGAGAGCCGCTACGAGGTGGGGACGATGGTGTGGAAGCACCACCAGATGTTCCACGACGCGAACTTCGTGATCGCCCACTCCTCCTTGCGGGCCACCACCCGTTCGGGGCGCGACTACGAGAACCAGTACGCCCTCTTGTACCGATTCGACGGACTGTTGATCACGGAGGCCTGGGAGCACACCGATACGGCCTATGCCTTCTCCCGTTTCGAGGACTGATCCGCCGGCGGCGGGGGGGAGCCAGCGAGACGACCGCCGTCGACCACCACCTCGCTCCCGGTCATGAACGACGACTCGTCGGAGGCCAGGAACAACGCCACTTTGGCGATCTCCTCCGGTCGGGCCGACCGCGCCAGCGGGACGATCGGCCGCCAGCGCGCCGCGAACTCCTCGTCGCTCACCCCCTCTTCCCGGATCATGGGCGTGTCCACCGGACCCGGGTGCAGCGAGTTCACACGGATGTCAGGGGCCAACTCCAGCGCCGCCGCCTTCGTCATCCCCCGCACGGCCCATTTGGAGCCGGCGTAGGCGATGGCACCCGGATACCCCACCATGCCCCCGGTCGACGACACATTGATTATCGAACACACGACACCTCTCGGAGCCCGGCGCATCGAACGCACCGCGGCCTGCATGCCCAAGAAGCACCCGAGCTGGTTCACGGCCACCACGTTCATGAATTCCTCCGGCGTGGCGTCCTCGACACCACCCGCCCCCAGCACGGCGGCATTGTTCACCAACACGCATAGGGGGCCGAATACACGCTCGGCCTCGGCCACCGCCCTGGCCCAGCTGGTCGGTTTTCTCACATCGAGATGGACGTAGTGTGCCTGCGGTCCGAGCGAGCGCGCCACCGATCGCCCCTCGGCGTCGAGCACATCGGCCAGCACCACAGCCGCTCCCTCGTCGACGAAAGCGCGGGCCTCCGCTTCCCCCTGACCGCGGGACGCCCCCGTGACGAGCGCCACCCTTCCCTCTAACCGACCCACCACTCCCCTTCAGGACCCCCGCCGCAGGGATTGTGCTGCACCTCAGCTCGCCGTCCGATCCTCGAACGCCGACATGAGCCGGGCCGAGAGGGCCGAGACCGAGGCGCCGGGGGAGCTGCCGCCCAGCCGGTGCTCGACCAGCCGTTCGACGCCCGTTCGCCACGGTACCCGGCACGGTCCGGTGATCGAGGAGCGTCGGGAGACGTCGTTCACGACCCCTCGTATACCGCCGGGCACCTCGCGCACCGTCACCTGCGGCTCGAGTCCCGTGAGCTCACCCATGTAGCGGCACCACTCCTGCGCGGAAACCGGCTCGTCGCCCGCCCAATTGACGATGGTGGCCGGCACGCTGGCGGCACCGAGCAATGCCTCCGTCTGCCCGAAGATGTCGTCCTCGTGGATCGGGCTGTACATCGCCGGGTCCCATTTCACCATCACCGGCTTTCCCGACAGGATCCAGTCCAGGTGGTAGGCGAGGAGGCCGCCGTTGTCGCCGTACGAGGCGTTCATGCGGGCGATGACGACCGGAATGTCGTACGCCCGCGCGCAGGCGCGGGCCACCGCTTCCTGGGAGATCTTCGAAACCGAATACGTGGGGTCTATGAGGGAGTTGGAGTCTCCCAGGGGATCCGACTCGCAATAGCGGTGCTGCGGGTCGGCCTGGGGCTTGTAGACCTCCGACGTGGACATCACCAGGACGGCACTGCTCGACCGGCACTGCTCGAGCAGGAGCTGGGTACCTTCGGCATTGACGCGGAGCGCCTGGTCGTAGTCCAACCCCCCGCTCCGGTAGGTGGCCAGGTGGAGCACGTAGTCGAAGTCATCGGGCAGTCCGGCGAAATCGCCGCTCGCCAGATCGCCGGCGTGTGCTCTCACGCCGGCCGCCTCGACCTTCTCGCGGGACACGGGATCGGTGAAGCGGGCGACGCCCCACACCTCATTGGACTGGGCCAGACTCGACGCAAGGGGGAACGCGATCTGCCCGGCAGGTCCGGTCACGAGGATCTTCTTTCCTTCGAGCATTGCGTCTCCTCCTCGACCACCGGCCACGCGCCGTGCGGGTGATGTTACGCAACCCGCTTCCGTAACGCCCGAACTGCGACGAAGCAGGCCCTCACGCCCGGTGACGCAGGATAGATTCTCTCGTCGTTGGCGTTCGAGGCCGGATATCCGGCGGGGGGGGTCACCTGATGGGTGCACTCGAAGGCAAGGTCGCGCTGGTCACCGGGGCGGCCCGAGGGCAGGGTCGGAGCCACGCCCGCACGTTGGCCGCCGCCGGTGCCGACATCATTGCCATCGATATCTGCGCCCAGCTCGAAAGCGTGCCCTACCCGATGGCCACGCCCGACGACCTGGCCGAGACGGTCAGCGAAGTCGAGGCGCTCGGCCGCCGAATCGTGGCGGTCCAGGCCGACGTCCGCGACGACGAGGCCATGACGAAAGCCACTGACTTCGGTGTCGTCGAGCTCGGCCGGCTCGACATCGTGGTGGCCAATGCGGGCATCATCTCGTCCGATTCGAATCGGATCACCCGGACCCAGGCGTTCCGCGACGTGCTGGACGTGAATCTGACCGGCGTCTTCGTGACCGTCGAGGCCGCCCGGCCCCACCTGATCGAAGGGGGGCGGGGCGGAGCAATCGTGCTGACCAGCTCCCTCGCCGGGTTGCGGTCACTGGGGGCGGGCCACGGCTACACCGAGTCCAAGCACGGGGTGGTCGGACTGATGCGGTCCCTGGCCATAGAGCTGGCGCCCCATTACATCCGGGTCAACTCCGTGCACCCGACCACGGTCAACACCCCCATGATCATGAACGAGCACGTCTACCGGCAGTTCCGGCCGGATCTCGAATCTCCGAGCAGAGAAGACGCCGAGAGCGCCCTGTCCACCATGAACCTGATCCCGGTCCCCTATGTCGAGGTGGCCGACATTTCGGGAGCCATTCTCTTCCTGGTCAGCGACACGGGTCGCTATATCACCGGCGTCACGCTGCCGATCGACGCCGGAGCACTGCTCAAGTAGGTGGTGGTCCGGGGCCTAGCCTGCGCCCGCCGCACTGTCCCATCCGGCCTGCATGTCCGCCCGGATCGCCGCGTCCACCAGCTCGACCCTGACCCCGAACCGGTCAAGGTGGTAGCTCCAAATGAGCGGCTCGCTCCCTCCACTGTCACCCATCACTTCGAGCGGGCACCCGCCTCCGTGGAGCCGCGCCCAGTCACCCCGCAGGTCGTCAGACCAGAATCCGATGTGGTGAATGTTGGAGTGCTGATTGAGGACCCAGATCGATCCGGGGACCGCTTCGATGAGTTCGAGGTGCGGGGCATCGACAGAGTAGGCCAGGCGAAGGTTCACCGTCGCCACGGTGCCGTCGGACGTGCGCATGGCCGCCGGGGCCTCAATGACCGGTGCCCATCGCACCCCGAACAGGTCTGCGAAATGCGCCTGCCCTTCTTCGAGGTTCGGCACGACGATGCCCACGTGGTACATGTCGGTGGGTTGCACGCACAGCTCCTTTTCCGGACGCACCGCCTGCCATTGACGAGCCGGCGGCGTGCGGCCATTCCTCCGCCGGGCCTTCCGGAACCGTGACGCATCCGCTGGGATCCGATGATCTCGTGCTGTGCAGCGGCACCATCCGCACCGCACCGTTCGACCTCACCGTCCGGGCTGCGTCGGACGCCGGATTCGGTGGGATCTCCCTTTACTACGAAGAGTACCGGACGGCACGCTCCTCGGGCTGGAGCGACCTCGACCTTCGCACATTCATGGACGACCACGGGATCACCGTGGCGGAGCTCGATGGCCGGATGGATTGGCTTCCCGGCGACACCGGCGCCCCCGGTACCGGCGAGTTCGTCGCCGCCGCGGCCTCGCTCGGAGCGCGCTCCATCACCGTGCTGGAGACCCGCGGCCGCCGGGTCGGGGGCACGCTCGCGCTTGACGACGTCGCCTCGGCGTTTGCGTCGGTGTGCGATCGAGCGGCCGACCATGACCTCCTCGCCCACATCGAGTACTTCCCACAGTCCGGGATACCCGACCTCGGGACGGCGTTCGAGATCGTGCGGGCGGCGGGGCGGGGCAACGGCGGGGTGATGGTCGATTCGTGGCATCACCTGCGCGGCATGGATGCCGGCCGTTTCGATCCCGCATTTCCCGGCGAATCGATCCTGGCGGTGCAGCTGGGCGATGTCGCTCCGGTACCCTCGGCGGACCTGGCCCGCGAAATGATGCACCACCGCCTCCTCCCGGGCACGGGCGCCGGAGATCTGGCCGGACTCGTCCGCTCCCTGCGGGAACGGGGGTGCGTCGCCCCCATGGAGGTGGAGGTCTATTCCGACGAGCTCGGTGCGCTCGACCCGTTCGTCGCCGCCCGCCGCGCCATGCACGCGCTGCGCGAGGTCCTCACGGATTCTGCCCATTCCAGTGATCAGGACGGACTTCGAAGGCGCGGGACGCGCCCAGGGGGACAGCCTCCACCATGAGCAGGCTCCCGCTCTTCGGGTCAAGGTAGCAACGGGTGACGATCCCAGGCCCGGGTCCAGGCGGCGACTCGAGTACAGGGCACCCGTCCGTCCAGTGCGCGGGCGCCGCGGCGAGAGGTTCGCCCGACGCGCTGGCAAAGGCGACACCACCGCGGTGCACCACCCCGGGGTACAAGGGAAGTGCCGGGCCATCCGTGGCCGTCTCGCGGCCCTCGAAGGGTCGAGGAGGCGGTGCCGCTCGGCGGAGACGATCTTTGCGCCGCGCCATCCGACGCTTCCTGGTCGCATCGGGAACGACACGCCCGGTCTCGTCGAGCACGACGCCGTAGCTCTCGGCTGCCTCCCCAACGCTGAGACGACGGTGTGCGACGTCATCGGCGACCAAGTGCGGGATGCGATCGAGGGGATCGCCGATGCCACCCCCGCTGGCGCAACGGATCTCAAAGGCCTCGCCCGCTTCGACCACCACGCCGGCAGCAGCGGTCGAGACCCGTTCTCGCTGCCCATCGCCACGACGGATCCACAGCTCGGTGCGCGCTCCCGGCAGGCCCCCTGCGGCCCCTTCCAGCGGAAGGTAGGCGCGCATGGCCAGCATCTGTCCCACCAGCCGATCCGTCCCGTGCGGCCGGAAGCTCACGTCGTTCCCGCCCCCGGCCCGGGCCGTGCCCGCACCGTGTGGACCGGACCGCACGCTGCGGCGCTCGAAGAGCACGGGGTACCACGACTCCAGGATCTCGATGTCGGGGACCTGTGCCGGCTGGGGGAATCCGACCGGGCTGGCGCCCATATCGAGACCGTCGCGGTCGTCGCCGGCTCCTCCCCCCGTGTACGCCCCGTCCATCAACATCCAGGTATCCGACGTGCCACTCAGGCCAATGGCCGACCAGGTGTTGAGGGCGATGGCCGAATTGGAGCCCCAGCCCGTCACGGGAGCGGGCATGGTCCAGTCCGGCGACGCCCACATGGCCAGGCGAAGGCATTGCACCATCACCTCACTGGCCGTGAAGGCGACGTGGATGTGGCCCGCATTCATGGGCGCCGGCGGAACCGCATTCACGATCGATCCCTCCGGACATTCGAGAGAGATCGGTGACAGGAGCCCCTCGGTGTAGGGCAGATCGGGGGCGACGAGGCAAGCGGCGTCCATCACGAAGCTGCTCTTGACGATGTAGGGCTGTGAATTGAAGAAGTGTGGCGCCTGCGGGGCGGCGCCGGTGAGATCGAAGTGGAGTGACTCACCAGACACCGTCAAGGTGCAGGGGACCTCGAAGAGCTCGTCGTCCCACTCCACCCAGCCGGTCGCCCGGTACGACCCGTCAGCCAACAGGGCGATGCGCTTGCGCAGTTCGATCTCGGAGAGGCGCTGGAGCGCACGCATGCCGTCGGCCAGCGATGCCACGCCCCGCTTGCGAACCAGGTCGACCACCTTTTGATGGGCGACGTTGGCTCCGGCGACCAAGCCGCGGAGATCCATCTCCACCAGCACATCGAGGCGCACATTGGTGCGGAAGATGTCCCAGACCTCTTCGACCTCGACGCCCTTGCGCAGGATGCGCACCGGCGGAATGCGCAGTGCCTCTTGGAAGCACTCACTCGCCGCCGGTGCGAACGACCCCATCACCATGCCGCCCATATCGATGAGGTGGGCTGACAGAGCCACCCAGGCGATGAGCCTGCCCTCGACGAAGATCGGCCGCTGCACGAACACGTCGTTCGGATGCAGGCCGCCGCCGTGGTAGGGATCGTTGGCGAGGAACACGTCGCCGGCCACGATGGAGTCGCCGTAGCGCTCCATCGTCGCCCGCACGGCTCGAGTGGCGGCGACCCAGTGATAGGTGATGAAACCGCCACCGGCCACCAGTCCACCGTCGGCGTCGAGCAACGTGGCCGAATAGTCCTTCGACTCCGTCACGACAGGACTGATCGCCGTGCGCTCGATCGTCCCTGCCGCACCGTCGACCACGGCTTGGAGCTGTGAGCGCAAGAGCTCCAAGCCGATGGGGTCCCGGGTCGCTGCTGCATTGCGGGACCGCGAGGAAGCGCCGGATCCAACGGCGATGTCCACCGTATTGCTGCCGATGACGCGGGCGTGTGCTCCGGGGGGGACCCACACCGTCGTGTCGAGCTCGTCAATGAGCGCGGGACCTTCGATCGCATGTCCCGACCGCAGCGTCTCCCCGTCGAACACCGGAACCTTGCGCCAACCGGTCTTACCCCGTTCGACGCGCACCCGCCGTTGGCCCACCGGGCGAGGGGCCGTGCCCGCCTTGACCCCGCCGCGCCGGCCCGTGCCGATTGTCGGCTTCACGGTGGCGGCAGTTCCGAGCGCCCGCAACGTCACCAACTCGACCGGCGCCGCCATCATTGTCGAACCGGCTCCGTAGCGTCGCACGTACTCTTCGTGGAAGCGACGCAGAAGATCCTCGATGGCAAGAGCATCGATCCGGTCGCCGGCTACGGGGAGGGTGAGCTCCCATACCTGACGTCGGAAGCGCAGGTCCGCTTCCAAGCGGACGGTGCCGTCAGAGGGGTCGACGCCGTCGGCCTCGAGGTCCCGACGCACCTGGTCCCGGAGCTCCTCGGCGACCTTCTCGAGTGTTTCCTCACCACCGGGAAGCAGGCAAACCAGGGACCGCACCCGTTCCCGTTGCAGATCGGCGGTGGCCGCTCCGAATGCAGAGAGGACCGACGAGAGCTCGGGTATGAGAACGTGGCCGATCCGGAGCGTCGTCGCCAGATCGGCCGTGAAAAGGGCGCCGCAGCCCCCGTAGCTGACCAGCGAGAAGTCGTCGCCGCTCAGCCCCCGGGCGTCGAGGAGGGAGCGCACCGCCGTGGCCATGCCCTCGAGCGCCAATCGGCGGATCCCCCAGGCGCATTCCTCGGCATCGAGCCCGAGGGCCGAGCCGAGACCGGCACAGGCGGCCTGCGCGGCGTCGACGTCCAGTCGCATGTCACCGCCGAGAAATCGATCGGGGTCGAGAAAACCCAGCACAACAAGGGCATCGGTGACCGTCGGACGTTGCCCGCCCCGGCCGTAACATGCCGGTCCAGGATCGGCACCCGCCGAATGTGGTCCGACCCGCAGCATGCCCCGGGCATCGACCCAGGCGATCGATCCACCGCCGGCCCCGATGGACTCGGTATCGACCATGGGAAGCGACGTCAGGAGCCCGGCCAGTTCCGAACGGGTGCGCCGGGGAACTCGTTGATCGGTCACGACGGCAACGTCGAATGACGTGCCCCCCATGTCACATGTGACGAGGTTCTTCCGTGCTGCGGCCTTGGCGACGGAGAGGGAAGCCGCCACACCGGCCGCAGGGCCCGACCCCGCCAGGAGTATGGGGGCATGCCGTGCCTCGGTAGCCGTCATCGCCCCTCCGGACGAATGCACGAGGAGGACCGGGACGACCAGTCCCAGCTCTTCCAGCGTCCGGGACAGCTGCTCAATACCCGGCACCGCGGCCACGGCATAGGCATTGAGGACCGCATAGGCCGTCCTCTCGAATTCGCGGATGGTGGGCTGGCGATCGGCACCGGAGATCACCGGAAGGGAAGGGAAGGCTTCCCGGATCGCCGCGGCCGCCCGGAATTCGTGATCCGGATTCTTAAAGGACCAGAGAAACGACACGGCCAGGGACGCGACCTGGTGCTTTTCGACGAGCTGGCGGGCCGCCTCGACGGCGGCCTCCGGGTCGAGGGCGATGAGCACGTGACCGTCCCGGTCGACCCGCTCGAGTACACCCAAAATCCGTTCGCGTGGGACTATCGCCTCCGGGTAGACGGACCAGATCCCGTCATTGACACGACGCCCCTTGGCCAAGGGGAGAGAGTCCTCGAATCCGGCGGTCGTGACGAGGCCGACGCGGACACCGGTACGCGCCGTGAGGACATTGGTCACCGCGGTCGTGCCCAGACCGAAGCGGGCGATCCGGGGCAGGAGCTCGGGCAGCGTCGAATCCGCTCGCTGCGCCAGAAGTGCCGTGGCGGTGAGCACGGACTGCCCGAGGTCGGCAGCCACAGTCGGTGACTTCGCCCGCCACACCTTCGAACCATCCGTCAGGACGGCGTCGGTAAACGTTCCCCCGACGTCAATCCCCAGGCACAGTGCCATGAGCCGACCTCCTCCCGAACAAACTTAACCGTGCATTCGACATGGGGCCGCTCCCGACGAGATGGCCAGGTCGAGAAGAAAGCAACGGTCGGGTTGAGCGGGGTTTTGCCCCGGTCAACCCGACCGCCCGGGTTCAGCTGCCGGCCGGCGCCTTCACGTTCTTGAAGCACGTGTACGGCACCTTCAGCTTGTACTGGGCCCCCTCCACTTGCATGAGGGTGATGCCGACGGTGCCGGCGACATGGGCCGCAGGGAAGGTCTCCGTGCACGACCCGCCCGTGGCGGTCACCTTGTACGTGAACCCACTGTTGGCGGCCGCGGTGATGCCCGCACCGGTCAGCGGCTTGCCCTTCTTCGCCGCGTTCTGCAACATCTGGACGAGCATGTCGGCGTCGTAGTACCCGATCGCAGCCCCCAGGCCGAGCGGCTCGGCCTTGCCGATGGCCTTGAGCGCTTTTTCGATCCCCGCAATCGCGGCACTGTTGTCCTCCGCCGCGGGAAACTCCGAGTCAACGACCTCCCCCTGCAGGGCAGCCTTGACGCTGGGCTCAGCCTGGAGGAGTCCCTCGCTGTAGCCCACCGGGCTGTAGAGGATCCCCTTGTAGCCGGCCGCGCTGAAGGCGGCGCTGAGCCCGGTCGCCGAGGCGAAGTCGAGCGACAGGAAGACGACACCGGGGTTGGAGGCCTCGATCTGCTGCACGTACGGCGTGTAGTTGATGGACGCGCCGTTGATCGGGACGATGCCCTTGTTGAAGACCACCTTGAAGCCAGCGGCCTCGAACAGTCCCGCCTCGTAGGCTCCCGACGCGGCCGCAGTGGGGATGTCCCCGTTGACGATGGCCACCGTCGTACCGGCCGCCTTCTTCCCGATCGACTTGAGGTACGTCGCCAGGGCGCCACCGGTGGCCAGCGAGACCTGGCCGTTGGTGAGGATGAGGCAGCCGTCGGCAGAGAAGGCATAGGACTCGTTGCACCAGTTGGGCGCGACCGCCCATCCGAAGAACGGCACCTTGTGCTGGGTCAAGAACGTGCTTCCCGAAGGGCTGAAGACCTCGCTGGCGATCGGCGCGACGACGTCGACGTGGTCCTCTTCCACCAGCTGCTGGACGACCGACTGATCCGTCGTCGGACTTCCTCCGTCGTCCTGGACGCCCAGGAACTGGATCTTGTGCCCCTCCACGCCGCCAGCCTTGTTGAACTGGGCTATCCGGGCGTTGAACCCATCCGCGATGCCCGAATAGTCGGCCAGCTGCGCGACACCACCGACCACGATCGGCGACTTGGTGCCGCCACTGGCCCCGGATGCGGTTGCCGTACACATCGTCAAGCCGATGACGAATGCGCCTGAAAGTGCCGCCATGGCACGAAGTCGTCTCATCTCACGTTCCCTCCCTATTGACGTATAAATATATATAGCTCTTGCACGACTCTACAGAGAGAGCGCTTGCCCTGCTCACGCGACGGCTGGATCATCAGACCGCTGTCCCTTGCGAAGCCCTCAACTGGTCGGGTGGCGTGTAGGCCAGGCTGACGGGCGTATCGAGCGCGATGGGATCGTGGAGGCCGAGCTCATCGCCCATCTCGCGCAGCGCCGGGAGCACCTCTTGTCCCGTGAGCTCAATGCAGCGCATGGCATCGGGGTGACCGACCTTGCCGTCGTTGCCCCACAGCATCAGAATGCTCGGCCGGCACGTCTCGAGCACGACGCGCAGGGCGGCGATCACCTGATCGGGGGTGCCGGCCACGATCTCATGACTCGCCAGCTGCTCCTCGAAGGAGGCGGCGTTGATGCGCGGGATCAACCCGTTGGCCAGTTTGGTGTAGAGGAGGCGTCGTTCCGGCGAGCCGTACCCCGACGGGCTCACCCAGTAGGGGTGGCCGACGCCGGTGAACTGCCCCTGCATCCACATGAATTCCCGGGCGCATTCGAGTGCTTTCTCCTCGGTGTCCTGGACGTGGACGCGCAGGAGGTAGCCGCGGTTCTCGGGTCCGGGTTCGTACCCCACTTCCCGCGCCGCGTTGTCGTAGATCTCCCAGAGTTGGCCGGTCAGATGCAGCGGCGTATTCAAGGAGATGTAGGGGTAACGGTGCCGGGCGGCCCACTCGAGCGTCTCGGCACTGAAGACACCGGGGACCCATATCCGGGGGTGGGGCTTCTGGAGCGGGCGGGCCCAGGGGTTCACCACCCGGTACTGGTAGTGCTCGCCCTCCCAGGAGAACGGCCCGTCCTCGGTGAACGTCTTGACCAGAAGGTCATGGGCCTCGTCGAAGCGCTCGCGGTTGTAGGCCGGGTTGGCGTTGAGGCAGATCTGCTCCTGCCCGGCGCCCCGCACGATCCCCGAGACCAATCGGCCCTCGGAGATCATGTCGATCATGGCGATCTCCTCGGCGAACTGGAGTGGGCTGTCGTAGGTGGGGAGGGGGTTGCCCAACTGGATGATCTTGGCCCGTTCGGTGACGGCGGCCAGAATGCTGGACCACACCGTGATGCGCGGCTGCATGCAGTACGGCGCGTTGTGGTGCTCGTTGACCATGATGCCGTCGTAGCCGACCTCCTCCGCCAGCCGGTACTCGGCCAGCCGCTCCCGATAGAGGCGACTCCCTTCGACGGGATCGAAGAACTTGTTCGAGAACAGCACCGAGGTGAACCCCGCGGCCAACCCCTCGTCCTCGGGGTAGGTGCTCATCGGCTGCTCGGTGAAGTAACTGAGGAACATGTCTCCCTTTCGTCGCCGCTACGGGGCGCCGGGCAGGTGCGCGGCCACGTGCCCGGCCAACACCGACGGCTGCTCCATGTCCACGGCGTGACCGCAGTTCGGGACGATCTCGAGGTGGGCCTGCGGCATGAGTTCGACGTACTGCTCCGCACAGGACCGTGGAATGATCCGATCGGACTCCGCCGCCACCACCAGGGTCGGCACCTGCACGTGCGCCAGGAGCGGTGGCAGCCGGCGGTTGTACATGTACGGCTTCCAGGCCACCCGGGTGGTCATCTCGCGGTTCAAGTCCCAGGCCAGCAGAAGTTCGTCGGTGAGGTCGGTGCCGTAGACCGCTTCATAGGCCTTCTGGTCTTCGAAGGCGGCGCGCACGTACTCGGAGTGCGATATCAGCACCTGGTCGAGGATCCGTCCCTCCTTCGGCAAGAGCCCGGCGGGTGCGACGAGGACCAGGCCGGCCAGCAGCTCCGGGCTCATCGTGCTCAACTCCGCGGCCACCCATCCGCCGAACCCGCATCCGACCAGGGTCACCTCTCCGAAGCCCTGCGCGCGTAGCCACCAGGCCATCAACAGCGCCAGGTCCCGAGGGTGACGCGCCCAGGCGGGCTGCGCCGACCCGCCGAACCCCGGAAGATCAGGAGCCACGACCGTGCTGCGCTCGCTCAGTTCGCGGTGGAACGGGAGCCAGCCGGGATTCCCGAACGAGTGGTGGAGAACCACCACTACAGGACCGTCGCCACCCCACCACGACCGGATGGCTCCCCCGGCCACGTCGGTGTGCCGTTCGCGCACCCCCTCGGCCCCCCCGGGCGCGGTCACCGGAAGGCGCTCACGCCCCGGGTACGGCGACCGCCGCACACGGCCGCCAGGCCCCGTTCATCGGGGGCCGCCGGTCACGGCCGCGTACCACCGGTAAGCCCGGAGTAGTCGACCCGGTGCCCGCGCGCCTCGAGCTCGGGGATGATCTTCGTGCCCAGGAGCTCGATGCTGCGCATGACCTTGTCGTGCGGCAACATGCCGAATTGCTGGTAGCTCAGCAGCTGGTCGATACCGGCGCCCTCGTAGCGCAGGATCTTCTCGAGACACTCCTCCGGCGTGCCGATGATGATCATGTCCTCGTCGGTGTACCGCTTGATGTCGACGTTGCCCTCCAGAATGTCCTTGAGCAACGGGAAGGTTGCCGCCTGCTCCTCCGGGGTCAGGTTCGGGAGCTCCCACTCGAGGATGTACTCGGCATTGTTCTGGTACCACCAGTGCACCGAGTCCCACAACCCGTAGTGCGCGGCCTCCTCGATGTCGTCGGTGCAGTGCACCAGCGTGTAGGCGCCGACGCGGTCGTTACGGACCCGGGTCAGTGGTTCGGTCTGCGCCTGGCGCGCCTCGTCCTGGGCGCCGTGGTACTTCTTGATGACGTCGGCCATGACGTCGACCGGCTGGAACAGGGCGAACGACAGCAGCCCGAGCCCGTACTTCCCCGCATTGAGCGCCGACTTCTCGGTGGCCGCCGCCAGCCACACCGGGGGGTGGGGGTCTTGAAAGGGCTTCGGCGTCTGCATCCGCTCGGGGAACGTGATCATCGGGCTGTCCCAGCTGAACCGCTCCTGCTCCCACATCCGGACGACCATTTCGGTGGCTTCCTGCCACTGCTGGCGCGAACGGTCGTCGATCGGCACCCCGAATGCGATCTGCTCCATCGGCGTCGAACGACCCGTGCCCCACTCGACCCGGCCGTGGCTCAAGATGTCGACGGTGGCCACCTTTTCGGCCACCCGGGCCGGGTGCTGGAACCCGGGCGGCATCAGGACGACGCCGAAGCCCAGCCGGATGTTCTCCGTGCAGGTGGCGAGGCCGCCGAGCACGACCTCCGACGAGGGACAGGCCGAGCGGCCGTCGCGGAAGTGGTGCTCGACGCACCAGACCGTCTGATATCCCAGCGTGTCGGCCAGCTTTATCTGCTCGACCCCCTCGTCGTACACCGACTGTTCCGCGGCGCGCTGCCCGTAGGGATGCGGTTGCCTCCAGGGCTTCGGCTTGGGTTGAAACTCGTACAACAGGTCTAGTTTCAGGACCCCCCCTTTTTCATATGTGAAACAAGTGTCTCCCGGAACTTACATCCCGGCAAATCGCCGTGCAACGACCGTCAGCCGAATTCGCCAGAGGAGCCCATCAACGCCTCGGAGACCGCGCCCGCGCTCAGCAGGAGCCGCTGACCGATGGCATCGATGTCCTCACCCGAAAGGGGTGCGCCGAAACCGAGCAGGGTGAGGGCTCCGATCACCCGACGTGCCGCATCGAAGACCGGGGCGGCGATGAAGACGACATGATGGTGGGCCTGGGCACGGAGCTCAATGAGCGAGTAGTCGTCGCTACTGGTGCCCCGCAGTACGCCCAGTACCTGCTCGGACCCGTCGTCGCCCTCCGGGCCACGCGTGGTCGAGGAGACGGCGTCGAGGATTTTGGCGTAGACGTCCGATTGGATGCCGATGGAATAACCGCGGATCCGGATGGCCTGAGCCGACTGCCGGTGCCGCTCCCGCTTGGCGTCGTCGGGCGGTCCGCTCTCGGCCCGTTGGATCCATTCCTCGATCTCCTCGTCGGAGGACCAGGCGATGTACACGGCGCCGACCGGCGCGACGAACGGGACCTTCTGGCCGACGTCAAGACCGAAGAAGGGGACCCTGCGGTACGACGCCGCCAGCTCCACGATGTAGCCCCCGATGGGCGCGGAAATGTTCCACTCGACGCCCAGCTCCTTGGCCAACTTCGTGACCTCGGCGCTCGCCACGCCGATGACCCGGAACC
>Ga0182030_10002761_pt1 | contig 37407 bp, 35 predicted proteins | sample 812S3MmetaG_FD_121299 | JGI IMG/M metagenome (GOLD analysis project Ga0182030, IMG submission 121299) | Permafrost microbial communities from Stordalen Mire, Sweden - 812S3M metaG (Illumina Assembly) | ecosystem: Environmental > Terrestrial > Soil > Wetlands > Permafrost | place: Sweden...
GACCGATACGGGCGAAAGCCGCTTTACATCGTAGGCTCGCTCGGCATGGCAGTCGCCCTGACGCTCCTGGCCGCGACGGTAGCGGCGGACCGCTTCCAAGGCACGGTCGTGCTCGTCCTGATCCTTGGCTATCTGGCGTTCTTTGCGTCGTGCATCGGCCCGGTCTTTTGGACGCTGGTGTCGGAGATCTTTCCGAATAACATCCGCGGCACGGCCATGGCCATCCCGGTGCTCACGCAGTGGATCGCCAACGCCGTGGTCGTGCTCTTCTTTCCGTACGCGTTCCACCAGATCGGCAAGGCCGTCACGTTCGGATTTCTAGCGGTGATGGCGATCGCGCAGGCCGCCGTCACCTGGCTATGGGTTCCGGAAACCAAGAACAAGACGCTGGAGGAAATCGAGAGGGCGTGGGCGGGCGAAGGGACAATGGAGGTCGCGGCGCCCGGTAAATGAGGGGAGCGCGATTCAGTAGACGCAGTTCCGCGCTTCGGCGGCGAACGCCTCCAGCAGGGGCAGATCGGCTTCGAAGAAATGGTCCGAGGGGCTCAGAATATAGCCGCCGCCGGCGCCGGCCTGTTGGAAGCAGCGGCGGACTTCGCGCCGCGTCTCCTCCGGCGCGCAGCCTTTCAGGAAGTGAAACTGGTCGAACCCGCCGATCATGCAGACGCGTTCCCCGATGCGGCGCTTGGCTTCGGCGAGGTCCGCGTCGCCGCCCATGGCTCGGGGCGTGAAGGTCTCCATGGCGTCGGGGTTCATGGCGGCGATGCGCTCCAATAGCGGCATCATGCCTCCACAGGTGTGATAAACGATGCGTTGTCCGGCGCGGTGGGCCTCTTCAATCAGCTCGCTATCGTAAGGCGCCACGAAGCGGTCGAAGATGCGCGGCGAGATCACCGTGGACGAGGCGTCGCCGCCGCCCAGTTCGAGGAGGTCGTAACGCGCTCCCTGGAGCGACCGCACGAAGACGCGCTTGCGGCGCTGCAGGATGGCGAGGAACTGGTGTACCCATTGCGGGTCGTCGTGGGTGGCCAGGATCATGGCTTCGGTGCCCACCAGGCAGCAGGCGTCCTGCCAGCAGCCCGGTTGACCGAACACGTCAAAGCAGCAGATATGGCCTCGCACGATGCCGCGCTCGCCCATCTCGTCGGCCTCCCGATTGACCTCGGCGACGTCGCACTTGGGCGCGGTGGCGAACTCGCCGATCACGTCGATGTCCGATTTTTGCCTGACCAACGGCTGGCGGACCCAGGCCGTGTACCCGGCATCCTCGATCGTCATGCTTAGTTCCCGCCGCGGCGTAAGGAAGCGATATCGCGTAAGGCGGCGCGCGCCCTCGGAGCAGTCCTCGAACTCGACGCGCCACTCCGGAGACGACACACGCCGGCTCTCCAGAAAGCCGATCCCGCCTTGCAGCGGGTCGGGGTACTCGCCGGCCTCGGCATCGGGCACGTGCGGCACGGTCCAGTGGATGGCATCCAGGCCGAAGCGATCGAAAAAGCCGGCGGCGGAGATGCCGCCCAAATGCGATGCGAGGAAGGCGGGCATGACGTGATGAGTCGTGACCGGCAGCCGGTCCGGGGTCTGGCGCCGCAGGGCGCAAAGCAGGCGTTGGCGGGGCGTCATGCGCGAGACTCCAGCGCTACAGCAATTTCGAAACGCCGGGAGTGAAGAACACCGGGTAGCTGCCGTCGGGACCGGGCTTGACGGGCGCGTCCATGCCGGCGCGCACGTCTTCGGGGCGCGGCAGGTGGCAATAATCGGAGTGGGAAATCTGTTCCCAGGTGACCGGTTTGCCGGAGTCGCAACTGAACTGGCCCATGAGCGTGATGAGCGTGCTGCGCACCATGTAGTCGCGGCAGTTCACCGGCTTGCCGGCGCGGATGGCGCCGAACAACGCCACGTGCTCGAGATCGTAGGCATCGTCCTTGCCCTGCGGTCCGGGATGCTGCCAGTTGGTTTCACCCTGGATGCGGAGCCGGAGCAGGTCGCAGCGTCCCTTGGTGCCCAGAATGAGACTCGAGTTCTCGTTGTAGCAGTTGTCGATCGTCCGGCAGTAGGCGTAAATTTTGACCCCGTTTTCGAATTCGTAAACCACGGCGTGATGATCGAAGACGTCGCCGTAGATCTCGCCTTTCAAGGTGGACCTTCCGCCCATGCCCCAGGCGCGCACCGGCGCCGTATTCCGCATGGCCCAACTGGCACGATCGAGGTTGTGAATCAGGGTCTGCGGGACATCGTCGCCGCACAGCCAGTGAAAGTGATATTGGTTGCTGGCCTGATACTCCACCTCGGTCAATCCGGGCGCGCGCTGGTACATGACATAGGGCGGCCGGAGCCAGGTTTCCTGAATCGCCACGATGTCGCCGATGGCGCCGTCGTGGACCCGCTTCATGGTTTCCTGGTATCCGGGGTGATAGCGGCTTTGCAGGCCGGACATCACGCAGAGGCCCTTGTTGGCCGCCATCTCGCAGGCGGCGCGGACCATGTTGATGCCGTACGGATCGATGGCGTGGGGCTTCTCCACGAAAACGTGCTTACCGGCGGCGATCGCGGCCTTCAGGTGCAGCGGGTGAAACTTGGCGGCGTTGGCAACGATCACCACATCGGAGCTGGCGATGACGTTCTGGTAGCCATCGAAGCCATGGAAGCAGTGATCGTCATCGACGGCCACCTGTTCGGGGTACTTCAGCTTGAGCGCGGCCCGTTTTTCCTGCACGCGGTCCAGGCGGATATCGGCCATCGCCACGATCCGAATTCCTTTATCGGCATTCATGGCGTTCATGGCGGCGGCTTCGCCCCGTCCCCCGCAGCCGATCACGCCGACGCGGATCGTGTCGCTGCCCGCGGCGTGCGCGTTGAACGCGGTGGCGGATAGAGCGGCCGCCGCGGCCTTGATGAAATCCCGCCGCGGCGCTTGCCGGGACGTGACGAGGTCATTCATGAAGTACCTCCCTTGCTTGCGCAGACGCCTGCCTGCGCACGGACTAAGATCCCGCTTGAACTTCGACCAACATTTGGCGCACCCACGCGAGACTGCGCTCGATCATCGGGCCGCCCATGCCCTCGCATTCGAGGCTCAACACGCCAGTGTATCCGCAGGCGGCGAGAATCTCCACGCACCGGCGGATGTTGTCCGCATTCACGCCATCGCCAATGGCGCAATGGCTGACCGCGATGCCGGTGAGATCGCCGCGTGCCGATTGCGCCAGGCTCGGGCTCACGTCCTTGATGTGGACATGGCCGACCCGCTGCTTGAACTTTTCGAGAAATGCCACGGGATCCTGCCCGGCGATGAAGGTATTGCCCGTGTCCATGTTCATGCCGAGATAGGGCGAGTCGACGAAAGACAACATCTCCTCCATGAACCACGGCTTGGTGGTGAAGTAGCCGTGCGGCTCGATATTGATGGCGATCTCGTAGGATTCGGCCACTCTCACGATCTGCGTGTAGATGCGCCGCATGTGATCGAGCGCCTCGCGATCGGTCATGGAGGCGGGTTGCCAGCGATCGTCGGTGGTATCGATGCGGGGACAGCCTGCCAGTCGCGCCCAGCGCACGGTGTGCAACACGTATTCGACGCCCAGGCTGGCTCCCTCGGGGCGGGAGAGCGGGAACGCCGCGTCGAGTTGCGAGAACTGGATTCCGAGGCGGTCCATCCTGGTGCGCAGCGCTAGCGGATCTTCCCACAGCGCGACGTGCGGCTGGTATCCCAGGCCATGGATCCAACTCACGCCGTCGATGGTTCCGCATTCGATGTATTTCAGTTGGTTATGGTGCGCCCAGTCGAGGCACTGGTCGAAACTCCAGTAGGAGCTGTTGAACGCGTCGGTATGAAAGCCAATTTCCATGAGCCGCTCCCCGGCACCGGTCTTCCCGCTGGAAAAGAGTTTACCATCAGGATGTGTTTTGTACTACAACATGATGGACAGGAGTCTCCACATGAAACGCCTTGTTGCCTTGATGACCCTCTGCCTGGCCGCCGGCGGCGCATCCGGGGCGCCAGTCCGGGTGCTGTTTCTCACCGGGCAGACCGACCTGCCGTACCACGACTGGCGCATCAGCACGCCGTTTCTGCGCGGCGTTCTTGCGGGCACCGGCCGCTTCGACGTGAAGGTGCTGGAAGAGGTCCGCGGCGTGACAGCGGCCACTCTGGCGGGCGCGGATGTGCTGGTCCTCAACTACAACGGCCCGCGCTGGGGTGACGCCACGGAAACCGCCATCGAGGAATTCGTCAAGTCCGGTAAGGGGCTGGTATCTTTTCACGGCGTCACCTACGGCGAATTCTACGGGCAGGTATTCGAGAAGCGCTGGATTGCCGGCGCCACGAAGGGCTGGCTCGCTTATCCGCGGATCATCGGCGCGCAATGGGAGCCGTCGAAGATCGGACACGGCGCGAGGCACGTCTTTACGGTGAAGTGGGTGGACCGCGGCCATCCCATCAGCGCCGGCCTGGAAGAGAGCTTTCTCGCCAACGATGAGCTCTATCACAAGCTCGACCTCCTGCCGGACACGAAGGTGCTGGCCACAGCCTTCAGCGCGCCCGAAACCGGTGGCACGGGCAAGGACGAGCCAATCGTCTGGACCACGGCGTTCGGCCGCGGCCGCTCCGTACACATCACGCTGGGCCACGATTTGTCCGCCATGTCGCAGCCGGGATTCCTGACCGCTCTGGCGCGCGGCGCGGAGTGGGCGGCCACGGGCGTGGTCACCTTGCCCGCGAAGATCACCGCCAATCCGCCGCAGAAGAAGGACGCCGTGCGGCTGCTCGTCGTGACCGGCGGTCACAGCTACCCGACGGCCTTCTACACGCTGTTCGAAGGCTATGACGACATCGTCTGGACGCATGCCGCTACGCAAAAGGAAGCTTTCACGCCGAAGATGATGGACAACTTCGATGCCGTGCTGCTACACGACATGGGCGAGACGATCGGCGAAAGCGAGAGGACCAGCCTGCGCGCTTTCGTGGAAGCGGGGAAAGGCGTCGTCTCCACGCACCACGCCATCGTCGACTACACGTCGTGGCCCTGGTGGTACGAGGAAGTGATCGGCGGCAAGTTCTTCGTCAACGCGGTGGATGGGCATGCGAAGTCCTCTTACAAAGAGGGCGTCGAGATGGTGGCGCGGCCGGTGACGGCCATGGCGAATCATCCGGTGATCCGCGGATTGGGTCCGCTGCCGGTGGTGGACGAGGCGTACCTCGGGATGTGGCACGCCGACGGCATCCGGGTTCTGATGGAGACCGATCATCCGCTCAACGACCGGCCGGTGGTCTACCTGGGCCCGAACCCGTCGCGGCGCGCCATCTACATTCAGTTGGGACATAGCGCCGGCACGATGCGGCATCCCGGGTATCGCAAGCTGGTGCGGAACGCCATTCTGTGGTCGGCGGGACGGCTAGTTCCGTGACCGCGAGATTCGGTTCCAACGCGCAAGCGCGTCGCTAACGCTCCGGGCTCCGATCGGAGCGCGCGACCGTGAGGGAGGGGTTGCTCCGAACAGCACGGTATCAGGCGGTCAAACAACTAGAGTGCCTGCGCCACGTCGGCTGCGGCAGATGCAGGCTAAGCTCAATGCTGTTCATTTAACAGATCTACGGTGGGGCCGTCCGCCCTCTCGGCAGCGTCAACATCCCATTCCGCCAGGATCGTGGCGGCACCGCCGGCTGACCCTTTGTTTCTTAACGAAACGGCAGTAGTTTCCGCCAGGATCCTGGCGGTTTCTTGGACGTTGTAGGATTGATCGGACGCGAACTGGATCGGAGAGACACTACGGGCTTGAGAATGGGTGTTACGGGGTTCGTTGCGGCGGCCGGGGCTTCCGGGTGTTTGCCGGGCGTGGTCCGGCCGCCAGTGATTTGGCTGGAATCTACGAAGACGTAGGAACCATGCTTATTACCTTGAGCACATCGAGCGTCCCCTCGTTTCGATTCACAACCTCTGTATCCAGGGGGTCGGCGATAGGCGCTATCCGAACATCCCCCGGGTGTTATCCGTTCGAACGGAAGATCTTCCCGCCGGTCTCCTCCACGTAGGGGAACCACCGTGAGGCTTCTAAGGGCCTACAGGAAGTCAGTACCACCGCACATGCAACTTATCCTGGCCAGGATAGAAACTTGTTGCGGCCGCGCGGTGTGGTGCGCGCGGCCTTCTACAATTCGAACGTAGCATGGGAGGGCAAAGGGATGAGGGGCGGAAAACACGTAAGTGATTAATAGGAATACAAATATAAATCCAAATGTTAGTGAAATGAAGAAGGTTTTTTCGCGACAGAAAACTGGAAGCGCCTTCCAGGTTTATGGGGCGATGCGTTCCGCCAACGTCCAATCGCGGTGCTTGTCCGACATGACAATTCGTCCATATCGATTCGATGGGTAAACACTGCGGCGTCAGGGAGGATCTGGGCCGCGGTGCCCCGCAGATGTCAGCGATGCGCGCTTCCCGTCCGGTGGGTTTAGGCCGATAGTCGGTTGCGGGATCTGCGCTAGCTCAGGGCCGAACACGGGCTTTAGGCCGCTTTAGGCCCCAAAAATGGGTGAACGCATGATCGATCAGTTAGAAGGGCCACCCCGGTCATGGACTCGCCTGCCCCATGCAAGGAGTGAAACCGCATTCGAGCAGCGGCGGGCCGACGATCAAAGCGCGGGCCGGAGCAGAGCAGCGCTGGCCTGAGCTTTTCGCTACAATCAACGAATCCATGATGACCCTCGAAGAATATGCACAAAGCGTCGGCAGCACGCTGCGAAACGCTCACAACCGCAAGGATATGGCGTCAGCTGAGGCGGGCTTCAGGGAAGCAGATAGAACGCTCACTGAAAGCAATATCTCCCAGATAGACCGGAAAAGATTTTGGGAAAATGTTCGCCAGGCTTTTTTCTCTGGGCAGTTGCTCGTTGAGAAGCAGGCTAACAGCTCGCTCATAGCGCTAATGCGGGCGATTGAGCAGGGTCTTAAGGCGCGCGAGGGTAAATGACCGACTTCGAGGCACAGTCCCTAGCAATCGCAAGACATGCCCTTTCTGTTGCTTGGTGGGCAGACGTTATAGCTGCATGCGCTCTGGTGGCTGCGGTCTTGGGCGGGATTTTCGCATATCGGACTCTGCAGGTCATAATTGCCCAGCTCGACAGTGCGCGCTGGAATTCGCTGTTGTCGTTTGAGCAGGATATGGCGAGCAGGAGAACAAAGTTCCACGAAATCGCCGCTCAGATGCAGACTGATGCGCCTACTGAACTCTTGAAGGCGATGCACCTAGAGGCGAAGGAAAGTTACTTTAATGCGCTTGACAGGCTCGCTTCGTCCATCCTAAACGGTCAGTTCCCCGACCGGGAAATGAAGCAGGACTACCACGAAGCCCTAACCGAAGTGGTGCGGGCGTTCGCTGAGGATTTCAGCACAGGAACGCGCTACAGAAAAGTTGTGAAACTCTATCACCGCTGGCAAGATGGCGACTAACCCCCGCCATCGTCTGCCCCCACTCCCTGAATCGAAGGGGAGGTTTCAGGAACGCACCCTTACGCCTTATCGAGTGCGGCAAGTGCGAAGACGCCCTCTTGCCGTTTCGGGCCTTCGAACCATACACATTTTGCTTTGTACTCCGGTTCGCCGGCAAACGCATAGTTGCCGACATACTCGACCGTCATCTTTGGGCCTCCGCTTTTCAACTGAACGACGTCTCCCACCTTGAACGCGTGTTCCATTTTCGTTTTCCCTTTCGTCCCATTCTATAACGCGTGGAAACATCAAATGAGTGGTTTGTCTTCGTGTTTCGAACGGGATAGGTTCCGGGACAATCGTGGGATGCCCGAAACCAAGGCCTTCAGCGTCTCAAAAGTCAATCCCAAGATTGGGGCCAAATGGCGGTTGTCCAGCGCCCCGGCCTGCTGTCGGCGTTATCCCGAGGTTCTGTCTCAAGGGCAGGCATCGTTTTGGCCTCCTCGGACCCCTCCATTCCTGCGAATCCAGTCTGACGAGTCGCCGACTCGGATTTTGGCTCCGGCGACTGGTCCCGGCCCCCGTCCCCAGCGAAAGATCCTCCTTGGTCGCCCAGCGCAGAGGGGACCACCGAGACAGCCGAAGTACCCTTCGGCACTCGCGAGAAATGACCCGCGTCTGCTCTCGAAAAGTGACCCACCAAAACGACCATTTGGCGCAGGGCAAGCGCGCGGACTGGGTGGCAAGGGGGGCCGGCGACCCGCTTGTGGGTGGGATACAAAGACCTTACGCGCCTTCGGCGCGGATGAAACCGCCAGTTTCATCCCTTGCCCACGGGCAAGGCCTGTTCTTCGCATGGGTCACTCTATCGGAGCACAAGTGGGTAACTTCTCGTGAGCGCCGAAGAAGTACCCGCGGGATCTGGCCGGCACGAGGTCGGCAGGCATACGTTAGCCTCGTACGAGGGCGGCAAACCGACCCCCTTGCGCAAGGCGGTCGCGTAAATACATAATGTAAATATGAACCGATGAACTACGTTTGGGACCGAAGAAAAGGCCGGAGTAACCAAACGCGCCATGGAATCGCGTTCGAGGATGCGATCAGGATTTTCGACGGCCCAACGCTGGAGAGGGTGGACGACCGGTTCGACTATAGGGAGATTCGAGTCTACGCGATCGGCGTCGCGAATGGCCTTGAGGTGACCGTGATTTACACGGATGTTTCCGAGTCCGAACGCCGAATCATTTCGGCATGGAGGGCAGAACGGCATGAAAGAGCAGCATACTGGCAAAGCCTCGGCTAAGGGCGGCAAAACGGATTGGAAGCGCCTTGACTCGTTGAGCGAGAAAGAAATCAGGAGCGCAATCGAGGCCGATCCCGAAGCCCGTCCAACAGACGGGAACTTCTGGAAGAAAGCGAAAGTCACGTTACCGCGACCGAAGCAGACCATCACAATCCGGTTGGATGCGGACCTGCTCGGCTGGCTGCGGCGGCAGGAAGGTTATCAAACGCGAATCAACGCCGTGCTGCGGACCTATATGGAGGCGCACAAATCATGACAGGCACGGAAGCCACAGCGTTATCGACGTTGACGTCGGCATCCACATCTAACCTGGCCTGGTTTAAGTGAACAGCATTGAGGCTAAGCTAGAGCGTATGGCTTCCCGCGAAGTACAGCGCCGGAGCACGAATGCTCTTCCGCGTGCGACCGAGGCATGAGCGGCGACCGCACCCCACGGCAGCGGAAGAACCGCCAACGACTGCCGGACCCGGCGCCGGCAACGCCTGCGGCGCCGCTGAGGCGCTGGCTGAAGACGGCGACGCTGCTGCTCACCGGAGTCTGCCTGCTGGGCCTGTTCTCGACGGAAATCTCAGACACGGATTTCTGGTGGCACCTGAAGACCGGACAATACATTGTGGAGCGCCACTCGCTGCCGGTTCCGGATCCATTCGCTTATACGACATCGGCCGCGGCCGCATACCGGGGAGAAGAGCAGGTGCGGCATTTCAACCTGACGCACGAGTGGTTGAGCCAGGTCTTGATGTACGCGGTTTATGCGGTGGGCGGCTTCCCCGGCATCATTCTGGCCCGGGCTGTTCTGCTGGCCGGTCTGTGCGCGCTGTCGGGTTTTCTGGCGGCCCGGTTGTCGGCGAACTTCTATGCGGGCATCGCGGCGGCGTGCGCGGCGGCGTCGGTGGTGGTGGCATTCGCGGCGGACCGTCCGGGGGTCGTCAGCTTTCTGGGTGTGGCGGTGTTCGTGAGCCTGCTGGAACTGCGGCGCGGATGGTGGATGCTGCCTCCGCTAGGGTTGCTGTGGTCGAATTGCCACGGCGGGTTCCTGCTGGGATGGGTGGTGCTCGTGGCGTACTGCGCCGAGGCCCTGCTCTTCCGGCGGCGTGCGGCGTGGGTGCGGGACAGCCGGCGGCTTTGGCTGGTGACGGCCTGTACGATTGCCGCTTCGGGGATCAATCCCAACGGGTTCGGCGTGCTGTCCACGGTTTTCGCTTACCGGCGGAGCCCGATGACGGCGAACCTGATCGAATGGCAAGCGCCCAGCCTGTGGGGACCGCCTTATGGTTTCGATATTCTGCTCTACGCCGCGGCACTGGTGCTGGTTCTCGCGTGGAGAAGAGTGAGACCGGCACACTGGATCCTGTTCGCGGTTTTCGCGGGAGCATCGCTCGCGGCCTTCCGTAACACTCCCCTGATCGGCTTTCTGGCGCCGGTTCTGATTGCCGCGTATTTTCCGCTGCGCGTCAAAATTCCCGGGGCCTTGGCGTGGGCGCCCCCCATTCTGGCGCTGGCCGGAGTCGCGGCGGGGTTCGCACAGGGCCGTTTCCTGCAACTGCGCGTGGCGGAGTGGACGGTTCCCGCGGGGGCGGCGGACTACCTGCTCGAACATCACGTGACCGGCCCGATTTTCAATACGTACGAGCAGGGCGGGTACCTGATCTGGAGACTGGGGACGCAGGCGCGCGTGTTCATCGACGGCCGCTCCCTCAGCGAGATGGTTTACCGGGACTACAACCGAATCCTCTTCAATGCCGGCTCCTATGCGGATCAGGTGGCTGGGCCGCGCGCGGAACTGCTGAACCGTTATGGCATACAGGCGGTGGTGATGAACACCACGGATTACGTATCGGGGGCGTTATATCCGCTGGCGATCGCGCTGGCCAACCCGATCAGCACGGAATGGGAACTGGTTTACGACGACTCGCAAGCGGTGGTCTTTTTGCGCCGCCCACCGCCCGGAACCCCGGTACTTGCCAACAAACTGGGCCGCGTGCTGCGGCACCTGGACAGGGAGTGCGCGGCATATATCGAGAACTCTCCGGACACCCCTTTGTGCGCGCGGACGCTGGGCGATTACTGGCTGCGCAACCAGGCGTGGGATGCGGCGCGCCGCATGTTGCTGCTCTACCGCGCACACGCGAACCAGCGTGACGAGCAGGTGGAACGCGCGCTGCAGAAACTGGATGCCGATCCGCCGTCCCCGCCCAGCCAATAACGCTCCAAGCGCCGTGGTCCCAGTTATAATCGCAAGGTGGAGATGCCACACCATGCCCGAGGAGGCCAGTTGATGACGATTCATCGCCGCAGTTTTCTGAAAAGCGCCGCGGCTTTCGCCGCCGTCTTTCCGGCGCGAGGAGCAGACGCCGTGCTGGCCTACGTCGGCACCTATAGTTCCCCCAAAGGTCCGGAAGGCAGCAAAGGCTACGGCAAGGGCATCTATCTGTTTCAAATGGACCCGTCCACGGGCACGCTCACGTTGCGCGAGGTATTCGCCAGCGACGCCAATCCGTCCTGGCTGGCTTTTGATCCCTCGCGGACGCATCTCTACGCCGCCAATGAGACCGATACCTATCGGGGCGCCAGTTCCGGTTCGGTGAGCGCCTATTCCATCGAGCGCTCTTCGGGGCGCCTCACGGCGCTCAACACGGTCAGTTCGCAAGGGGCCGGACCGGCGCATTTGAGCGTGCATCCTTCCGGCAAGTACGTGCTGGTGGCCAACTATGCCGGGGGGACGGTTGCCGTCCTGCCCATCCGGCCGGACGGCTCGCTCGGCGACGCCACCGACGTCAAACACGACGCCGGCCCGGTAGGCCCCGTCCGCGCGGCCAGCGCGCCGCCCGGCAGCTTTGCCATCAGCGGCCACGAACGCACGCACGCGCACATGGTGCAGTCCGATCCCTCCGGCCGGTTCGTTCTGTCCGCGGATCTCGCCATGGACCAGATCCTGATCTGGAAGTTCGATGCCGAAAAAGGCACGCTGGCGCCGAACAATCCCGCCTCGGCGACCGTGCCCCCTGGCGACGGGCCGCGGCACTTCACCTTTCATCGGAATGGCCGTTGGATGTATTCGCTGCAGGAAGAGGCTTCCACGCTGATCGCGTTCGATTACGACGCCGCGCGAGGAAGTCTGACCGCGAAGCAGACCATCTCCAGCTTGCCGAAGGGTTTTCGCGGCACGAATTTCACGTCGGAGGTCATGATCTCCGCCGACGGAAGATTCCTGTATGCAGCCAATCGTCTGCACGACACCATCGCGTGGTTCTCCATTGGTCCGTCCGGAACCTTGACCTTCGGCGGCGAGGAATGGACGCGGGGCGACTATCCGCGCAGCTTCAACATCGATCCTTCGGGCAACTTTCTATACACCTGCAATCAGAGAGCCGACGCCATCGCCGCGTTTCGGGTGAACCGGCAGACTGGAGCCCTGACGTTCACCGGCCAATACACGGACGTAGGAACGCCGGCGATCGTCATTTTCCTCGCGTAAGCGAGTCTGGCGCGAACTTGGCGCCGGGCGCATCGCTATAATCGACTCCATGATCTCGCGAATGCTATGGATGTTCCTGGTGGCCGGCGTGTGCCTCGCTCAACAGCGCGACAGCGAGTTTACCAGGTTGACCGACCGGTTTTTTGACGAAGTGGTGTTCCGATACGATCCCGTGCAAGGCACGCAGGCGGGGTTCCATCAGTACGATGCGATGCTGGCTTCGGGGTCGCGCGCCGATATCGAAGCGCAGACGGCGGCACTGCACAAGTTCGAACAGGAAGTGGAAGGCTTCGATGCGCGCGAGCTAACGCCAGTCGCCGCGGCCGATCGCGAATTGGTGCTGGCGCAGATTCGCGGGCAGTTGCTGACGCTGGAAGTGGTCCGGCCGTGGGAGAAGAATCCGGACGTCTACTCCTCGGGCGTCTCTAACGCCGTGTTCGTGATCATGAGCCGCAATTTCGCGCCGGCGGCGGCGCGGCTGAAATCCGCGATCGCGCGCGAGAAGCTGGTTCCACAACTGTTTCAATCGGCGCGCGAGAACTTGAAAAATCCGCCGCGGATCTACACGGAAATCGCGCTGGAACAGATGCCGGGCATCGTCAGCTTCTTCCAGAACGACGTTCCCGCGGCCTTCAAAGACGTACACGACGGCCCGCTGCTGGCGGAATTCCAGAAGACCAACCAGGGGGTGATCGACGCGCTCAACGCCTATCAGGCATTCCTGAAGACGGACCTGTTGCCGCGCTCGCAGGGCGAGTTCCGCATCGGCGCCGAGACCTACCGCAAGAAACTGCTCTACGACGAGATGGTGGATATCCCGCTGGATCGGCTGCTCGGGATCGGCAGGGAAAATCTGCGCCGCAACCAGGAGGAGTTCACGCGCGTGGCCGCGCAGGTGGACAAATCGCGGACGGCGGAACAGATCCTCAACGAAGCCATGCTGGACCATCCGGCGGCGGGGAAGCTGATGCAGAGCTTTCGCGATGTGCTGAGCGGGCTGCGCGAGTTCATCGAGAAGAACCACATCGTCACCATTCCTTCGAAGGTGCCGCCGATCGTGGAAGAGACGCCGCCGTTCATGCGGGCCTTGACCACCGCGTCCATGGACACGCCCGGGCCGTTCGAGAAGATCGCCACGGAGGCATTCTTCAACGTTACCCTGCCGGAGCCGGCGTGGGGCGCGAAGGAGACCGAGGAGTACCTGCAAGGCTTCAACCGTGGAACCATCGTCAGCACCGCGGTGCACGAGGTCTATCCGGGACACTACACGCAGTTTGTGTGGATCGCGCGCGCGCCCACCAAGGTCCGCAAGTTACTCGGCTGCAGTTCCAACGGGGAAGGCTGGGCGCACTACACGGAGCAGATGATGCTCGATGAAGGCTACGGCCAGGGCGACCTGAAGTTACGCCTGGGGCAGTTGCAGGACGCGCTTCTGCGCAATGCGCGCTTCATCGTTGGGATAGAGATGCACACCGGCAGGATGACCGTGGAGGAAGCGGTGGAGTTCTTCGTCAAGGAAGGCTACCAGGTGCGGCCGGTGGCGGAGAAGGAAGCCAAGCGCGGCACCAGCGATCCGACGTATCTGGTGTACACGCTGGGTAAGTTGGAGATTTTGAAGTTACGGGAAGATTACAAACGGATGAAGGGCGGGACATACACGTTACAGGGCTTCCACGATGCGTTTCTGCAGCAGGGCTATCCGCCGGTCAAGATCGTGCGGCGCGCGTTACTGGGGAACGATTCGCCGGTGTTGTAGGCGGACGATTCAGAGTACGATCCAGGTTGCCGTATAGGCCAGAACCGCGCCGATCGCGGCTCCGGCCAGGACGTCGCTCAGGAAATGCATGCCCAGCAGGATTCGGGAAGCGGCGATGCTGATGGCGCAAAAGAGCAGGCCCACGGCCAGATCCGGATTCCAGCGGCTGAGCGAGAGCGCCACCGCAAAGGCCGTGATGGTGTGGCCCGAGGGGAAGGAGAATTGATCGGGCGGCAGCAGGGTGGCCCAGCAATGCGGTTCGAACGCGCAGGGCCGCTGGCGTCCGGTGGCCTTCTTCAAAACGAGGAAGATGACGATGCCCAAGGCCGCGGCCAGGGCCGCGGCGCCCACCGCCCGGAAGCGCATCGGGCCGCCGAAAAGCAGAATGACGGCGCCCATGCCGTACCACAGCCAGCCATCGCCGCCGCGGGTGGCGCAGAGCGCCCAGAGCCGGATCCAGCGGGGAGCCGGCCAGCGGTTGACGCGCCGCATCAGCCTGTGGTCGCGGCGCGAAATGTAGTTCATCATGGCTCCGGGGAGCGTCATACCGTCACCTCCGCGATGCGCGCCGACGCGCTCCTCCTAGAAAAGGATTGCACGTATCCCGCCATCCACCAGAGCGGAACCATCCATGCCGGCGCGGCGATGGGAGAGCCGCGGGTTCTCCCGTACCGTTCGCAGGGCCGGGATGGCACACATGCCGCATAAGCGAGTTGTAACCCGCGCAGGGTCACAGTCCGGTGACACGGTGATAAAACATCCGTGAACACTCACGTTTTCCGCCACCCGTTTATTGCCGCATGCAACAATCGTCATGAATGAAGGTGGATTTCATCTTTTTCGACGCGGGCGGCGGCCACAGGGCGGCGGCCAATGCCTTGCGACAGGTGATGGAGGGGCGGGGAAGTCCGTTTGAGATCCGCATGGTCAACCTGCAGGAAGTGCTGGATGCCATGGACGTGTTCCGCCAGGTCACCGGCCTCCGCCTGCAGGATATCTACAACCTGATGCTGAAGAAGGGGTGGACACTCGGTTCGCCGCAGCTCATGGTCGGGATGCATTGGGTGATCCGCCTCTTCCACCCCAAGACGGTGCGTCTGCTGGAGGCGTTCTGGCGGGAGCGGCGTCCCGAGATGGTGGTCTCGCTGGTGCCGAATCTGGACCGGGCGCTTTGCGAAAGCCTGGCGCGGGCGCTGCCAGGCGTGCCGTTTGTCACCATTCTCACCGACATCGCCGATTACCCGCCGCACTTCTGGATGGAGCGGCAGGTGCAGCATTTCATCTGCGGCTCGGCGAAGGCGGTGGAGCAGGCGCTCGCCATGGGCCATGCCGAAGACAAGGTGCATCGCGTTTCGGGCATGATTCTGAACCCGCGGTTCTACGAGATTACTCCGCTTTCCGCCGAAGACCGGGCGGCGGCGCGCGCCGGGTTAGGCTTCGACCCCGCCAAGCCGGTCGGGCTGGTGCTCTTCGGCGGCGAGGGCTCCGCCGTGATGCGCGAGATTGCGCGCTTACTGCCCCAGCGCCAATTGCTGCTGATTTGCGGGAACAACACCAGGCTGCGCGAAAAGCTGCAAACCCTTCCGCACCCCGCGCCGGTGTACGTGGAAGGGTTCACCAAAGAGGTGCCGCGTTACATGCAGCTTGCCGACTACTTTATCGGCAAGCCGGGGCCGGGCAGCATCAGCGAGGCGGTGGCGATGCGCCTGCCGGTGATCGTGGAACTGAACGCGAGGACGCTGCCGCAGGAGCGCTACAACGCCCAGTGGGTCCGCGAGATGGGGGTGGGGACGGTACTGCCCGATTTCCGCGGGATTGCCCGTGCGGTGGACGAACTGCTGGCGCCCGCCGCCTTCCAGCGCTTTCGTGAAGCTACCGGGCGTTTAGAGAACCGGGCCGTGTTTGAGATCCCCGGCATTCTGGAGGGGATCGCCAAAGCGGGCGCCTGACACCCGGGAACACCGCTGTCCGAACAACTTCTTAGCGTACGAATCCAACGACTACCTCGAGCATTTCGCACCGGTTCTTAGACCCCACCGCCACCAGATAACGGGAATCGTGAGGGCGGCATCGTGGAGACGGAGTGTACGCAATGGGACATTCCATGATGATTGGTTGTTCCCGATCGAGGCATTCGGGACAGAGAACGTTTCGTTCCCGAAGCCAGTAGGATTTGCCTTGTGCTCTGTGGATCGCGGCCATCGCCTGGGCAAGCTGCTCTTCGCTATTCATCCACACGCTTACCTGCTCAGTTCCGTCCGCGTGCACAATTCTGACCTGATACTCATTGCCGTGGTTGTGCGCCATATGTTCTCTCCTCTAGCGCTCAGGATGGTTTCAGGTTTCCTGGAGGAGTTCCAGAACTCAAAACACCAGGAGAGGTGAACCGCGCCGTACATGCCCCGCTCTTGCGGGAGCCTATGCCATCGGTTGGTCTTAGTATGCGCGCGCCCGGGATTCGATACAAGGGGTTCGGAAGCAGCTTAGTGGCGGGAAGGTGAGCAACCGGACATAAGACGGGGGTAAAGAAGAAATTGAGGTATAAAAGACCCGCTTCCAGTGTGCTTTTTCGTCAGCACCGGGGGCTTGGTGCCGACTTGCGATAAGCTATCGAGAGTATGGAAGGCGAGTGGATCGGCTTGTGGCTACTTTCCAAAGGTCTGATGGCCGGTTTGGCGATTGCCGTGCCGGTGGGACCGGTGAACGTGCTGTGCGCCTCGCGCACGCTTCGCAATGGACGCCTTTCCGGCCTGATCTCGGGCTTGGGAGCGGCTACTGCCGACACCCTGTACGGCGCCATCGCCGGCTTCAGCATCACCTTCCTGATCCAGTTCCTGGAGCGCGAGGAGTTCTGGATCCGCGTGATTGGCGGCCTCCTTCTGGTGGCCATCGGCGCCATGTATTTTCGCAAGCCCGTGCGGGCGGCGAACCAACTCGGCGAAGACGGCGCGGCCGGCTCGGACTTCTCTTCGACGCTGCTGCTCACCCTGACCAATCCCACCACCATCCTTTCGTTCCTGGCCGTGCTGGCCGGGCTCGGCATGGGCGGCCACCGCGAATGGTGGCTGACGTTCCTGCTGGTGGGCGGCATTTTCTGCGGATCGATGCTTTGGTGGGTGATTCTGGTGCTGCTGGTCAACCGGTTCCGCGACCGTTTTGACCAGCACCTGCGCGCCATGAACCGGATCGCCGGGCTGGCCATCGGGGGCTTTGGTGTCGCAACATTCCTCATCGGTCTCAAACACGGACGCTAGCAACGAAAAAGGAGAACCCATGGCACGCCCACTGGTACTGATTCACGGCTATTCGGCCGAAGGCAAGGACTTCGAGAATCTCAAGCAGGCTCTGCTCTCGCGCGGCATCGATTCCAAAGACATCGATATCTGCAACTACATTTCGTTGAACAACGAAATCACCATCAAGGACATCGCCGAAGGTCTGGACCGGGCCTTCCGCATGCACGCGGTGCTCGGCAACGAAACGCAGGAGTTCGACGCGATCGTGCACTCCACCGGCATGCTGGTGTTGCGTGCGTGGCTGGCTAACGCGGGGCCGCCGGCGACCAATTCGCGGCTCAAGCGCCTCAAGCACCTGGTCGGCCTGGCGCCGGCCACGTGGGGCTCCCCGCAGGCGCACAAAGGACGCACCTGGCTGGGCGCCATGGTGAAGGGCAATCGCCAACTCGGCCCCGACTTCCTGAACGCCGGCGATCGCGTGCTGGAGGGTCTCGAACTCGGCAGCACGTTCACCTGGGACCTGGCGCACCTCGACCTCCTCGGTCCGGAGCCCTTCTACGACACGGGCGGCAACAGCCCTTACGTGGCCGTCTTCATCGGCAATACGCCTTACGATGGACTCGCCAGCGTGGCCAACGATCCCGGCACCGACGGCACCGTCCGCTGGTCCGGCTGTAGCCTCAACGCCCGCAAGATCACCATCGACCTGACGCGGATTCCGGTGGCCGGCGCCAGCCGTCTCAGTATCACCCCCTGGGCCGATCACCGCCTGGACATCCCCATGATCGCCGTGGATGGGCGCAATCACGGTTCCCTGATCGGCGATCCCGAGCCCGGGATGGTCGATCTGGTGGCCGCCTTCTTCAAAGTGGGCGACCCGGGCGGCGAAGCGCACGATGCCTGGCTGGCGCGCGCGCGGAAGTACGGCGAGAGTGGGCTGCCGAAGATGAAAATCAATCCGGGCGCGGATGCCGCCGGATTGGAAGGCGACGTGAAGAAGTTCTTCGGCCACATTCTAGGGCCCGGCGCCACTACGAAGCTGGAAGGCTGGCAGCAGTTCGTGGTCTTCGCCTGCGATGAGCGCGGCGACGGCATTACCGACTACATGGTCGAAGTGCTCACCCAACAGCCGGACGGCGAGTGGGTGCCGTTCCACGAGATGTCCACCGATGTCCACGCCTACGGACCGGACTCCAGCTACCGCTGCCTCCACGTGCGCCTGCCGGCGGGGCTCTCCGGCGGCGACGTCAAACTGCGCGCCCGCATCAATGCCTCCACCGGCACGGAACTACTGGCCTATCAGGGCTACGGCAGCGACTCCGGGCAACTGGGATCCGCCGGGCCGGTGGAGATCGACCTGGACGATCTGGGCGCGGGGAACGGTTCGATGTTCTGCCCCTTCACCACCACCCTGATCCAGATCGTGCTGAATCGCGAGCCTCTGCCCCTGGACAAGGTCAGCCGCCTGCTGACCTTCCTGGAAAGCTGAGGCGGGAAAGCGCAGGTGAAATCCTTTGTGGTTTGGCGAGGCACGGCGGACGGCAGCCGCGGTACTCAGCACGCCAGGTCTTCGCGGCCGATCTTGAGCTTCTCCAGATTGCCTAAAACGGTCAACGCGATCTGCTTGGGGTCGAAGAACGTCTGCGCGATCGAGCGCACGTCGCCGGCGGTCACGGTCTCGATGCTCTCCAGCAATTCGTCCAGGGTGAAGAACTTGCCGAAGTACATTTCCTGACGCGCCAGATTCGACATCCGGCTGCCGGTGGATTCCAGACCGAGCATCAGCGAACCCTTGAGGTGGTCCTTGGCGCGCCGCAACTCCTCATCGCCGACCTGCCGCTCCTTGAGCTCGCGGAATTCCTTGATAATGGATTCCACCACTTTCGGCGCCGATTCCACGCTCGTCCCGGCGTATATAGAGAGGCAGCCCGTGTCCCGGTACGGACTTAATTCGCTGAACACGGAATAGGCCAGCCCCTGCCGTTCGCGGATGTTCTGGAACAGGCGCGAGCTCATGCCGCCGCCCAATAGCGTGTTCAGCACGTAGCAGGCGAACCGCTCCTGGTGGGGCAGGGGGTACGACGGAACCCCCAGGCACAGGTGCACCTGCTCCAGCGATTTCTTATTTCGCAGCGCAATACGGGCGTGCGTGCTGGGAGTCTGTTCCGCGGGCGCCGCATCGCCCCTCGGCAGGGACTCGAAGTGCTGCCGCACCAGCGCCGCCAGCGCTTCGTGGGTCAGGTTCCCGGCCGCGGTGACGAGCACATTCGACGGCGCGTAAACCGCATGGTAAAAATCGCGCACCATGGTGCTGTCGAACCGCCGCACGCTCTGCGGCGTGCCCAGAATCGGCTTGCCCAGGGAGTGATCTTTCCAGAAATTCGCCGAGAAAATCTCGTGGACCAGGTAATCCGGCGAGTCCTCTTCCATCTTGATTTCTTCCAGAACAACGCCCTTTTCCTTCTCGATATCCTCGTCCCGGAACATGGGGTGGAGCACCAGATCGGCCAGAACGTCGAAGGCCTGCGAGAGGTGCTGATCCAGCACTTTGGTGTTGAAACAAACCAGTTCCTTGGCCGTAAAGGCATCCAGATTGCCGCCGAGGGCGTCCACGCTTCGCGCGATGTCCTCGGCCGAGCGGCTTGGGGTGCCCTTGAACAGCATGTGTTCGATGAAGTGCGAGATGCCGTTCTGCTCCGTCGATTCCCGCCGCGAGCCCGAACCGATCCAAACGCCCACCGACACGCTGCGCACGTGCGGCATCACTTCGGTAATCACACGCACGCCGTTGTCCAGCGTGCTGACTTCAATGTTTCGTAAAGGACTGGTTGGCGGTGTCATTCGAGAAGAGCGGAAGGGCCTACTTCATTTGTAGCACCTTCCCACGGGCGGCGGGGCGGGGCGTGGCACGTGACGGTATGTGGCGTCGCCTCGGAGGTGAAAAACTGTCCATTGCCACTGACTGCAATCACCGGAGGGTGACGGACATCTCGCCGTGCTCTTTGCGCGATGGCCTGACCCCGATTTCCACGTCCTGCCCTAGCGCCGTCAGGAATTCCATGAGCCTCCCCACCGAAAAACTCCCTGCCCGGTTTCGCATGAGCAAGGAGACGTGCGGTTGTTTGACGCCCAGAGTCTTGGCGGCTTCGGCCTGCGTGATGCCTCGCTGTTTGATGATGCGGTAGATCTCAAGCGTCAGTTCCGCCTTCATCAACTCCTGCTCGGGATTCGGCAGGCCAAGATCGGCGAACACGTTGCCGCTGCCTTCCGTGATGCTCTTTGGGATGGTCTTCTTCGGGGTTTCGGTCATGTCAGTTCTGCCTTTCTCTGTAGTCGCGTTCCGCATCGGCAAGCCGCTGCCGGATTAGATCGAGTTCCTTTTTCGGGGTGGCTATACCCTTCTTTGATTTCTTCTGGAAAGCGTGCAGGACGTAAACGGCACCCTCGAAGCGCACGGTGTAGACGGAGCGCCATGTGTCGCCGCGGCGGTCGGTAACGATCTCAAGGACGGCCCGCCCTCCAAATCCCCGGAGCGGTTTCGCTGCCGGATCGGTTTCACCTTTCTGCGCAGCATAAAGGGCATGACCAATTCCGGTCCTGACCGGCGGCGGGAAGGATCGCACGTCCCTGTGGGACGCCCCGACCCACCTGACCGGCTTAATCTGCCCGCTCTCCATTATACTACTATACTTTTGTTTGTATAATTGTCAAAGGCCAACAGAGCCCCCGCGTTGCCCAATCCGCTAGACTGGAAGAGAATGTCCCAACCGCTCGTGGGCATGGACCTGACCGATCTGCGTGAGGCCCTCGGCCCCGATCAGCCAGGGTACCGCGCCCGTCAAGTCTACGAAGCCCTATATCGCGGCCAAGCCGCGGACCTGGTGCAGATCTCCACCCTGCCCGTCCGCATGCGCCAGGAACTGGCCGAACGGCACGCCGTGGGCATGCCCACCATCGACCGCCTTTTCGAATCCACTGACGGAACACGCCGCTACCTGCTCCGCCTGGCCGACGGGCGGACGGTGGAAACCGTGCTCATGCCCGAAGGCGAACGTGACACCATCTGCATCTCCAGCCAGGTGGGCTGCCCGGTGGACTGCAAGTTCTGCATGACCGCGCTCATGGGCCTGGAACGCAGCCTGACCGCCGGTGAGATTGTCGGCCAGGTGCTCCTGGTGGCGCGCGAAAACCACCTCCGCCAGGAGGGCGGCCGTCTCAACATCGTCATGATGGGGCAGGGCGAGCCGCTCTTGAACCTGCCCAACGTGGTCAAAGCCACGCGCATCCTGCTCGACCCCGCCGGCTTTGCCCTGTCGCCGCGCCGGATCACGGTTTCCACGGCCGGCATCATCCCGCAAATCGCCGCGCTCGGAAGAGAACCGATGCGCCCCAAACTGGCCATCTCGCTGAACGCCTCCACCGAAGAACAGCGGCAGGAACTCATGCCGATCACGCGGAAATACCACCTCAAGGATCTGCTGGCGGCGTGCAAGGCCTATCCACTGCGTCCCTGGGAGAAATTGACGTTCGAATACGTGCTGCTGGATGGAGTCAACGATAGCGATGCCGACGCGCGCCGCGTGGTCAAACTGCTCGCCAACCTGAACGCCAAAGTCAACCTGATCGCCCTCAATCCGGGGCCCGGAATTCCCTACTCCACACCGCTTCCGGAACGCGTCGCCAGCTTCCAGACAATCCTCCGCCGCGCCCTTCCCTGTTTCGTGCGCAAGCCGCGTGGCCTGGATATCTACGCCGCCTGCGGCCAGCTCAAACGCAACTCGGAACCGGCGGCCGAAGCAGCCTCCCGGCCCTCCCCTGTACGCCCGTAAGCGGCGGCCGAAGCCGGCGGTTTCGGCTGCGAGTCGCCTCTTGTTTACATATAGTTACAGAGCCGACTCGGAAGGGCACCCCGTTGACGGAACTCCAACGGCCGGGAAAGTGCAGTTACCCATCCAGCGCGCCGATGGGGTATTTACCCTACGCCTCAAGCCGGGGCGTCTCCTATGACTCGAATGAGTAATTTCCCCGCCGGGCGAATTTATGTAACGATTCGTGCGATACGGGCATCCTTACAAACATGAGATTCGAGGGAGTCGGAACGGGTGTGTTGTTGCGCCTGCGGGTCTTGTTGCCGGTAATGCTGGCGACGAGCCTGTTCGCACAAGAGCAGCCTACGCCTTCCGTCCTTCCAAGCGGGCCGCAGACCGACGCCGAATCGACTCCCGCTGCTGCCGCGAGCGCTCAGCCCACGGAACCTCCTGGAGGCAACCGGGTGTTCGGCGTGCTTCCGAATTACCGGACGGCGGATGCATCGCAGGAAGGCACGGTGCTGCCGAACCGCGCGAAGCTCACCATCGCCAGCAAGGATTCGTTCGACTATCCGCTGGTGGCGTTAGCGGGGGCGCTGGCGGGGCTGGGGCAGTTGACCAATTCTGATCCTTCCTTCGGGCAGGGAGCCAAGGGATTCGGACACCGCCTGCTTACCAACTATGCCGACCAGGCGATGGGAAACATGTTCACGGAGGGGGTGTTCCCGGTGCTGCTGCACGAGGATCCGCGATATTTCCGGCGCGGAACCGGGAGCATAGCGTCGCGCGCGTTTTATGCATTCACGCGGGTCATTGTGACCCACAAGGATTCCGGGGGCCGGCGTTTCAATTATTCGGAGTGGATTGGAAATGCCGCTGCGGTGGGGATCTCCAACGCCTACTATCCCGAGAATCGCACGCTGGCCGACAATGGGACGAAGCTGCTGATGCAGGTTGGAACCGATGGGGCGTCCCAGGTGATGAAGGAATTCTGGCCCGACATCAAGCGCAAACTGTTCCACAAAGACTAGGCAAGGGCTTCACCTTGCAAGTGGCTCATTTGACCCATTGCCATCTACCCAACTAAACTAGTGTTTAGAGAAGTGTTGGTACTCAAGGGTCTATGAGAACGGACGCGCCACTCAATTTCAGGTATCAGGACATATTGACTTCGATTGTCCGGGCGTACATCGATACCGGGGAACCGGTGGGGTCGCGCACGATTTCGAAGCGCCGCCACAATACGCTCAGTCCGGCGTCCATCCGCAATGTGATGGCGGACCTCGCCGATGAGGGCTACCTCTCGCAGCCGCATACCTCCGCGGGCCGCGTGCCCACCGGAAAGGCATTCCGCTTTTTCGTCGGCTCGCTGGCCACCGGCCGCGTGACCGCCGGCGAAGCGGACAAAATGGCCAATGAGTTCCGCGTCCTGGAGACGGTGGGCGAGCGCGTGGAGCGCTCCTGCTACATCCTGGTGGAACTAACGCGCAACGTGGGCATCGCCGCCGCCATTCCGGAGCTGGCCCAGGAACTCGACCAGATCCAACTCGTCCCGCTCTCCGACCGCCGCGTGCTGATGGTGCTGGTCACCCGCGACCGCATGGTGCGCAACCGCGTGGTCATGCTCGACGAGCCCACCGCCCCCGAGGAACTGACTTCCATCTGCAATTACGTGAACCGCAACTTCAGCGGCTGGCAACTCGGCCACGCGCGCCGCGAGCTCCTCCGCCGCATCGAAGACGAACGCGAGTTGTATCACGCGACGATGCACAAGTTGCAGATGTTGTCGCAGAAGGGACTGCTGGAAGCGGACACCTCACCCCAGGTGCACATGGAAGGCGCCAGCAACCTGCTGGGCCTGGACCTGCACCTGACGCGCGAGAAGATGCGCGAGCTCTTCCACGCCTTGGAGGAGAAGCGGCGTCTCATGGAATTGCTCGACCGATTCCTGGAACAGCCTCCTGGCGAGTTGGCGGTGCGCGTCGGGCTGGAGGAAGCCCACCCGGCCATGAAAGACCTCGCGCTGATCGGGATGACCATCCGGATGGCCAGCGGACTGCCTGCCAAAGTAGCCGTGCTGGGCTCCATGCGCATGAACTACGAGCGTGTGATTGCGGCAGTGCTGCAAACCAGCCGGGCGTTGGAAAGTGCGCAATTTTAGACCCTGGAAACAGCGAAACAGAAAGCTAAGCGAAAAAGCAGTGGACACACAAAAGCCCCAAGAAACTCCCCCTGAAGCCCTTCCTGAGGGCGGCCCGTTCGACTCCATTCTGGAGGGCCAACTGGCGGCCATAGCCGCCGAGCGCGAGCAGTTCGCGGCCGAGAAGGCGGAACTGCAGGAGCGCCTCTTGCGCGCCCGCGCGGAGTTCGAAAACGCGCGCCGCCGCTGGGAAAACCAACGCCTGGAGTCTTTCCAGGTCGCCACCATGGATGTGGTCCGCGACATGCTGCCCATCCTGGACGATTTCGAGCGCGCCTTGCAGGTGGACACCGCCGACCGCGATTACGCCAAGGGCGTGGAGTTGATCTACCAGCGCATGGCGGAGACCCTCAAGAAGCTCGGGCTCGAACCCATAGAAACCGCGGGACAACGATTCGACCCCAACCTGCATCAGGCCGTGGAGCGGGTGCAGACCGAGGATGCCGAAGACCAGAGCATCCTGGGCGAATTCCAGCGGGGTTATAATTTCAAAGGCAAACTTCTCAGACCCGCGATGGTAAGGGTCGCGGTCAGGCCGTAGCCGCAGTGAAACCCGTGTCGAAGAGAGATTATTACGAAGTACTGAGTGTCGGCAAGGAAGCCGGCGATCAGGAGATCAAGGGCGCTTACCGCGAACTGGCTAAACGCTATCATCCCGACCGCAATCCGGACGACCCCAATGCGGAAGAGAAATTCAAGGAAGCGAGCGAAGCATACAGCGTTCTGAGCGATGCGCAGAAGCGCGCCGCCTACGATCGGTTCGGCCATGCCGGCGTGCAGGGCGCGGGCAGCCCCGGCGGCTACAACCCGGAAGCCTTCGCCGATTTCGGCGATATTCTGGGCGATTTCTTCGGCTTTGGCGACATCTTCGGCAATGCCGGCGGCGGACGCAAACGCACGCGCGCGCAACGCGGCGAAGACGTCCGCTACGATCTGGAACTGAGCTTCGAGGACGCCATGTTCGGCATGAGCGCCGAAATCCAGGTGCCGCGCATGGAGCGCTGCGAGCGCTGCAAGGGCGGCGGCAGCGAACCCGGCAGCGGCCCGAGCAGTTGCCCCACCTGCCACGGCCGCGGCGAGGTCCTCTACCAGCAGAGTTTCCTGTCGATTCGCCGCACGTGCAGCACCTGCAACGGAAGCGGCCAGATCATCCGCAACCCGTGCTCCGAATGCAAGGGCCACGGTTACCGGCAAGTGCAGCGCAAGCTCAAGGTCAACATCCCGGCCGGCGTGGATGACGGCAACCGCCTGCGCCTGGCCGGCGAAGGCCAACCCGGCGGCAATGGCGGGCCGGCCGGAGATCTCTACGTGTTCCTCAAGGTCAAGGAGCACCCGTTTTTCGAACGCCACGAAAACGACCTGCACTGCACCATCCCGCTCAATATGGCGCAAGCCGCGCTGGGCTGCGAGATCGAAGTGCCGACCCTGGGCCAGCCCTACAAGCTGAAGATCCCCGAAGGCACGCAGAGCGGCGCGCAGTTCAAGTTGCGCCACCAGGGCGTCGCCATCCTCAACAGCAACGCGCGCGGCGATTTCTACGTCCACGTCGCGGTCAAGATGCCCACGCGCCTCACCCGCGAGCAGCGCAAGTTGCTCGAACAGTTGCGCGACACCCTGCCGGTGGACAACCATCCCAGCGAAAAAGGCCTCTTCGACAAGGTGAAAGACTACTTCATGTAGGACAGGCCCCCTGGCCTGTCCTACCGGTGAGCCTGAGATTTTGCACGCAGAGACAGGCCAGGAGGCCTGTCCTACCGCACGTGCCGCTCCAGCCAGTCGAGCATCTCCCGTTGGCGATCCGCTTGGCCGGCGGCGACTTCCAGGTTCACATATCGGAAGCCGCGCGCCGCAGCCAGGCGGGAGAGCGACCCGTCATCCTGCTTCGGCCCATGCTGTTGCAGCACCACGTTGTACGGCGAGGTCTTCAGCATTTCGAAATCCCGCGGGTCGGTGCACAGGAAGAATGCGTGCGGATTGTCCGGCTGGCGCAGCGACGTCTGGTCGCTGATGGGCACTTCCGCGGCCACCGAATAGCCCGGCCCATTATTGTGCAGCGCGATGGTCACCCCGCCTTGGGGCGGGGTCAGCGCCCGCACCAGTTTCTCGCGGCCGCGATCCAGCACATCGAGCGCCTGGCGCACGCGCTCCGGGGCAACGCCCGGATTCAACGCCTTCAAATTGGCCTCCGCCCCCGTGCGCGAGAACATGCGGTTGGGATCCAGTTGGAGCGATTCCACCGCCACCGCGCGGGTGCGGCTTTCGATCACAAACGCCAACCCGGCGTGCGTCCGCATGTGGCCTTCCAGCACCTGGCGCGCGGTCTCCTCATTGCCGTGGATGCGCAGATAGCGCCGCTTCGAGCGTCCGTTGCGCAGGATGCGGAAGCGCGCGCCGGCCACGCCGACATGGCGCGGGCGCAGGAGCGGGAACCAGCCCAGGGCCAGGAACTGCCGCCGGGTCACTCCATGTGTCACTCCATGTGTCTCGCCACGTGTCACGCCCGCCCAGGGGCTCACTGCGCTTCGTCCTGGGGCCGCTTCTTGTGCTTGGGCTTCTTGCGCAGCGACTTGGGCTCGATCGGCTTCCCCGCCGGCACCGGGCCCACCCGCTCACGGGCAATGGCTCTCACTTCCTTGCCGGTATCAAACGTCTTCTTCTTGCGTGGCAATCATCCTCCGCACCGTGCTGCCCAGCATCTCCGGCGTAAACGGCTTGTGCAGGAACATCACTCTGCCCGGGGCCGCGGCTTGCAACGCGGCTATGTCCACAGGATACCCGCTGCAGGCGATCACACACACCCGGGGGTCCGCCGCCAGGATGCGCGCCGCCAGGTCTTGCATACCGATCCCGCTCATGGTGGCATCCAGCACGGCCAGGGCGAAGGCGTGCGGCGCGGCCTCCACCGCCGCCCACGCCTTTTCCGTACCGCCGGCCGTGACCACCCCATAGCCCAGCCGCTTCAGATAGACACTCATCATCTTGAGCAGGGGCGGCTCGTCATCCACGATCAGGATCTGATTGGCGGCGTTGGTCATTGGTTGGGCGGATGTATGATCGCTCTATGAGATTCTACACGGAATATCTGACCTTCGAGACAGCAAAACACAGAGACTACCTCAATATAACTCCGCAGGTTCTTTCCGTCCTGGACAAAAGCAAGATTCGCGAAGGCATGATCCTGGTATCCGCCATGCATATTACCGCCGGCGTGTGGGTCAACGACGCCGAGGACGGCCTGATCGCCGACATCGACGAGTGGCTGGAGAAACTGGCTCCGTTTCGCCGCGACTACCGGCACCACCGCACGGGCGAAACCAATGGCGATTCCCACCTGAAAAGCCTGCTGGTCCACCACGAAGTGATCGTGCCGGTGACCGCCGGCCGGCTCGATTTCGGTCCCTGGCAACAGGTCTATTACGCGGAGTTCGACGGGCAGCGTCCCAAACGCGTCATTATTAAGGCGATGGGAGAATGACGAAGGAACGCCGCGCCGCGAAAGGAACGGCCGCTCCACGGCATTCCCCCGTTGGAGAGACTATGAAACTTGGTATTTCGTTCAGCTTGATCCTCGGCGCCGTCACCGCGCTGTGCGCCGATCTTCCCGTCAAGCAGGTGGTGCTCTACAAACACGGGGTCGGCTTTTTCGAGAGAAGCGGCACGCTGGGAGCCGGGGAATCGGTGCGTTTGGATTTCAACGCGGCGGAGATGAACGACGTGCTGAAGTCGCTCACCATCGGCACTAGCGGCGGCGCCAAGGTCACCGGGCTGCGCTACGATTCCATGGACCCGCTGAGCCATAAACTGGCCGAGTTCCCCTTCACCATCGGCGGCGGCGGATTGCCGGGTATGCTGGATCAGCTCAAGGGCGCGCGTGTGGAGTTGAAGCTTGGCACGGAGACTGTGGCCGGCGCGATCGTCAGCGCCCGCACCTTCGCGGGCACCGATAAGCAGCCGGAGCACGACCAGCTCAATCTCATGCTCGATAGCGGCGAGTTCCGCACGGTGGACCTGGGAGCGGCCACCGGCCTGCGCTTCCCCGACGCGAAATTGCAGCAGCAGTTCAAGGATTACCTGGCCGCGCTGGCGGCCGCGCGCTCCAAGGAGAAACGCAGCGTCTACATCGATTCCACCGACGCCAGAGAGCGCGACGTCACCGCCAGCTACATGATCCCGGCGCCGGTGTGGAAATCCAGCTACCGGCTGATCTTTGGCGATAAGGCGGGCGACAAGACGCCCATGCTGGAAGGCTGGGCGATTGTGGACAACACCACCGGCGAGGATTGGACCAAGGTGCAACTCGCGCTGGTGTCCGGCCGGCCGATTTCCTTCGTCAGCCAGCTCTACGCGCCCAAGTACGTGAATCGTCCGACCGCCGAACTGGCGGACGACACCGCGGCGCAGGCGGTGGTGCACTCCGGCGCGTTCGAGGAGCAGGGGGGCCGGGGCGGCCCTGGAGAAGGCGGAGGAATCGGGGGCGGGGCGGCCCATAGTATGGCTGCGCTGCGCACCGCCAGGCCGATGGCCGCGCCGGCGCCGATGATGAGGGCGTCGATGGGCGCGCTCAGTGCCGATGCCGCCATGGAGTCCATCAGCGTCGTTCCCAGCACCATCGCGGCCGATGCCGTAGGCCGCGAGCTCGGCGATCTCTTCGAGTACCGCATCGCGCAGCCGGTCACGATCCGCAAGAACGAATCGGCCATGCTGCCCTTCCTGCAACAGACCATCGAGGGGCGCAAGCTGCTGATCTATTCCGACCACAGCTCGCCGCACCCCACCAACGCCGCGGAGCTGACCAACTCGAGCGGCAAGACGCTGGATGGCGGCCCGATCACGGTCTATGACGCGGGCGCTTATGCCGGCGAAGCCCTCATGGAGACCCTCAAGGCCAGCGACAAGCGCCTCATCAGTTACGCCGTCGACCTGGGCACGCGCATCACCGAGGCCTTTGGCAGCAAGGCTGCCATCATGCGCGAGATCCACGCCAACCGCGGCATCCTGAATACCAGGTACGCCGCCGAGGAGACCCGCACCTATACCGTGCGCAACGTGGATCAGAAGGCCAAAACCCTCATCATCGAGCACCCGCTGCGCCCCGGCTATACGCTGCTCAGCCAGAAACCCAAGGAAAAGACGGCGACCAACTACCGATTCGAGTTGGCGCTGGCCGCCGGCGCCACCCAGGAATTCGTGGTCAACGAAGAGCGCGTCTACGAGGAATCTACCGCGGTGAGCAACTACAGCCCCGATATGCTGGTGAACTACCTGCAAAACCGCGCGCTCAGCGATGCCGCTCGACGCCAGTTGCAGCGCATCGCGGACCAGAAACGCCAGATCGCCGAAAACGACCGCGCGCTGCAAGACGCCGGCACGCAAATGACCGGCCTGACCGCCGACGAGGACCGCGTCCGCCGCAACATTCAAAGCCTCAATAACGTCGCCGGCCAGCAGCAGCAGGTGCAAACCTACGCCCGGCAACTCGACGCGCAGGAGCAGCAATTGGCGGCCCTGCGCGACAAGCAGTCCGAGTTGCAGAAGAAGAAGTCGTCGCTACAGACCGCGTTGGACCAACTGGTGGAGGCCTTAACCTTCTAGTTCCATCCCACCGGATTCGAGTGTGTCGGTAGTTCAATGTGACTATTTTCACATTCGCCAGGGAACTGGTATCATGGCGTACATGTTGGGACGCTCTCCAGCATGTTTTTCCAGTTCCTTCGCCCTCCTGGCCCTGATGGCTGGGGGTAGCGTGCCGTCTCGCGCCCAAGAGGTGCCGCCGGAAAGCGCAACCCTGGCGAGGGAGCGGACGCTGATGGCCGGAAGTTTTGCGTCGGAAAAGCTGTGGGTGTGGCAGAAACGGCTGAACCTACAAGCCTGGGATGTCTCCGTGGTGGTGGCGCGCGCCGCCGAGTTGAAGCCGCGAACCGTGGGCCACATCCGCTGGGACCGCGCTAAGAAAACCGCCGTGATCCAGGTCCTCGACCCCGCCGACTACCATCTGCCGATGGACGCCATGCTGCGCGACATCGAGTTCACGGTAGTTCATGAATTGATCCACCTGGAAATGGTGCCCATCCTTTCGGATTTGCTGCGCACCGAGGCAAACCGCATGGAGGAAGAACACGCGGTGAATCAGATGACCGAGGCCTTCCTCAAACTCGACCGCGGGCAGTAGGCGAACGTCAGAAGCGAAAACCGGCGCCGAAGGCGAAGATGGGGTGATTGTATCCATCCTGGCCGCCCAGGCGCGAGCCGCTGACGACAAAATCGCGCGCTGGGTCGGGAGCGGTACCCCGATGCTGCCTACTTACCGCCCTTCCAGTCCGGGAGACGTCCGGGTGTGGGCGGAGCGCCGGCCGCATCGAGCTGCTTTTCGAGCGCCTTGATATCGGTCTCGAACAGCTTGCGCAGTTTGGGAATCTCCGCGGCCAGCGCATCGCTCGCGATCTGGTATTGCTCCTGGGCGGTTTTGGTGGGCCGGCCGGTGGTCCCGCGGGTAGAAGATGCGGCGGCCTGCACGTGATCGGAAATGGACGCGGGGACGCCTTCGTTGGTGGCGCGCCAGACGCGGTCGCCGTTGAGAGCGATGTTGATCTGGTCGAGTTGCTTTTCCAGCTTCAAGGTTTCTTCGCGAAGCTTTTCCGGCAACGAGGGCGTGGCGTCGATGGCGCGGCGGATGGCGCTCAGGCGCGTGCCGGCTTCGGTGGCGGTCTGCGTGGTCGCAGTCAGCGCTTTCTGAAGTTTGCCAAGTTTCTCCTGGAATTCGGCCATGGCGGCGCGATCCTCCTTGCTGGACGGACCTTCGGCCACCACCTCCACGGTCTGCGTGCCGGGGAGCGGAGTGACCACACCTTCCACGCGCTTGGCGAGCGACACGGTGTACTTGCCGGGAACCAGGAGGGCTCCGGCGCCGCCGCCGCGCCCGCCGCCGAACATGGCCATCATCTCCTCATCGCCACCGCCGCCCGCACCGCCGCCTGCGCCGCCGCGGCCACCACCCCCGCCCGCGCCGCCTCGTCCACCGCCACCCGCGCCCGCGGCCGCGATGGCCGGCGCCAGGGCCGTGCCCTGCCCGCGCAGATCCCAGGTAACACGCTGCACGCCGCGTCCCGCCGGCGCATCCATACGGCGAATCACCTTACCGGTGGAACCGGCGATGGAAATGACGATCCCCGGCGCCTCTTCCTCGGCCTCGGCGCGGAGTTGTTCGGGCGTCGGATACGCGGGCGTTTCACCGCGCGCCACGGCCGCTCGGTCGCGCCGCTGCCGCTCGGCGCGCTTGGTGGTGAGCGCGTCCTTGAGGTTGAAGGTAATCTGCGCTCCCACCGGCGGGTTGGCCGCGGTGAAGTAGGCAGTGCCCAGGTCGCCACCGCGGCTCTGCGGAATGAAAGAGAGTGCCGGCTTGATGGGGAACAGGAAGCTATCCTTCTGCATGATCTCCGGCGTGGCCACGCGCAGCGGGCTGTAATCGTCCAGTACGTAGATGCTGCGGCCAAACGTGCCGATCACCAGGTCGTCCATCTGCTTCTGGATGGCGAGGTCGCGCACCATGATGGTGGGCAGGCCGATCGCGAGCTTCATCCACTTTTCGCCGCCCGTGTTGGTCCAGTAAAGGCCGAACTCGGTGCCCGCGAAGAGCAGTTTGGCGTTGACGTGGTCTTCCGCGATGGCGAAGACGCCGCCGCGTTCCGGCAGGTTGCCGGAGATGGAAGTCCAGGTCTTGCCGCGGTCCGCGCTCTTGATCAGGTAGGGTTTGAAGTCGCCGTTCTGGTGGTTTTCGTAAGCCACGTAGACCGTGCCGGCATCGTGCTGGGAGGCCACAATGCGCTGCACGTAAGCGTCCCCGGGAACGCCGGCGGGCTGGTCGATCTTGCGCCAGTTCTTACCACCGTCCTCGGTGACCTGCACCAGGCCGTCGTCGGTGCCGACGTAGATCAGGCCTTCGGCTTTGGGCGATTCGGCAATGGCGCTGATGTTGTCATAGAGCGCGGTGGAGACGTTCTTCTGGATGGCGTCGATGGGCCAGATTTTGCCCATCAAGGGGAACTTGTTACGGTCCAACGCGCGGGTGAGATCGGGTGAGACTTCCTTCCAGGAATCGCCGCGGTCGTCGGAGCGGTAGAGCTTCTGCGCGCCGAAGTAGAGGCGGGTGTTGGAGTGCGGGCTGATCATCAGCGGAGTGTCCCAGTTCCAGCGCAGCGCCGGGTCGCCCTTCTTCGGCTGCGGCTGGATTGTGATGCGCTCGCCGGTGCGCCTGTCGAAGCGCACCATGACGCCGTTCTGCATGTTGGCGTAGATGGTGTTGGGGTCTTTGGGATCGACGCGCGAGTAGAAGCCGTCGCCGCCCATGGTGACGAAGCAATCCGCGTTGGTCAGATTGGTGAACTTGTTCCTGGCCGGACAGCCGAAGCTGTTGTTGTCCTGCGTGCCGCCGTAGACGTTGTAGAAGGGCGCATCCTCGCTCACCGTGACGTCGTACATCTGGGCCGTCGGCAGGTTGGCCTTGAAGTTCCAGGTGGCGGCGCGGTCGAAGGATTCGTAGAGGCCGCCGTCGCAGCCCACCAGGTAATGGTTGTTGTTCTTCGGGTCCACCCAGATATCGTGATTGTCCACGTGCTTGTTGCGTGTGCCCAGCGCCGTGACCGTGCGGCCGCCATCGTCGCTCACCATGATGTTCATATTCATGATGTAGATGCGGTCGGAGTTGGCCGGGTCCACCTGCACCTTGGAATAATATTGGCCCTGCTCGTCGTAGCTGCCGCGCTTTTCCCAGGTAACGCCGTTGTCGGTGGAGCGGTAGGTGCCGCCGCGTCCTTCGGGGCCTTCCACCTGCGCGTAGATGATGCTGGGATTGGCAGGCGCCTGGTTGAGACCGATGCGGCCGAGATCGCCGGTGGGGAAACCGCCGCGTACCTGGGTCCACGTCTTGCCGGCGTCGATGGAGCGGTAGAGCGCGCTCTCCGGGCCGCCGTGAATCATGCCGAAGTAACGCCGCTGCCGCTGATGCGTGGCGGCCAGCAGAATATCGGGATTGCGCGGGTCCATGATGACGTCGCTGCAACCGGTATAGTCGCCCACTTTGATGAGGCTGGCCGACCAGGTCTTGCCGCCGTCGGTGGTCTTATACAACCCGCGCTCGCCGCCGCCCTTCCACAGGGGGCCGGGGGCGGCCACGTACACCACGTTGGAATCGCGCGGGTCCACCACGATGCGGGCGATGTGCTCGGTGAGCTTGAGTCCCACGTTGCGGAAGGTGCGCCCGCCGTCTTCGCTCTTGTAGACGCCGTCGCCGTAAGAGACGCTGCGCTGGTTGTTGTTCTCGCCCGTGCCCACCCAGACGATGGAGGGATTCTTGGGGTCGATCGTGATCCACCCAATGGAGTAGGAGCCGTAGTTTTCGAAGACCGGGGTCCAGGTGGTACCGTTATTGGTGGTGGCGAAGATGTTGCCGGAGGCCACGGCAACCAGGTAGTGGTTGGAATCGTCCGGGAAGACGGCGATCTGCGAAATCCGCCCGGAGATGAAGGCCGGGCCGATCTGGCGCGCCCGGAGCGCGGAGAAGGTGGATTCGTTGATGGGCTCGTTGGAACCCGGCCCGCCACGGCCGCCGCGGCCGCCACCGCCGGCTGCCGGGGGTTCGTCCTGCGCGAAGGTGGACAGGGAAAGGCACAAAAGGAGCGGGAATAGCCTCATGGACGGGAGTATAACTCATGTACGGGTTCGCACACAGCTTGGAGGCTGACGCGGTTACGGATTTTGGTGAAGGCCGGGGTGGCGTGCGGCTCCGTCCGGCGGCCATTTGCCAACCTTGATCTGCGCCCCGCTATGTGGCGGCGAGGATTCTCCAGGCGGCGGCCGGCCAACAATGCTCCGCCATGATGGCACCTCAGCCGTCGATTTCCTTATAGAGCAAGGTGGATTCCTGGGAGACCAGGCCGAGGTGGTAGCGAATCGACACCTCGAAGGTGTGGAGCGAACCGCGCGTCAGGAACCAGGCGGCGGCGGCAGCGAGCAAGGTGACCGCGAGGACCAATGGGCGCGAATGGAAGAGCAGGAAGTGTTGCAGCGCGACCACGACGCCGATCACCAGGGCGCCGCCGATCATCATGGGTAACAGGACCATGCCGCGTGATGTGTCCACGGGCTTGCCGAAGGGGACGCCTTCAATCAGGCGCAACTCCAGCGCGAGATACACGGAGGCGGTGGCGAGGCTGAAGGCGATGAACAGCAGTGCGTCGGAGAGTCCCCAATTCCAGGCGAGCAAGGCGAGCACGACCAGGTTCGGGATCAGGATAGCTGCGGTCCACAGGAGGGCATGGACGCCGCGCACAAAGCCGCGGAAGGTGCTGCCGCCCACGGTGAGGAAGATCCATGCGCCCTTGTAGTCGCTGCCGTGGGCGAGGGCCGTGCAGGCGACGAAGAGCAAGGCACCGAGCGCGTGCGGCAGGAAGTGTACCGGCGTAAAGCGCCCCGAGAAGGGCGAGGTGCGCAAGCCGCCGAATATCGCCAGCGCGCCCATGACGGCGGTGGGGATCATGGGGATCAACTGGCGCCGGAACTGCCAGTCGCGCAACATCATGCGGCGGACATATTCGAAGCCGGCCCGGGCGGGTTGCCCGCCGGTCCGCCCCCCGGCCAGGCGGGCGATGGCGGCGGCGAGGGGCGTGCGGTGCGTGTGTCGCGCGGGGGCGTGCGAAGCGCCGTGCATGATGGCGGAAACGCGAACCAGATAGTCGGTGGAGAGCGCGCGGATGCCGAAGACGACACCCAATACGGCGGCCGCGCCGAAAGCCGTCGCGACGCTCCAGAGCGCGGCCGGGTGTCCGGCCAGAGCACGGGATACGTGCAGAGTCTTGAGGACGCGGCTGAGGTTGCCGGCCAGCATGAGAAACAGCAGAGGCGCGGCCTCGGCGATCTGCCCGACCGCCTTGAGGCGCGCCGGGGGCACGAAGCGGATCAGGTTGCCGTAGAAGGCACAGCAGAACAGGGCGATCACTACACCCAGTGCGCAGGCGGAGAAGAAGTGGAGCAGCGGGTAGTTCCAGCGGGCCCCGGGCAACAGCAGTCCGGCCAGGGCGGGAATCAGGTTGAGCGACGGCACGATGTAAGCCAGCACGCGCACGAGGTGGGTGAGTTTGGCGGCCGTGTAAGTGGCGCCGTTGATGGGCTGGTGCGCCAGAACGAGGCCTTCCACCGGATTCACCAGGCTGTTGGAGGTTTCCGACAGCAGCACCATCAGGAGCATGAGCGCGGTGATGCCGAGAAAGGTGGCGAAATAGGTTCGCGTCCCGACACCGATCATGACCTGGATGGCGGCCAGCACCGCCGTGAACAGGCCGTATATGACGGCAACCATCTTCAGGCCGATGCCATCGCGCCCCAGGTGGCCGAGCATTTCGCGGCGGTCGGTCAGTTCGCCGAACAGGTCGATCAGCAGCCAGTAGCGGTGCGGATCGATGCCGAGGCTCCGCAACACGCGGGAGACGGCGGGGCCGCGCAGGTAGCGTTGCACCGCCGCAAGACAGGCGTTCATGAGCGCAGCGCCTCGATGATGCGGGAGACGCCGCTATCGACCCCGGCGGAATCGGTGAGGTTGCGAAAAACGTCCTCGAGGGTGGATTCGTGGGTCGACGCCTTGAGCGAATCGGCCGTGCCATCGGCGATCAATGCGCCCTTGTGGATGATGAGGACACGGTCGCAGATGCGCTCCACCACATCGAGCACGTGGGAGCTGTACAGAATCGTTTTGCCCGCGGCGGCGAGAGCGGCGAGCAGGTCTTTGACTAGGATGGCGGCATTGACATCGAGACCCGAAAGGGGCTCGTCGAGCAGGATGATGTCCGGATTGTGCAGCAGCGCGGCGGCGATGAGGATTTTCTGCCGCATGCCTTTGGAATAAGTATCGAGGCGGGAAACGCGGTCGCTGGTGAGGCCGAAGGTTTCGAGAATGTCGCGGATGCGGGCTTGCAGCTTATCTTCGTCCACATTGTGCAGGCGGCCGCAGAGTTCCAGGAATTCCTGCCCGGTGAGGCTATCGAACAGGGCCGCGGTTTCCGGGACGTAGCCGATGATCTGTTTGACGTCGATGGCCTTTTCCGGGAGGGGCAGACCGGCGACGGTGATGGTCCCGGCGGTGGGGACGAGGATGCCGGTGATGAGCTTGAGGGTGGTGCTCTTGCCTGCGCCGTTGGGGCCGAGGAGGCCCACGATCTCGCCTTTGCGCAGGGCGAAGGAGACGTTGTGCAGCACTTCGGCGCGGTCGTAGCAGAAGACGACCTGTTGGAACTCGACGACGCTATCCGGCAAAGTAGCGGGCACTCCGGCGCCATTTTAGCGCGGCGCGGCTGATGCGCGCCGCCGGAACGTGACGCGCTTTCGCACCCGCGCGGGGAGCGGTTCCACCGACGCGCGCGCGATGGGACTACACTATCTGGCATGGACCGACGATACTTTTTGTCTTCCGCGATCACGGCCGGCGCGGCGCTTCGTTCCAGCGCGCTCGCCAGTCCCAACGACACAGTCCGAGTGGCCTGCGTGGGCTTCCGCGGCCGGGGCCGGGACCACATCCGCGCCTACAGCCAGATGGCCAATGTGGAAATCGCCGCGCTCTGCGACATCGATGAATCGGTGCTTAACGCGCAGGCGGCCGCCATCGAAAAGGCCAAGGGCAAGCGTCCCGCGGCTTACACCGACTTGCGCAAACTGCTGGAAGACAAGTCGATCGACGCCATCTCCATCGCCACGCCCAACCACAGCCACACGCTACAGACCATCTGGGCCTGCCAGGCCAGCAAGGACGTCTACGTGGAAAAGCCCTGCTCGCACAACATGTTCGAGGCGCGCCAGATCGTCTCCGCCGCGCAGAAGTACGGGCGCATCGTGCAGCATGGCAGCCAGCAGCGCTCCGGCATCGGCCGCGCGGTGGTGCAACACATCAATGATGGCCTGCTGGGCGACGTCTACATGGCCCGCGGCCTGTGCTTCAAATGGCGCGACACCATCGGGCGCAAGCCGGTGGAACCCGTGCCGCCGGGCGTTCACTACGATCTCTGGCTGGGCCCGGCGCCACAGCACGCATACACGGCGAACCGGCTGCACTACAACTGGCACTGGTTTTGGGATTACGGCAATGGCGACCTGGGCAACCAGGGAATTCACCAGATCGATATGGCCCGCTGGGGCCTGGGCGTCAAATATCCCACCAA
>Ga0182030_10002764_pt1 | contig 37391 bp, 43 predicted proteins | sample 812S3MmetaG_FD_121299 | JGI IMG/M metagenome (GOLD analysis project Ga0182030, IMG submission 121299) | Permafrost microbial communities from Stordalen Mire, Sweden - 812S3M metaG (Illumina Assembly) | ecosystem: Environmental > Terrestrial > Soil > Wetlands > Permafrost | place: Sweden...
GCCTTTTTGGGCGCCGCCTTGACGGCTCTCTTCGCGACCTTGCCTGCCTTTTTGCTCTTGGCCACTACCTTGGCCTTTGCCGGCCGGGCTTTCTTTTTCGCGACGCTCTTCTTGGCGGCGCGGCGCTTGGCCTTCGCCACTGGACGCTTCTTCGATTTGCTCTTCTTTGCCATGGTCACTCTTCTCCTAGAGATCGTACGAACTCGTTGTGAGAGTATCCCCGAAAAAGTCTGCTGTCATCTGTGCGTGATGCTGGAGTCAGTCACATGGATTGCGTAGGCTGCCGGAGTGTTGCCGACAGAACCCATTCGCCCGCTGAAAGATGTCTGGCTGAGGCCCCGGCGCGTGTTCCGCGAATTGGCGGCGCGCCCCATCGGCATCACCGACTATTTGCTGGCGGCCGCGCAAGGCGTGGGCAACTTCCTCGCGTTGTACCGCACCGAAGGGGCCGGGACCCACAGCAGCGTCGCGGAAATCCTCGGCACTTCGCTGGTTTATGGAGCGGTGGCGGGAGTGGCCAGTGTGTTCCTGATGTCGGCGATCTACGGCCGCCTCGGCGCACGTGCCGGCGGCAAGGCGGGCACGCGACAGGTGTTTCACGTGCTGGCCTACGGCGGCGTACCCATGGTGGCGTCGCTCGCCCTGTGGGTGCTGACCGCGCTGATCGCGGGGGAATCGACTTTCGTCGAAACGCCGCGCGGCGATGTCGATTGGTTCGTCGCCCTGCTGCTGCACGTGCAATTCGGTGCGTACGTGCTGCTTTTGATTTGGAGCGTCCTGCTGCAGGTCATGGGATTCAGCGAGATCCAGGGCTTCACGATGCGCAAGGCCTTCGGGCTATGGGTGCTCGGCCAAATCATCGGATTCCTGGCGTCGCTATTTCTGGCGCTGCTGATTGAAATGCTGTTTCCCGGAATTCTTCAGCACTTCATCCCGCAGCACTGAAGAGGCGACGGGAAGCGGGTCGCGGATTGCGATTGCCGCGATTGCTGCGATGCAGCAGGTCGCCTAGGGCAGAACGCGGAACAGGAATTCGCGAATATCGGCGATTTCAGCCGCGCACACGGCGTGGGCCATCGGATAGTCGTGCCACTCCACCGCATATCCCAATGCCTTGAGAAAATCGCGCGATTGAATCCCCAGTGAAACCGGCAGAACCGTGTCCCCCTGGCCGTGGGCCATGAATATCGGCGTGGCGTCGTTCGCCGCTGCGCGCTCGGCAAGGAAACTGCTTTCGCGCGGCAGGTAGCCGGAAAGCGCCATGACTCCGGCCAGAGTCTGCGCAAATCGGGGAGCCGTATAAAGAGAGACGGCGGCACCTTGGGAGAACCCGGCAAGCACCACACGGGCGGCAGGTACGCCGCGCTCGCGCTCCCGCTCGATCAGTCTCCGTATCTGAACATCGGTGTCGCGAAACCCGTTCACGTCTTCGGCGGCACGCCGGTCCAAACCTTTGAGGTCGTACCACGCTCTCATCGCCATGCCACCGTTGAGGGTCACGGGGCGCACCGGCGCGTTGGGAAAAATGAAGCGCCAGGCGCGTTCGCCCCGGCGCACGATCTCAGGTACGACGGGCTCGAAATCGTGTCCGTCGGCGCCTAGGCCATGCATCCAGATCACGGCCGCATTTGGATTGGCCGCGGTTTCTATTTCTATGGTTTCCAGCATCGGGGCTAATGTACTAGGAAACGAGCGCCCGGCGATTGGAATATCATCGCGGCATGCCGATCACCCTGGATCACCTGCGCCGCTACGCCATCGCGCGTTCGCTGTTCAAGCCCACTACCCTGAAGCGCGCGATCGACAAACTCGGCTTCGTGCAGGCCGATCCCATCCGTGCTCCGGCGCGCGCGCAGGATCTGACCCTGCGCCACCGCGTGGCGGGCTATCGCGCCGGCGATCTCGAGCGCCGCTACCCGAGAATGCCGCTGGAGGAGGATTTCTTCGTCAACTATGGCTATCTGCCGCGCGAGCATCACGAACTGATGCATCCGCGCGCGGCGCGCACCGTGTGGACCCCCGCAAGGGCCGCGCAGGCGGCGGCGGTGCTTGCATTCGTGCGCGAGCGCGGCGCGGTGCATCCGCGCGAGGTGGATGCGCATTTTGCCCACGGCAAGGTGACCAATTGGTTCGGCGGCTCATCGAATGCCAGTACGCAGCTGCTCGACGTGATGCACTATCGCGGCCTGTTGCGCGTGGCGCGCCGCGACGGAGGGACCCGCGTGTATGCGGTACGCGAGGCAGCGCCCGGTGCGGCCCCGCCGCTCGACGCCGCGACGGCGAGTTCCCGCATGGACTCGCTGGTCGACTTGGCGGTGCGCAAATATGCGCCTCTTCCGGCCAGGACCCTGGGCCAGCTCCTCAGCTATTTGTGCCGCGGCGCGCCGCAGTGGAGATCGCAAAGGAACGCGGCGCTGGTGCGCGCGAAACAGCGCCTGGCTCGCGCGCGGCTCGATGGCATCGACTGGTACTGGCCGGCCGGGGACCGCCCGGCCTCCGTGCGTTGGCGGCCCGACGAGGGCGTTCGTCTGCTCACGCCCTTCGATCCCATCGTCTGGGACCGCTGCCGCTTCGAGCTGTTCTGGAATTGGGCGTATCGCTTCGAGGCCTACACGCCCGCGCCAAAGCGCAAGCTGGGCTACTACGCCTTGCCCCTGCTCTGGCACGAACGAGTGATCGGCTGGGGCAATGTGACGGTGGCCGACGGCAGCCTGCGCTGCTCCTTCGGCTATGCCGGCGGCCGGGCGCCGCGCAGCGCGGCTTTTCGGGCCGGACTCGAGGCCGAGCTGCAGCGGATGCGGACCTTCCTGCACCTCGACGGCTGGCGGCCACCCGCAAGCGACGCACACCTCGCAAGCCGCGCGGCGCCGCGCAGGCCTCGGTAGCCCGGAGGCTAGGCAGCGCCGCCCGCCGCGGACCCTAAGCCTTTCTGAATGTCGGCGGCGATTTCGTAGGAACGCAAGCGCGCGGAATGATCGAAGATCTGCGCGGTGATCATCAGTTCATCCGGCCGAGTCCGCTCGATGAACGCCAGCAGCGCGGCGCGGACCGTGTCCGGCGAACCGATGGCCGAACACGTAAGAACGTCCGCGAGGAGCGCCTTGGCGGGCGCGGGAAGCTGACTGTCGTATCCCTCGAGCGGAGGCGGCAGCTGCGTCGGCCGGCCGCTTCGCAAATTGACGAAAGCCTGCTGCATCGACGTCGCCAGGTACCGCGCTTCGGTATCGGTCGCGGCGGCAAATACATTGAATCCCAGCATTACATACGGGCGGTCGAGCTGCGCCGACGGCTGGAAGCGGGCACGATAGATCTCGATGGCCTGCATCATCATGGCGGGTGCGAAATGCGAGGCGAACGCAAACGGCAGCCCGAGCGCCGCGGCGACCTGCGCGCCAAACAGGCTCGATCCCAATATCCAAATCGGCACCTTGAGGCCGACGCCGGGAACCGCCACCACGCGCTGGTCCGGGCCCTTGGGCGCGAAATATCCGGCCAGCTCCATGACGTCCTGGGGAAACTGGTCGGGATCCGAGGCCAGGTTGCGCCGCAGGGCGCGGGCCGTGAGCTGATCGGAGCCCGGAGCCCGTCCGAGCCCCAGATCGATGCGGCCGGGAAACAGACTCTCCAGGGTCCCGAACTGCTCGGCGATCACGAGGGGCGAGTGATTAGGCAGCATGATGCCGCCGGCTCCGACGCGAATGGTGGATGTTCCGGAAGCGACGTGGCAGATGACCACGGCGGTGGCCGCGCTCGCGATCCCTGGCATGCTGTGGTGCTCGGCGAGCCAGTACCGCCGATAACCCCACCGCTCCGCGTGCCGCGCGAGATCCAAGGTGTTGCGCAGCGACTGCCCCGCATTGCTGCCCATGGCCACCGGAGAGAGGTCGAGAACGGAGAAGGGGATCATGTTCGCACCATGCCGTGGGAAGGACTTAGTCTGGGATCGTATCCGCATTTATCAAGGTCTTCCGGCGCCGCGGGACGCATCATTGACATGCGGTGCATTTTTATGCAGGATGCGTGCAATTTTATGCAATGAGCCGCCGATGATCCGTTCCGACATAGACAATTCCAGCGCGCCGGCGCGGCGCGCCATGCTCGCGAAGATCATCCGCGAGCAGGCCGTGGGGCGGCAGACCGAGCTGGTCGTCATGCTGCGCAAGCATGGCCATGTGGCGACCCAATCGAGCGTGAGCCGGGACCTGCGCGAACTCGGGGTCGCAAAGATCGCCGACCGCTACGTGCTGCCCGACGCGGGCACTGCGCCGAAAAACGATTTTTCGACCCTCAAGCAGTTCGTGAACGCGCGGCTGACCGCCGGCACGAACTTGACCGTGCTCAAGACCGCGGTGGGCTCGGCGCAGAGCGTCGCGGTCGCCATCGACACCGCGCGATGGCCCGAGGTCATCGGCACCATTTCGGGCGACGACACCATATTCATCGCCACCGCCGGCGCACGCGAACAGCGCAAACTGGCTGACCGCCTTCTCGCCCTTTTCGGACGCTAAACCCCATGACATCGACTTCAAGGCAGGGCGCCGAGCCCATACTCTTGGCTTTTTCCGGCGGCCTCGACACCTCGTTCTGCGTCCCGTGGCTCAAGGACACCTATCGGCGGCCGGTGATCACGGTCACCGTGGACACCGGCGGCATCGATACGGCCGCTGCCCAATCCCTGGCCGAGCGCTCGGTGCAATTGGGGGCGATCGAACATCACCTGATCGATGCGCGCGCGGCCTATTTCGACCAGGTGCTCAAATATCTGATCATGGGCAACGTGCGGCGCGGCGGGCTGTATCCGCTGTGCGTGGGCGCCGAGCGCGTGCTGCAGGCGCAGACGATCGCGCAAATGGCGCTGTCGCTCAAAACCACGATGGTTGCGCACGGCTGCACGGCGGCGGGGAACGATCAGGTGAGATTCGAAGTGGCGCTTCGCACGCTGGCGCCGGACCTCGAGATCATCGCGCCGGTGCGCGACCGGGCATTCAAGCGGCCCGAACAACTCAAGTATCTCGAAGATCACCGGCTGCCCATACCGCCGTTCGGCGCGGCGTATTCGGTCAACCGCGGATTGTGGGGCGTCACCATCGGCGGCAAGGAAACCCTGACTTCCGAGGGCAGCATTCCGGAGGACGCCTGGGTGCTGTCCCGAGGCGCCTTCTCCGATCCGAGAGCGGCCGAACGCCACGTGGTCGGCTTCAGCCAGGGAGTCCCGAACCGCCTCGACGGCACGGTGCTGACCGCGGTCGCGCTCATCGAGAAGCTCGAATCGCTGGCGGGCCCGTTCGGCATCGGCCGCGGCATCCACCTAGGCGACACGGTGATCGGCACCAAGGGGCGCGTCGCATTCGAAGCGCCCGCGGCCGAGGTGCTGCTGACGGCGCACCGCGAATTGGAGAAGCTGGTGCTGACGGGCAAGCAGGCGCGCATCAAGGATTCCGTCGCACAGCCCTACGGCGATTTGGTGCACGAAGGGCAGCACCTGGACCCGGTGTGCCGCGACATCGAGGCGCTGCTGCGATCCTCGCAGGCCCGGGTGAGCGGCGAGGTCAGCGTACTGTTTCGTCCGGGATCGATTTTCGTCGAAGGCGTGGCGTCGCCCTATTCCTTGATGGCGGCATCGAAGGGGGTTTACGGCGAGTCGGCGGGTGAATGGACGCCGACGGATGCGCTCGGCTATTCGAAAATGCTGGCGCTCACCGGAGTCTTCTACCAGCGCGCCGGCGCGAAGGCGGCGGACCAGGGAGAACGAACATGAGCGGCATGCGCACGGTGGTCGTCGATAAAATCGCCTCGGTGACCCAGGCCTGCGGCCTGTCGCACGAGATTCGAATCGCCGCGGACATTCCCTGTGAAGAGGGTTTGGTGGTGGTGGTGGAGATTCTCAACAACAAGTCGACCTACAACACTTTGGAATTGACCAGCGGCCGTATGGCCAAGGTGGCGCGCGGCGACGTCGTGGTCGGCGCCTTGGGACATCGAAAAGCCTTGTTCGGCTATTCCGGCCATATTCCCGCCGCCCTCAAGCCCGGCGACGTCATTCAAATGCTGAACATCGGCGGTGTCCTCGGCATCTGCGATTCCGCGACGCCGGACAAGGGCAAGCCTTTCGACTGCAAGGTCCTGGGCGCCGTGTTGACCTTCCCCTTCCTCGGCGAACGCATCGGTGTACCGGCCCGGGCGGGCTACAAGCCCTTGGACTACGATGCGGCGCTGGATGTGCGCGGCGTGCCGGTGGTGGCGCTCGCGGGCACCTGCATGGAGGCCGGCAAGACCGCCGCAGCCTCCGCCATCATCGCTCGCATGCGGCATCGTGGCCTGGTCGTCGATGCCTTCAAGGCCACGGGAGTCTCCCTGCGGCGCGATATTCTGGCGTTCGAGGACTCGGGTGCGCGGCGGACCATGATTTTCACCGACCTCGGAATAGTGACGACCACCGCGAAATGCGGGCCGGCGCTCACCCGGACCATGCTCACGGAAATGGCCGGCGGCCGGCCGGATGTCATCGTGTTCGAATTGGGGGACGGCCTGCTGGGAACCTACGGCGTGGAGTCCATCCTGCGCCAGGCAGACATCAAGGCAGCGCTGACCGCCGTGGTGCTGTCGGCCAACGACCCCGTGGCTGCCTGGGGCGGCGTCAAGCTGCTGCGCGAGCGATTCGGCATCGAACCCTGCGTGGTGACCGGGCCGGCAACCGACAACCAGGTGGGGGTCGAGATCATCCGCGAGCAGATGAACGTCGAGGCGTTCAACGCCATCAGCGATCCGGCGGATCTCGGCGATCACATCATCCATCGGCTGGGCCTCCGCCATGTGAGCGAGCCCCGGGTGGCCGCCGAGTGAGCGCGGGAACGCCCGCCATCGTACTGGGCGGCACCGGCTACGTGGCCGGCGAGCTGCTCCGCCTCATCGCGGGCCACCCGCTGCTCGAGGTCGAGGCCATTCTGTCGGACAGCCAGCCCGGCGCGCCGGTGGCCGGCGCATTTGCGCATCTGCGCAGCGCCTACCCCGACTTGAAATTCGCCTCTCTCGATGAGATCGAGGCCATGGTCGGACGCGTGCCGCGCTGCGCCTTGTTTTCCGCGGCGCCCCACGGCGTCGCGGCCGCCCTCATCGACCGCCTGCTGAAGGCCGGCGAAGCGGCGGGCACACGCATGCATTGCGTCGATATCTCGGCCGATTTCCGCTATTCGAGTACGGCGGCGTACGAGGCGGTTTACAAGCACGCGCACGGGGCGCCGTCGAGAATTCGCGAGTTCACCTGCGCCGTTCCGGAGCATCTGCAAAAATCGCCGACGCCGCATGTCGCGCACCCCGGCTGCTTCGCGACCGCGACGCTGCTCGCGGCCGTTCCTCTGCTGGCGCTGGAATTGACCGATGCCCGCCTGTTCGTCACGGGCATCACGGGCAGCACCGGATCCGGGCGCAAGCCGGTCGAGGGCACGCATCATCCTCACCGGCACAGCGATCTTTACACCTACGGTGCCCTGAGCCATCGCCACGTTCCTGAAATCATCGCTTGCGCCAAGCTCGCCACGGGCGTCGAGGCCGAGCTCAACTTCGTGCCCCACTCCGGACCCTTTGCGCGCGGAATCCATGTGACGGTGCAGGCGAGCCTGAAGAAGCCCATCGCCACGGCGCAGGCGCAGGAAGCGCTGCGCAGCTATTACAAGGACTGCCCCTTCGTGCGGGTGGGCGATACGGCCCCGCGCATCAAAGATGTGGCGAGCAGCAATTATGCGAATTTGAGCGCGGCGACCAACGGCAATTCCATCGCGGTGATGTCGGTGGTCGATAATCTCAACAAGGGTGCCGCCGGCGGCGCCATTCAGTGGATGAATCGGTTGCTGGGATTGGCCGAGACCACCGGCCTCACTGCGCCCGCACCGGGATGGACCTAGGGACATGACGGCGATGACTCCGACGACGCAGGCCTTGGCGAGCCACCTGGCGCAGGTGTTCGCGCAATATCCCATCGAGGTGGCGCATGGCGACGGCGTGTGGCTGCATGCACGCGACGGCCGCAAGATCCTGGACTTCTACGGCGGCCACGCGGTTGCGGGTTTGGGGTACGGCCACTCGCGCTGGCTGGCTGCACTGGAGCGCCAGGCGCGGCAGATGACGTTTCAGACCAATGCGCTGCCGATGGTGATCCGCGAGCGCGCCGCCGCCCGCTTGGCGAAATTCGTGGGACTCGGTCTCGATACCGTGTTCTGGGTCAACAGCGGCGCCGAGGCCAATGAGAATGCGCTCAAGATCGCCTTCAAACTGACCGGCCGCGGCAAGATCGTGGCCTTGGAGCAGGGTTTCCACGGCAGGACGGCCGCCGCCGGAGCGGTCACCTGGGGAGCGCTCGAGAAATGGTATGGATTTCCGCGAACTCCCTTCGATGTGAGTTTCGCTCCGCGCGACGATCCCGCCGCCGTCGATGATTTCATCGACCGCCATACGGCCGCGGTGATCGTCGAACCGGTGCAGGGTGTGGGCGGAGCTTACGACGTCGGGACGCGGATGCTGCAGGCGCTGCGGCGGCGCTGCAATGAGGTCGGCGCATTTCTGATTTTCGACGAGGTGCAATGCGGGGTGGGCCGCACGGGCGCTCCTTTTGCCGCCAACTATTACGGGGTCACGCCGGACATGATCACCGCCGCCAAGGCCCTGGGCAACGGCTTTCCGGTGTCCGCCCTGCTGATGTCGCGCCAGGTCGCGGGGCAATTGAAATACGACGACATGGGCACGACGTTCGGCGGCGGCCCCATGGCCTGCGCGGTGGCCGAAGCGGTGATCGACATCATCGAATCCGAATCGCTGCTCGCCAATGTGCGCGAAGTCTCCACCTACATCCGCTCGAATTGCATCATTGGGCCGGTCACCGGCGTGCAGGGCGCCGGCTTCCTGCTGGGCCTCAAGACCTCGCGTCCCGCAAAGGAAGTGCAGGCAGCTTTGCTCGCGCAGAACATACTCACGGGCACCAGCGGCGATCCGCACATTCTGCGCTTGCTGCCTGCCTACATATTGAACGAAAGCCACGTCGACCGGCTGAGCGACGCGCTGGCCAGGATTTCCGCGTGAAGAACTTTCTCAGCCTGGCCGATTTCAGCCGCCAGGAGATCGTGGATCTGCTGGCGTTCGCCCAGTCCCTGAAAGACAAGCCGCAGCCGCGCGCGCTCGCCGGGAAAATTCTCGGACTGGTGTTCTTCAATTCGTCCCTGCGCACGCTGGCTTCCTTCCAAGCCGGCATGGCACGCCTGGGCGGGAGCAGCTTCGTGATCACTCCGGGCCAGGGCACATGGCAGCTGGAGACCCGGCTCCATGCCGTCATGAACGGCGCATCCGCCGAACATATCCGCGAAGGCATACCGGTACTGGCATCGTATTGCGACGCATTGGGCGTACGCGCCTTCGCCGAAGGCAAGGATCTCGCCGCCGATCTCGGCGAGAGCTTGTTCGCAATGATCGGCAATCTGTGCGACAAGCCGCTCATCAACTTGGAATCGGCGGTGAATCATCCCTGCCAGGCGCTGGCGGATTGGCGGACGATGGATGAACTCGAGGTCCCGAGGCAGGCCAAGTTCGTTCTTAGCTGGGTCAACCATCCGAAGGCGCTGCCGCTGGCCGTTCCGGCTGCCACCGTGCACATGGCGGCCATGCGCGGCATGGAGGTCGTGGTGCTGCGGCCCGAAGGCTTCGCGCTGCCGCGGCAAATCATGGACGGCGCGCGTTCGGCCGCCGAAGCGGCGGGCGGCTCGCTCACCGAGACCTCCGATCGCGCCCGGGCGCTGTCCGGCGCCAGCGTGCTCTATGCCAAGGAATGGGGCAGCACGCAGTATTACGGCGATGCCGAGGCGGACTCGAGGCTGCGCGCCGCCTTGTCCGACTGGTGTGTTCGCGAGCCTTGGTTCGCCGGCGCCGTGCCGGGCGCCAAGCTCATGCACTGCCTGCCGGTGCGCCGCAATGTCGCGGTCGCCGATGAAGTCTTGGATGGTCCGCGCGCCGCAGTCAAGCTCGAGGCCTTCAATCGTCTGGTGGTGCAGATGGCCGTGCTGCACCGGCTGTTGGCTTGAACGAGCCCCTTGGGAGTATGTCAATGATTACGAGTCGACCCGATCCGTCCATCGCAGTGCGCGCGCTCAAGAGTGCGGCGCCGTACATCCGCATGTACAAAAACAAGGTCTTCATCATCAAGGCGGGCGGCGCCGTGTTCAGCGACGAAGTATCGACGCGCGCTCTGATCGAACAAGTGGCGATCCTGCACCAGGTGGGAATAAAAACCGTACTGGTGCACGGCGGCGGCCCGCAGCTCGACAGCTTGCAGGCCACCTTGGGGATAGACACCCGCATGGTGCATGGCCGGCGGGTGACGGATCAGAAGTCGATCGACGTCACCGCCATGGTGCTGAACGGCCTGATCAACACGCGCATTCTGGCCATATGCCGCGAGCTCGACATCGAAGCCATCGGTTTGAGCGGCGTCGATGCCGGTCTCATCCGCGCGCACAAGCGCCCGCCGGTGCGCGTCGCCGACGGTTCGAACGAGACGGTGGACTATGGATTCGTCGGCAACATCGATTCGGTCAATGCGGACGTGATCGAGAAACTGCTAGAAAACGGCTTGATGCCGGTGGTCAGTCCGCTCTCGGCCGACGCGAACGGAGTGCTGCTCAACATCAATGCCGATACGGTGGCGGCCGCCATCGGCGGGGCTCTGTCGGCGGAGAAACTCGTGCTGTGCACGGGGGCGCAGGGAATTCTCGAGCGCGTCGAGGATCCGCGTTCGGTCATTTCCTACACGGACATCAAGGGATTGAAACGCCTGCGCGAGGAAGGCGCGCTGAAGGACGGCATGCTGCCGAAGGCAGCCGCGATCGAAAGCGCGATCCGCGGCGGCGTGCGCCGGGTGCACGTCATCAGCTACAAGTCCCCCGACAGCCTGCTGGCGGAAATCTTCACCAATGAGGGCACGGGCACGCTGGTGGTGGCGGACCTCACGGCCTTGAGCCCGGCGGAGCAACTGAGCGCCGCCGCGGGCGCTTGAGAACACCGATGTCGCGACTCTGGGACAAGGGGACACCGCTCGATGCACGCGTACTCGCCTATACGGCGGGAGACGACCATGTTCTCGACAACCGCCTGGTGCGCCACGACATCAGAGCCTCGATCGCCCACGCGGAGATGCTGGAGGTTCAAGGGCTGCTGTCTTCGCAGGACCTCGCGTCCATCAAAGACGCGCTGTCTGCCATAGGCGAGGAGCATGCGCGGGGGGACTGGAGCGTGTCGCTCGAGCAAGAGGATTGCCAGACGGCGATCGAGAATCTGCTGACGGCGCGCATCGGCGCCGCCGGCGGGCGGCTGCATGCCGGCCGCTCGCGCAACGATCAGGTGCTGGCCGCGCTGCGGCTGTACCTGCGCGAAGCCGCGGATGAATTGTCCCGGGGCGCGCTGGCCGTGGCGCAGGCGCTCGAGGCGCTGGCGGCGCGGCACCCATCCATGCCGCTCCCCGGCTACACCCATATGCAGCAGGCGATGCCGAGTTCCGTGGCCCTGTGGGCGCAGGGATTTGCGGCGGAAATCCGCGATGACGCCGAAGGTCTTGCGCTCACGCAGCGGCGCATCGGCAAGAACCCCTTGGGATCGGCGGCCGGCTACGGCACGCCGAACCTCGAACTCAGCCGCGAAGAAACGCGGCGCCGCCTCGAATTCGCGGTCACGCAGGAGCCGGTGACGGCGGTGCAGCTGTCGCGCGGCAAGGCGGAAGCGCAGCTGCTGTTCGAGATCACCCTGCTGGCGCAGGATACGGGGCGGCTCGCGGCCGACCTGCTGCTGTTCTACACGCAGGAATTCGGCTTCGTCGGTCTCCCGGCGGCATTTACCACCGGCTCTTCGATCATGCCGCAGAAGCGCAATCCCGATGTGTTCGAGCTGATGCGCGGCCGCAGTTCGATCGCGCAAGCCGCGCTCAACGAAGTACTCGGAATCACCCAAAAGCTGACCTCGGGCTATCACCGCGATCTGCAGCTGATCAAGCCGCCGCTCTTCCGCAGCATCGATGCCTGCCTGCAAACACTGGGAATCCTGCCGAGCGCGCTCGACGGCGTGTTTTTCAGGCCGGAGAACATCCGGCTCGATCCCGGCATACACGCCGCGGCCGCCGCCAACGCCCTCGTGGCCCAGGAAGGCATTCCGTTTCGCGAGGCCTACCGCCGCGTGTCGGCCAAACTCGGGGATTCGACATGAGCCTGTGGAAGAACCTGCTGTCCGTGCAAGAAATGAATTCATTGCATCAGGGAACCATGGTCGAATACCTCGGCATCGAATTCACCGAGAGCGGCGATGATTTCATCCGCGCCCGGATGCCGGTGGACGACCGCACCCGCCAGCCCTATGGATTGCTTCACGGCGGCGCATCGGTGGTGCTCGCGGAAACGCTGGGAAGCACGGGCGCGGTGATGTGCGTCGACGCCGCGGAGTATCAATGCGTAGGCCAGGAAATCAATGCCAATCACGTGCGGGGCGCGCGCAGCGGATGGGTGACGGGCACGGCGCGGCCGGTGCACGTGGGCGGCCGATCGCAAGTTTGGGCCATCGATATCGTCAACGAAGCCGGCAAGCTTGTGTGTACTTCGCGCCTGACCATGGCCGTGATCCGCCGCGGAGGCCTCGGCGTGTGAAGCCGCGCTAGCCTTTGCAACCCTGAAAGGCGTATCTTGCGCGCCATGAAATACACCAGAGTCGGATTGCTGTTCAAGACATGCGGCGCGTGGATCATGATTGCAGCCGCGGCGCCTGGCATCGCCCAAAGTCCCCCGCCTGCACCGCCCGGCTCTCCGGCCCCGTCCGCAGCCGCAGCGCCAGCCGATGCTGCCCCGCCTGCGTCGCCCGATCAGACCAGTTATTTATTCGGTTTGACCTTCGGCGAACAGATGCATCGGGTGGGAATCACCAATGAACTGATCGTCAATTCCATCATGCGCGGAATGCAGGACGGCTTGCAGGGCAAGAAGAGCACGGCCGCCGATCAAAAGCAGCTGCAAGAGTTCGTGCGCTCGGTGATGGAGGTCGCGATCAAGCGCAATCAGGCGGCCGCGAAGGATTTTCTGGCGCGCAATGCCCACGAGAAGGGTGTCGTCACCACGGCTTCGGGCCTGCAATATAAGATCATCGCACCGGGTGACCGCAAAGCTCCGCCCATCGCGCCGACCGACGAGGTCTCGGTGCAATACCGGGGCAAATTGCTCGACAACTCGGAATTCGACAGCACGTTCGCGCGCGGCGCGCCCGTGTCGTTCACGGTAAACGGCGTGATCCCAGGCTGGCAGGAGGCGCTGGTGATGATGAAGCCGGGTGCCAAGTGGCAGTTGTTCGTGCCGCCCGAGTTAGGATACGACACCAGCCCGAAGCCCGGAATTCCCGGCGGTTCGCTGTTGATATTCGACGTGGAATTGCTCGGCGTCAAATCGAGCGGAGCGCCGGCCATCGGCGCGCCGGCGAACTCCAAGCCACCGAAGTCCAAATAGCCGATCGAAATAGCGGACAGGCGCGGGCTTTCTCCGGCGGTCACTCCGTCAAGTCGAGCGCCTGGGTGAGATCGCCCATGGGCGGCGCGCCGTGCGCCGCGAGGCCTCGGTCGCGCATTTTGATTCCCGGCAACACGTCGAGATCGAAGCGCCGCGTGATCAGCCGCAGGATCGACTCGGTATCGTATTGAGTGTGATCGACCGTCCCCTGCCTGGCCAATGGGGAAATGATCAGTGCGGGGATTCGCGCCCCCGGTCCCAGAAGATCGCCGTGAGGCGGCGCGACGTGGTCCCAGGCGCCGCCGAATTCGTCGTAGGTGATCACGATCACCATGCGCTTCCATTGCGGACTTGCGCGCAGCTTCGCAACGACGCCTGCGATGTGCGCATCGCCCTCCGCCACCGATGCGTAGCCCGGGTGCTGATTGACATTGCCCTGCGGCTTGTAGAAAACCACGGCGGGCAGCCGGCCCGCGCCCGCATCGGCAACGAGCTGGCCGTAGTCTTCCATGTGCGCCGCGCGCTGATCGGCATGGGCCTTGGGGTCGAAGCGCTCGTAATAATTGAACGGTTGGTGATGCGGTTGAAAGTCGGGATTGCCCAAGGGCGTCTCCGGGGCATAGATGGCCGCCCGCGGCCGCTGCGGGGGCCGGCGTCCGTCGGCGAGCGCCGCATCCCAGGCACCCGAGTACCAGGTCCAACTGACGCGCTTGGCATCGAGCGCATCGCCGATGGTCTGCTGCGTCTGGGGCGGCAAGGTCGTGGCGTTGTTGGGATCGGCATACCAATAGTCGCCATCGCCGGGCGCCGGCGGATTGCCGCTCGGCTGATAGGCAGGCTGCATGGTGTTCACGGCGTAGAACTTGCCGTCCCCGAAGTAGTTGGCGGGTGCGATGTTGCCGCTCTTCGCAAACCTCGGCGGCTCGTCCAACGCCGAGGATTTCGCGCCCTTCGCCGATTTCAAACGCGGCAGGTAATTGCCGGCCGCATCCTTGTCGAGCAGCGCGATCGACGGTTTCGCGGGCGCCGTGTCAGCGTCCGGATACACGGGCGCGCAGGCGCAGATCAAGTACTGATGGTTCAAAAAGGACCCGCCGAAGGCGCCCTGAAAGAAATTGTCGGCGAGCACGAACTCCTTGGCCAATCCATACAGCGCCGATTCGCTGTAGTCATAGTGGCCCATGGCGAGCCCGCCGGCGTCGGACCACGCGGCATAGCCGTCGTTCCTGCCGCCATCGATCTGCATCTGATGCTCGAAGAAGCGATGCGCCAGATCGCGCGTCACCGTCGACGTCGATAGAACGGCACCGGACTGCGCCGTGAACGCGTGTTCGATCGAGAACGGCGCATTGGCCAGGCCGGTGCTCTGCCCCTGCGTCACCACCGGCGTGATGCCGGAAGCCGTCACGCCGCCCCAGGTCGGCGGCAGGACCGGCAGCACCGAACCGTCGCGATCGATCTGGGGAATATACGCGGCCAGGGGCCGGCCGTTGGCGTCGACCACCTCGGCGAGGCCGTGCGCACCCGGGAAATTGCCGTATAGATTGTCGAAGGCGCGGTTCTCGGCGTAGATGACCACGATGGTATCGACCTTCGAGCGCAGGGCCTGCGTCACGGCGTCGTGCGTGGCGGCGTTGTCCGCCGAGTCGGTGTGCGCGCAGGCGGCGAGGACTGCGACGCAACCGAACGCCGCGAACGGCCGCCAGGGCGTCCGCGATCGAATGATGATTTTCATGATGCGAGTATAGAGCGCGGACACGCTGCCGCGCGATGGGTGTGGCCGGTCGTCAAGCCAGTCGGCAGGCCGTTCGGCAAACGGCTATTGCCCGGGGATGAATTTATCGAAACGTCAGCGGAAACGCCTGATGGTCAGAACGTCCATGTGGCCCCGACGGTCAATGCATCCGGATCGCCATAGCTCGAGCTGATGCGCTCGTACTCGGCGCGAAACGACACACCCCACCACTTCGATTGCACGCCCACGCCATAGGCAAACTTGTTGTCCGTCTGATCGTGTCGCGTGGAGACGTATCGCGGGCAAGTCACGCCGGGCCCGCAGTCCGGCACGACCGTGGTCGTCACATCCGTCTCCAACCGGGCGACGCCCGCCTTGCCGTAGACATCGAAGAAAGGCACCGGAATCGGCAGGTATCCCACGCCGAACAATGCCCCGGCGCGCGGGTGCGAATCGGTGCCGTAGTAATTGGTGTCGAAGTAGCCGCGGTGGGTGCCGGGCTGCCCGAAATCGATGTATTCCAATTCGGCGCCGATGATGGGAATGGGACGTACACCGGCCATGACCTTCCACGCGGTCTGGTGATCGTCGAAGTAGCCGGGATAGCCGTAGGCCGGATCATCGCTGCGGACCGTGGAATAGCCGACGCCGGCGCCCACATAAAAACCCGCCGGATTATCGGCGAGGGCCGCCGTGGAAGCAGAGCAAGCGCCGACCGCGAGAACGGCCAACAAGGTTCGTGAAATCTGCTTCATCTATATCTCCAAAGAAATACTTCCATAGGTGCTTAAGTGGGACAGGCGGCCGCTGCCAGAAGTTCCGGCCGACCTGGCGCCGCGCATCCCGCGGTATACTCGCGGGCATGAAATTTGCGCGCCTGCGGGTTTTCGTCTGTTTGGCCGGTGTCGTGTCTTTGGGCGTTGCCCTCGGCGGTTGCGGCCAGAAGGGTCCTCTGTTGCTCCCCGATGCGCCCAAGCACAGAAAGGCGACGCCGAACCCGCGTCCACCGGCCGTCGCCGTTCCACCCGCATCGACCGCGACGCCCAACGGCGGCGCCACGCCGCCCGCATCCGGACCCGGCACCGCGACGGGTCCGCCGCCCCCGTCGCCTCCCCAGTCGCCCGCGCCGGGATCGGCGGCACCTGGGCCGGCGCCCGCACCGGACGCGCCGACGGCGACGCCGCCGACCCCTTGAGTCGTCGGGCGGCGGTGAATTCATGAGCGCGGGAAAAATCATTTTGGTCGACGGCTCGGGCTATCTTTACCGGGCTTTCCACGCGCTGCCGCCGTTGAGCAATTCCAAGGGCGAGCCCACCGGCGCGGTCTTGGGCGTACTCAATATGCTGAACAAGATGATCAAGGAGGAAGCGCCCGACCGCATCGCCGTGGTGTTCGATGCGCCGGGCCGTACATTCAGGGACGATCTGTTCGATCAATACAAAGCGCATCGCGCGCCCATGCCCGACGACCTGCGCGCGCAGGTGCAGCCCCTGTTCGACACGGTTGCCGCGATGGGATTGCCGCTGCTGCGCGTCCCTGGAGTCGAAGCCGACGATGTGATCGGGACACTGGCCAGGCAAGGAGCCGCTGCGGGCTTCCATGTGCTGATCTCGACCGGCGACAAGGACATGGCGCAGCTGGTGGGGCCGAATATCGAATTGGTGAACACCATGAGCAATTCGCGTCTCGACCGGGCCGGCGTGAAAGGAAAATTCGATGTCTACCCTGAGCAAATCGTCGACTACCTGGCGCTGGTGGGCGACAGCTCGGACAACATTCCGGGCATCACCGGCGTGGGCCCCAAAACCGCCGCGAAATGGCTGAATCAATATCAAACCCTCGATGAGTTGATCGCGCACGTCGGCGACATCGGCGGCAAGGTCGGCGAAAACCTGCGCAACGAGCTACCCTTGCTGGAACTGTCGCGCAAGCTCGCGACCATCGACACGGGCCTTGCGTTGGACATCCGCGCGGAGAATCTCGTCGGCGGCGCACCGGACAACGCTCGCCTTCGCGAGCTTTACTCGAGACTGGAATTGCGCGCGCTGCTCAAGTCACTGGGTCCTGACCCGGGTGCGGCGCCGGGCGGCGGCCTCGACGATACCGTGGGCGGCGCCTCGGGCGACGCGGTCGTGGACGTGATCATTGCGGGTGTTGCCGACCCCGCCGGTGCACAGACGGTGGCGGCGGTCGCGGTCGTTACCCGGCCGGCGGCGCCGCGCGACTATCACAAGATTTTGTCGCAGGAAGCATTGGACGCCTGGATCGCCAAGCTGCGCGCGGCGCCGCTCATTTCTTTCGACACCGAAACGGACAGCCTCGACTACATGCAGGCGCGCCTCGTGGGGCTGTCGTTCGCCGCGACGCCCGGGGAGGCCGCGTATCTGCCGCTGGGCCACGACTATCCGGGTGCTCCGCAGCAGCTCGACCGGGACAAGGTGCTCGCGGCATTCAAGCCGCTGCTCGAGGATCCATCGCTCGCGAAGGTGGGACATCACCTGAAGTACGATACGCACATCCTCGCGAATTACGGCATCGGATTGAACGGACATCAGTTCGATTCCATGCTGGAGTCATACGTGCTCAACAGCGTCGCGACGCGCCACGACATGGACTCCACCGCGCGCAAGTATCTCGGCGTCCAAACCATCGCCTTCGAGGATGTGGCCGGCAAGGGCGCCAAGCAGATCACGTTCAATCAGGTGGATGTGGACCGCGCCAGCGAGTATTCCGCCGAGGATGCGGATGTCACGCTGCAGCTGCATCTGGCGTTATGGCCGCAGATCGAAGCGGTACCGGCATTGAAAGCCGTGTACGAGACCATCGAGCAGCCGCTGGTACCCGTGCTCTTCCGGATGGAGCGCGCGGGCGTGCTGGTCGATCGCGAATTGCTGCGGATCCAGAGCTCGGAACTCGCGGCGCGAATGTTGGAGCTGCAGGCCCTGGCACACGCCGAGGCGGGCGGCTCATTCAACGTGGACTCGCCCAAACAATTGCAGGAGATTCTGTTCGTCAAGCTGGGCATTCCGGTGATTCGCAAGACGCCGACCGGCCAGCCTTCGACGGCGGAGGACGTGCTCGAGGAACTCGCCGCGGCGCATGTGCTGCCCAAGCTGATCCTGGAGTACCGCGGCGTCGCCAAGCTCAAATCCACGTACACGGACAAGCTTCCCGCACAGATCGATCCTGCAACGGGGCGCATTCACACCTCGTACCATCAGGCCGTGGCGGCCACCGGCAGGCTGTCGTCGACCGACCCCAACCTGCAGAACATTCCGATCCGCACCAAGGAGGGCCGCCGCATCCGCCAGGCCTTCATCGCGGCACCCGGCCACTCCTTGGTCGCGGCCGACTATTCGCAGATCGAACTGCGCATCATGGCGCACTTGTCGGGCGACGAGAGTTTATTGCGTGCCTTCGCCGACGATCGCGACGTGCATCAGGCGACCGCGGCGGAGGTATTCGCCACGCCCCTGGAAGCGGTGACTTCGGACCAGCGGCGCTCGGCGAAAGCGATCAACTTCGGTTTGATGTATGGAATGTCGGCGTTCGGGCTCGCGCGCCAGCTGGGAATAGGCCGCGGCGATGCCCAGAAATATATGGATTTGTACTTTCTGCGCTATCCGGGCGTGAAACGCTACATGGAGCAGACGCGGCAGCAGGCGCGCGACGCGGGCTTCGTGGAAACGGTGTTCGGGCGGCGGCTCTACCTGCCGGAGATACAGTCGCGCAATCAGGCGCTGCGCCAATACGCGGAACGAAGTGCGATCAACGCACCCATGCAGGGAACCGCGGCCGACATCATCAAGCTCGCCATGATCGAGGTGGACCGATGGCTTCGCAGTGCGCGCGTGCCGGGCCGGCTCATCATGCAGGTGCATGATGAACTCGTGCTCGAGGTGGCCGATGAGGCGGTCGATGACGTCGTCGGACCTTTGAGGAGCCTTATGGCGGCAGCCGCGAAACTTGCCGTTCCGCTGAAGGTCGATGTAGGAATCGGCCGAAACTGGGATGAGGCCCACTAGGCCGGTTAGGGGTGCCCCCGGCAAATTTCGGCGCGCGAACAGCTGCGCGCCGCCGCTATTTCCGGCACAACCTCATCAAATTCAGTCGGTTATGGCCGACTGGCGGGGGCGGCGAAAACGATCAAAAAATGCCGCGACGAGGACTGGAACTTTCCAATGACGTCCCCATCTAACCTAATGAGCGTTTAAGACGCTCCCCGCTCTTCTCCCTGAGCGGGAATGACCCGGTTTGTCATCCCCATGCCGGGTTGGTCTGCCTCGGTGGCTACTTCCAAGTAACCACCGGGGCCTTTTTTTTAAGCGCCGCCCAACCAGCGGTCCATCACCTGGCGAGCCTCATCAAACCCTTGTTTCGCATGGGCGGAGAACAATTGCGCGGTCACCGCGGTGTCGGCGCATGCGGCCACGGTTTCACGCAGCACACGCTGCCCGTCGCGGCGGTTCAATTTGTCCGCCTTGGTCAGCAGCACGTGAGCAAAGCGATCCCGCGACAACAACCATTCGAGCATGCCCACGTCTTGAGGTCCCAAGCCTCGCCGGCTGTCGACGATCAATATCAAGCCGACCAGCGAGTCGCGCACGTTGAAATAGTGTTCCATCAGCTGCAGCCAGTGAAGCCGCACTCGTTCAGGCACCTTGGCGAACCCATACCCTGGCAGGTCGACCAGCCGGCTTTCCGGCGTCAATTCGAAGAAATTGATCAGCTGGGTGCGGCCCGGCGTGCGGCTGACCCTGGCGAGGCCGGCGCGTTGGGTGATGGCGTTGATTGCCGTGGATTTGCCGGAATTCGAGCGGCCGGCGAAGGCGATTTCCCTGCCCACGTCCGGGGCGAGCTGGTTCGCTTCGGCCGCACTCGTCAGAAATTTGACATTGGGATAGATCGACATGGCCGCCGCTTGAACGCAATTTATTGACTCTAGTGTACAATTTAGGGTCGATAACAGTTCACATTAGCATGGGGTAACAGGCGATCATGAAGCGGCTTTGGATTCTTGCAGCAACAATTTCCGGCGCGATCGTCAGTAACTCAGCCCTGCCGGCCGGCAGCGTCGAAGCCGGTGCCTCCAAGGCAGTCGTCTGCCAGGCCTGCCATGGTGCGAACGGCAACAGCAGCAACCCCGAATGGCCTAGCCTTGCCGGAGTCGGCGCGGACTACATCGCCGACCAGTTGAAGAACTTCAAAGAGGGCAAACGCACCAATCCGGTGATGATGCCGAACGCGGCGGGATTGAGTTCGGAGGACATGGCCAATTTGGGGGCCTATTTCGACAGCCTGACCAACACCGGCCTGGAGGCGGATCCGTCGTACTGGCAGGCGGGCGAAAAGCTGTATCGCGGCGGCGACTCCGCACGCGGAATCCCGGCCTGCATGGCGTGTCACGGCCCCACCGGCCGCGGCAACGAACCGGCGAAATTTCCGGCGCTGCGCGGCCAGCAATCGGTTTATCTGGCGAAGCAGTTGAATGATTACGCGTCGGGCGCCCGGAGCACCGGACCGAACGGCATCATGGAGATCATCGCCAAACGGCTGTCGCCCGAAGACATCCGCAATGTCTCGTCCTATCTGCAAGGGATTCGCTGACCATGCGCTTGCGGCGCCTGGCGCTGTGCGTGGGATTGGCGGTTGCGCTGACCGCCTGCGGCAAGCAAGAGTCCGCGGACACGCATTCGCGCGGGGCGGCCCAGCCCCCCGCGACCGCCATGCGCGCGGGCCCGGCGATGCGTGCACCCGCCGCTGCGCAGAAGACGGCCGAGCAGGCGTCGGACCTGCCCTCCAAGATCACACGCATCAACGAGGACGGCTCCGAGACGGTCGAGGACGTGCCGAGCGACAGCGGGTCGCATAATCCGCTGCTGGCGGCGGTCGCCTCGACGGTTGCGGCTTCCACATCCACCGCATCCGCCGCCACGACTTCCGGCCCAACTCTGTGGCAGGAAGGCGTCAATTACACGCGGCTGGTACCGGCGCAACCCACGTCGGTTCCCGCCGGGCAAGTGGAGGTGCTGGAGTTCTTCTGGTACGCCTGCCCGCATTGCAACGCCATCGATCCCTTGGTCGAGGCGTGGAAGAAGACCAAGCCCGCCTACATCACGTTTTCGCGCGTTCACGTGATGTGGAACGACGGACACCGATCCCTGGCGCGGCTGTACTACACCCTGGAAAGCCTCGGCAAGATCGACGCCCTGCACGGCGAGATATTCAAGGAAATCCACGTCAAGGGCGATCCCTTGATCGCCGCAGATCCCTCGAACTCCGCGGAGTCGGAGCGCATTCAAACCGCGTTCGTGACGAAGTTCGGAATATCCGAGGCGGACTTCAAGAAGGCCTACCACTCGATGCCGGTCGATCTGGCCTTGCAGAGAGCCGATGAACTGGTGCAGCGCTATCGCGTCGACGGCGTGCCGACGTTCGTCGTGAACGGAAAGTTCATCGCCGACGTGCGCTCCGCGGATGGGCCGGAACGGCTGCTGACGCTGGTCGGCGACCTGGCGGCGCAAGAACACCGACACTGAGCATCGGACGCAGCCGGCCCGCAGGGCCGCTTTGAGTGAAAGCGAGGACGAAACGACATGCCTACGCACAAGGGCGGGTGTCATTGCGGCCGGGTCCGCTTCGAGGTGGCCGCGCCCGCGAAGCTCGAGGTTGCGGACTGTAATTGCTCGATCTGCAGCAAATACGGATTTTTGCATCTGATCGTAACGGCCGACCGGTTCAAACTGACCAGCGGAAGCGAAGCGCTCACCACGTATTCCTTCAACACGCACGTCGCCAAGCATTTCTTCTGCTCGACCTGCGGCGTGAAGTCTTTTTATATTCCGCGTTCGCATCCCGATGGGATCAGCGTCAACGCACGCTGCATCGACGCCGGCACCGTCGAATCGATGACGGTGACTCCGTTCAACGGCCGCGAATGGGAAAAGGGACGAGCCGAGTTCCGCGACGCGACGGGATCGTGAGTGCGGCGCACGAGGAACATAATCAAGCGCGGTCCGTGCGTTATGTTGCCATGAGCTAGAGCGATTTGTAGGCGCGGCGTCAATCTGTGACGCATGTCGCACGGTGCTGCGGCGCGCTTGGCGGATGCTTTCGAAGCCCGTAGGCCGATGAAGTCTGCACCCGCTATGACGGAATTACGCCCACCCGATGATGCGCCGCCGCCCGATGCCGCGGCCCGCCGCAGCGCCGTCCGCGAGTCGGTTCTGCTGGGACTGGTGCTGTTCACCTTGATGCGCACGAGCGAGGCGCCGGCGGCCGATGAGGGTTCGGTGGTTTCGACGCCGGGCGCGCTCGATCCGGGCGGCGCGCATTTGAGCCAGTGGGCACCGTCGAACACGATCGCGCTGTCGACTCCGGCTCTGTTCACCGAGCCGGCGCTGCCCATGAACCAGGAATTTTCGACGACGGAATTTCGGCCGCGAAAGCATACGGTGTTCGACAGCGACCCTGCGGCGAGCGCCTTCGGCGATGCACCGATGCTTCGCGGCACCACGGTATGGCAGCGCATGTCGGACTACCGCTCGCACGACCGGGTGCGATTGCTGACCCTGTGGGAGACGAGAGGCAGCACGGTCTCGCTGCAGGCGGGCAAGCGCGGCGACCCTTCGCTGCAATGGACCAGCCGGGTCATGAATCGCGGTGGATCGACGCGGGGACTGCTCGATCGATTGTTCCCGGTGTCTCTGGCGCGGATAAGTGGAGGCTCGCGCGGCGAATCACGATCGGCCAGCGCGGCGCCGGCGGCAGCGGCAGCGGCAGCGGCAGCGGCAGCGGCGAAGCAGGCTGGGACGCCGGTGCTGGCCGGATTGAAATAGCCGGCGGGCGCAGCGGACCCTTCCCAAAACTCACGGGAACGGCAATGATCATCGCGATCGTGGAGGAGACCAACGTGCCATGGATCGGCACGAATGCGCCGAAGACCTTTTTCACGGGGTCCCAATCCGTGTGATACAGAAACCCGATACCGAAGGTCTGAAAGGCTTCGCGCGCGCATCTCGCCTCGTTTCAATTCCCTTACGCTCGATGGCGCTTGACGAACCCTCGTTATTTCGATAAAGATAGAACTATGAAACCAACCGATGTAGTCAAAGCCTTGAGTGCGCTCGCTCAAGAATCCCGGCTTGCGGTGTTCCGTTTGCTGGTCAAACGGGGGCCGGAAGGGTTCACGCCCGGCGTGATGGCTCAAAAGCTCGAGATCGCGGCGCCGACGCTGTCGTTTCACTTGAAGGAACTACAGAACGCGGGACTCGTCACTGTGCGCCGCGAAGGCCGTTTTTTGTTCTACAGCACCCGGTTCGACCGGATGAAAGGCTTGGTGGGGTTTCTCACCGACGAGTGCTGCAGCCAGGCGGACGAGGCCTGCGACGTCGACTGCAAGCCCGTGGCTGTTGCGGCGCGACGCCGAATCGCATGAAGGTACCGGCTTCGACGCGCGGTCGCGAAGGGCGCTCTGCGTTCACCGAGATTTGCGAAGTCCGGCGCCCAAGGCGGGCGCGAATTCTGACCCAAGTCTTGCGATGAAATCGGCATGGGCGCGGCCACGCATCCCCCGCGATTGAGCATTCTTCGCAGTTCAAATCACTGTGCCCTTCCACCGCCGTACTAGTGGTAAAACCATGGATTCTCGCACCTACAATGTCTTGTTCCTGTGCACCGGCAATTCGGCCCGCAGCATCTTGGCCGAATCTATCTTGAATAAATGGGGCAAGGGCCGATTTCGGGGCTACAGTGCCGGCAGTCATCCCAATGGCAAAATCAATCCGCTGGCGCTGGAACTGCTCAAGCAGTTGGAGTTCCCCACCGACGGCCTTCGCAGCAAGAGCTGGGATGAATTCGCGGCCCCGGGCCAAATTCATTTCGATTTCGTCATCACCGTCTGCGACAACGCCGCTGGCGAGGTATGTCCCTATTGGCCCGGCCAGCCGATGACCGCTCATTGGGGCATCCCGGACCCCGCGGCCGTCGAGGGAACCGAGGTTGAGAAGAAATTCGCCTTCCGTCAAGCGTTCAAGGCCATGGAGACGCGGATCAAACTATTCCTGAGTTTACCGATCGCCGGCATTGATTCCCTTCGACTGAAAGAGCGTATGGACGACATCGGCAGGACGCCACCCGAAGCGCCGCAGACATGAGCGTCTTCGAGCGATATCTCACCGTCTGGGTGTTCCTCTGCATCGTCATTGGCATCGCGTTGGGGCAGCTTTTTCCTGGCGTCTTCCAGGTTATCGGCAGCCTGTCCGTGGCTCAGGTCAACTTGCCCGTCGGCATTCTCATCTGGGTCATGATTATTCCCATGCTGGTGAAGGTCGATTTTGGCGCCTTGGGCCAGATACGGCGCCATGTAAAGGGCATCGGTGTGACGCTGTTCGTCAATTGGTTGGTGAAGCCCTTTTCGATGGCGCTCTTGGGCTGGATTTTCATTCGGCATATCTTTGCGCCCTTGCTGCCCGCCGATCAGCTCGATAGCTACATTGCCGGTCTGATTTTACTCGCCGCGGCGCCCTGCACGGCCATGGTGTTTGTCTGGAGCCGCCTCACCGATGGCGACCCGCTCTTTACACTCTCGCAAGTGGCCTTGAACGACACCATCATGGTAGTGGCGTTTGCACCCCTGGTCGGATTACTACTGGGAATATCCGCGATCACGGTGCCGTGGGGCACGCTCGTGACCTCCGTGGTGCTCTATATCGTGATCCCGGTCGCGCTCGCGCAAGCGTGGCGTAGTTTCCTGTTAAAGCGCGGTCAAGTGGCGTTCGAGGCGGCTATGAACCGCATCGGGCCATGGTCGATCGGCGCCCTGCTGGCCACCCTCGTGCTCCTATTCGCGTTCCAGGGTGAGGAGATTCTCAAGCAACCACGGGTGATCGCACTGTTGGCGGTGCCGATCCTGATCCAGGTGCTGTTTAATTCGGGCCTGGCGTACTGGCTCAACCGGGCCGTCGGTGAGAGTCACAGCGTCGCATGCCCTTCGGCATTGATCGGTGCGTCGAATTTCTTCGAACTCGCGGTGGCGGCCGCCATCAGTCTGTTTGGCTTTCACTCAGGCGCCGCACTTGCCACGGTGGTTGGTGTGCTGATCGAGGTGCCGGTGATGCTGCTGGTCGTGAATATCGTCAACCGATCCAAAGACTGGTACGAACATACGGGCAAGCTGGCGGAGCTCAAGTCATGACCGACGTCACTATCTACCACAACCCGGCCTGCGGAACCTCTCGCAATACGCTGGCTCTCATCCGCAACGCGGGTGTCGAGCCGCGCGTGATTGAGTACCTCAAGACCCCGCCCGACCGCGCCACGCTCGAATCACTGATCGCTCGCATGAGCATTCGGCCACGTGCGTTGCTTCGCGAGAAGGGCGCCCCGTATGCCGAACTCGGCTTAAGTTCCGACCGATGGACCGACGCCGAACTGATCGACCACATGCTCCGATTTCCCATCCTCATCAACCGACCCATCGTGGTGACACCGTGGGGCGTGAAGCTATGTCGGCCCTCAGAAGCGGTTCTCGATATCCTGCCGCTGCCCCAAAAGGGGCCGTTTGCCAAGGAGGACGGCGAAATACTGATCGATTCTGAAGGCCATCGTGTCGCGTAAACTTCCTGATTTGCCGAATGTCGACCCGGCGCTTTTCGAGCCGCCCACCGCGGATCGCCTCGAAGGGGTCGGGACCTCGACGCATGCGCCGCGTATTTTGCTTCTGTATGGCTCCCTGCGAGAACGATCCTTCAGCCGGCTGCTGACCTTCGAGGCGCAGCGCCTCCTCAACGCCCTGGGCGCCGAGACTCGCATCTTCAACCCGGAAGGGCTTCCGCTGCCCGATGGGCACCCAGAAAGCCATCCCAAGGTCCAAGAATTGCGCGATCTTGCAGCCTGGTCGGAAGGCATGGTGTGGACGTCACCGGAGCGCCACGGCGCGATGACCGGCATCATGAAAGCGCAGATTGATTGGATTCCACTTGCGATCGGTTCGGTGCGGCCGACGCAGGGCAAAACCCTCGCGGTGATGGAAGTCTCCGGCGGATCGCAATCGTTCAATGCGGAGAATCAGCTCCGCATCCTCGGACGCTGGATGCGCATGATCACCATCCCGAATCAATCTTCCGTCGCGAAGGCCTTCCTCGAATTCGACGACTCAGGGCGTATGAAGCCCTCGGCATTTTATGAGCGCGTAGTCGATGTGATGGAGGAATTGGTGAAATTCACGCTGTTGATCCGTGATGTCGCCCCTTACCTTGTCGACCGATACAGTGAACGGCGGGAAAGCGCAGAGGAACTGTCGAAACGCGTCAATTTGCGCTCGATCTGAATCGTCGGCGAGCACCGTGTCCGTACACTTGTCCCCGGCCCCGACTAAAGACTGCAACGCAGTTTGCCAGACCGCCGACGTGCGCAGGATTCTGCAATGCGGCTTGGCCTGCCAATTCGATGGCCATTTCGAGGACGCGTGCGGCTGCTACCGGCACGTTCTCACGTTGAAGCCAAAACATTTCGACGCCCTGCATATGCTCGGTGTGCTCGCCATTCAGACTCAGCACCTCGCCGAGGCGGTGACGCTGATCGCGGAGGCTGTCACGGAGAATCCCAACATCGCCGCTGCCCACCGCAATTACGCGCTGGCGCTCCACAACGTGGGCCGAAAAGCGGAAGCGATCGACTGCTATGAGCGATCGATCGCGCTAGAACCCACGTTTTGCGATGCCTATGTGCACCTCGCTGGGTTGTTGGTGGAAGTGGGTCAGTCGGAGCGGGCACTGAGCTGGTGCGATGAGGGCTTGAAGCTCCATGCGCGGGACCCCTTCCTGCATTTGTCCCGCGCAGTGGCGCTTCGCGCAAGAGAGCGACTCCCGGAGACATTGATTAGCTGCGAGAAAGCAATCAGCCTGCGACCGACGTGCGCGGAGGCCTGGGACAAGCGCGGAGCAGCGCTCCAAGAATTAGGGAGGCCGCAGGAAGCTTTGCAAAGTTTCGCGTTGGCCGTCGAACTACGTCCTGATTTCTCGGCCGCCTATCACCACGCAGGTCTAGTGTATTTGCAGACGGGCCAATTCAGCCCAGGTTGGGAGCTATTGGAGCACCGTGACCAAGCACGGCGAGATTTCGGCCGCGCGCGCTGGCATCCCAAAACTCACGTCGAGGGTGTGCGAGTGCTGCTGCATTCCGAGCAGGGTCTGGGAGACACGCTCCAGTTCTGTCGTTATGCGTCACTCGTGGCTGCATGCGGTGCGCAGGTCACATTGATGGTGCAACAGCCGCTGTTGGGGGTCATGAAAACCTTGTGCTCCGGGATCACGGTGATTGCAGACACGCCCAATCCGCCGCCTTCGGATCTACAGTGTCCCTTGATGAGTCTGCCTCATGCCTTTCGAACGAGCGCCACCAGTATTCCGGCAAAAATCCCCTATCTGGCAGCAGAACGCCGGCGCGTCATTGAGTGGCGTGAGCGCTTGGGACAATCCGGTTTCAAGATCGGCATCTGCTGGCATGGGAGCGGCCTCCCCGCTGCCGTTGGCAGGGCATTTCCCTTGGGCGCGCTGGCGCCGATCGCTCAAGTGCCGGGCGTGCGCCTGCTCAGTTTGCAGAAGGGTCTTGGCATCGAGCAGCTGAAACAGCTACCGCAAGACATGTGTATAGAACAATTAGGTCCCCAATTCGACGCGGGCGAAACCGGCTTTCTGGATACTGCCGCGGTGATGGAGTGCCTGGATCTCATTATTACCTGCGACACCTCGGTGGCTCATCTTGCGGGCGCGCTTGGCCGGCCAACCTGGATAGTCTTGAAGCATGTATCCGATTGGCGCTGGCTTACAGACCGCGACGATACCCCCTGGTACTCGAGTGTTCGTCTATTCCGGCAATCTAGCCCAGGCGACTGGGAAGGCGTCTTCGATGCCATTCGGGGGAATCTAGCGAATCGTGGGTCAGCTTGAAATCCTCTCGTAGTCGGTCTCACCGCGGACACACCTGGCTGCTGACGAGGTGTGGTACTCGCAGTTGCCCGCACCGTGGGCAAATCACTGGAATCGGTTGAGCGGGTCGTGCGGCGACCGGCTCACAACGGGTGCGAAGGAACTCCAACGGGCGGCCGGCGGTGAGTTGAACATCGCAAATCGGCGTTGCGCTGCCTGACCAGCGCGGCCCAAACCCCTGAAAAATGGTGCGCCCGACTGGATTCGAACCAGTGACCCTTGCCTTCGGAGGGCAATACTCTATCCAGCTGAGCTACGGGCGCATGCCGGCATTTTACCCGTTTCCCCGCTGACCTGCCGACCGGAAGCGGTTCGCAGCCGCGACAGCTCGTGCCAATGCTTGACGTCCCAATAGCGCCGGGCGGCTCCCGAGGGCGACGGCAAGACGAATAGGCGCGTAGTGCCTATGGCGTCGGGCAGCAAGCCGTATTCGACGTTGCGGCCAAGGAATTCCTGGGCGGCACGTTTCCCGGTGAAGGCCAAAATGCCCGGCCTGTGTTCGAGAACGCACTGCCGAAGGCGCGCCGCGTCGAAATGGGTCTTAGACAGGGTGCTGTCGCTGCCCGAGACGGTCTTGGCAAGATCCGTGAACCCCATGTTCCATTCCGAGAGTTGCGTGAAATCCTCGGGACGCACCGGCCGCGAAATGAGCCTCACTTCATACAGGGTCCGCCAAAAAGCGTTTCCGGGCCCGGCGTAGTAGGCACCCTTGCGGGCCGAGGCGCTGCCGGCCGCCGTGCCGCAAAAGACGATATCCAGATCTCGAGCAAGGACGTCGGGGAGAATCCTGCGCGGATCGGAAGCCGAACTCACTTCTGCGCTTCTGGTCGAAGAGCGCCGGTCGAGGCTGCGAGCAGCTTGAGGACCGTCGCCCAATTGCGCGTGGTGACATGATCCCCGGCTTGGCGTGCGAACGCGACCATGTGCCTGGCGGGATCCGTGGCAAGGTGGAGGAGCGGGTTCTCACGAACGATGACTTGCAGATCCTTCGCCGTCACTACGGCCACCGGGGCGGAAAACCCGTGAGCTTCGATAATCGCGTTCTGCAGGGCCAGCGCCAGCTTACCCGGATCGGGACGCGAACATTCGAACAGCACGTTGCCGCTGTTCAGCAGGGTGCGCACATTCCGATGGCCGAGGTCCGAAACGAGCCGGCTCAAATCCGACATGGCGATGCGTTTTGCCCGGCCGACGTTGACCCCGCGAATCAGCGCTATGCACTCGGTCACACCGGTCCTCGAGCGTACAGAATCACTTGAGTACAGCGAAACAATGCAATGGTCTTGCCGGATTCCCGATGGGTGACGACCACGTCCCACACCTGGGTCGTTCTGCCCAGATGCACAGGAGTTGCGCTGCTCAGTATCGTTCCTTCCCGCGCGGTACCCAAATGGTTGGATTTGAGTTCGATGGTGGTAAAACCCGTCGCCCCTGCCGGAAGATTTGCGATGCAACCGTAGCCGGCGCAGGTGTCCGCCAGCGTCACGACGGTTCCGGCATGCAGGAATCCATTGGGCGCCATGTGCTTCTCGCCGACGGAAAGTTCGGCCGATACTTCCGATGAGTCCACCTGTGTGATGACGATGCCGAGAAGGCCCGGCAGCTTGCCGACGCCAATCTGGTTGAAACTCTCGGTTGTGAGCATGAGACTTCCGCTGCGCACCGTTCTTTGGCAACCACCGCCGCCGGTGGACCGTGTTACGAATCAGCCTCCGGCGATCCATCGAAGAAATCGACCACACCGGTCTCGAGTGAATACTCCGCCCCGACCACCATGAGACCGGCTGTCTGGATGAGCTGCTCGATGATGTCGGAACCATGCCGCAGATGCCTCACCGATGTGCGGATATTGGCACGGACCGCTTCGCGGACCAACGCGTCGAGATCGTGCCGAAGATCGGTCGCCAAGAGTCCTTCCACGGAGGGCCTTACCAAATCGACAATGGAGTGCAGGTTGCGCGACTGATTTTCGATGGGCCTTTGCAGTTGCTGCAGGGTCGTCTGGATGGCGCCGCATTGCGTGTGGCCCAGCACGACCACCAAGCGTGTGCCGAACTGCTCGGCGGCGAATTCGACGCTGCCGATCAAGGAAGGGGCAACGATGTTTCCGGCGACCCGGATAACGAACAGGTCGCCCAAGCCCTGATCGAAGACGATTTCGACCGGCACCCTGGAATCGGAACAGCCGAGGATGGCCGCGAACGGCTCCTGGCTGGCCGCCAATTCGAGCCGGCGCGCGCGGCTCGCTATGGTGTCGCGATTGCTGATTTCCGACACGAAACGGCGATTGCCCTCTTTCAAAAGCGCCAGCGCTTCCTCAGCCGGTATCATCGATGTGTCACTTTTTTGCGGCTATGCGGGCGCGGTTCGAAGCTGCGATCCCTCGTGGGCATCACCGGCGCCGGTCAAATTTGCGGCTACGGGAGCCGGCTCGCGGAGCCGCTGCGATGCCCGATGATGCGCGCGGGCAGAAACAAAATGGCCCGCAGCAGCGCGAACAGCGCGTCGAACGTAATGCCGACGATGCGAAACGGCAGGGACAGGAGCCAGACCAAGGGCCATAGAACGATGACCAGCAGGGCTAGCGGCCAGCACAGCATCAACAGCAGGCACCAGCCGACAATCGCGAGTAGCGCTTTCACAGGGGGGTCTCTCCACGTTTCCTGGGCGCAACATTAACATACCCGCGGGACCGCAGAGACGCCGGCAGCCCTGCGCCGCCGTTCCTGCGCCAGCGCCCCCAGGAAGCGTTTCGCCCTGCAAGCTTCAGCGTGCGGAAGCGGTCTTGACGTACTGCAGACGCCGGAAGCGCAGCGCGGACCAGTCTTCATCGATCGCGATTTGGCGCACCGAGTCGAATCCTGCACCTCGAATGACCTGCCAACCCGTGTCCCGGTTGAAATCGCAGGTATAGCGCTTCGAGGTCCCCTTCGGGTACGCAAACCACAGCACCGCGTCGCCGGGGGACCCCGCCACCAGAATTCTCGACAGCCGGTCGACTTCAGCTTGCCGCGTGGCGAAAGCCAAGGCGAACTGCACGGCGACGGGCTTCTTCGGTTCCCGCAGAATCTTCACGCCGTCGAGCCGCTGCAGTTCGGGCTCGAAAGATGACGGCACGTTGAACACGACAATCTCATTCTGTGCCTTCAGATTGAGCTTTTGAAATACCGACGGAGCGGTGCTGGTTTTTTTCATCGCGTACGTCCTCGCCGGCATTTGCCGAAGCTAGCGGTCATGGGCCAGTGCAAGCCGGATCCCGATGACGACGAACAGGGACCCGATGCAGCGATTGAACCAGGTTTTGAACCGGTTGCCGGCGGCAAACCGGCTGCTGAGACGGGCCGTCGACCAGGCAACGAGGAGATTCCAAATCGTGCCGTTGACATCGAAAATGACGCCCAGAAACAGGAAAGACAATGGCTTCGACGGCGCATCCGCCAAAACAAATTGCGGGAGGAACGCCAGAAAAACCAGCGCGACCTAGATCATGAGTGCCGAACACCAGTGCTTCCATGTTGCGCGTCGGGTTCGTTCATGCCGATCGCTTGCGGGCGGTAACCTCGATCTCGATCTGCATGCGAGGATCGGCGAGACCGGCGGAAATCATCATCGCCGCAGGGCGCACCGCACCAAAGTATTTGCGCAGCACGGGCCAGCAATCGGAAAACCGAGCGGCATTGGGCAGCACATAAGTCACCCGAACCACATCCGCAAATTCGGCGCCCGCCTCCCGCAGAGCCGCTTGTATGTTCTTCAAACACTGCTCGGTTTGATCGAGCAGATTGTCGGATATGGCCATCGTCGCATAGTCGAATCCCGTCGTTCCGGATACGAACACCCATTCGCCGTCCACGACTGCTCGCGAGTAGCCGATGTCATGCTCGAATTGAGATCCGGAACTGATCAATCGCCGGGTCATGCGGTGCTCCTCAGGTACATGGCCCGGTTCTCGACACCGCTTTCCCACGACACGCGGTGCTCGACCCACACCTCCAGGGTCGGCGGCCACAGATTGGGATTATCCAACGATGCCGTGGTGATATCGATGGTGGTCGGGTTCTCCGCGCTTTCGTACGAGAGCTGGCTGCCGCAGGTGCCGCAGAACTGCCGGACGACGCCCTGCGAGGATCGATAGACGCGAGGGCTGCCCGAGAGGATTTCAATCTGGCCGCGATCGACGGTGAGCCACGCCACCATGGGGGCCGCGCTCGCCCTGCGGCAGGTGGCGCAGTGGCAAATGCTGGAGATTGAAGGTTCTCCCGATATTCGAAAACGAATGGCCGAACAAAGGCATCCGCCCTCAGTGATTTGCATGGTGGTTCCGGCGTTGCTGTTTTGAGGCCTGGGGACTGCTTGCTGCTGAGGTTGGAATATTACCAAGACAGCGCGGCCGCGAATACGGCGCCGGAGGGCGGCTCAAATGCCGGCCGGCCACGGCGCCGGACTACGGCTTGACCCGTCGTCCGCGTATATTGACGGGCCGATGACCGAATCTTTGCAAGTCCAGTGCTGCATCGCCGGGGGCGGACCCGCGGGAATGATGCTCGGATTTTTGCTGGGCCGCGCCGGCGTCAAAACCGTGGTCCTGGAAAAGCACGCGGATTTTCTGCGCGATTTTCGCGGCGACACCGTGCACCCCTCCACTCTGTCGATCATGGGGGAATTGGGGTTGATCGAAGAGTTCTTGAAGCTGCCGCATTCGGAACTGCGCACGCTGTCGGCCGAGATCGGCGAGCATAGCGTCGCGATCGCGGATTTCGCCCGCGTGCCCGTGCGGCGCAACTTCGTCGCGCTGATGCCGCAGTGGGACTTCCTGAATTTTCTTAACGACCCTGCGCGGTCCGCTCGAGATTGGGGCCGACCTGGTCGTCGGCTGCGACGGACGTTCATCGACGGTGCGCGCGGCCTCGGGCCTGGTGGTTCGGGACTTAGGCTCGCCCATCGACGTACTGTGGTTCAGATTGTCAAAAAAGGCCGGCGATCCGGGCCAGATACTGGGACATCTCGGGCGCGATAAAATGATGGTCACCATCGACCGCAATGACTATCAGCGGCGCCGCTTGTTCCCGGTGAAGGTGATCCAGGCGATGCAGGTCGCCGTTCACAATCGCGTGTTGAAGCCGGTCGTTTCCGGTGCAGAGCGCGAGTTGACGGTGCCCTGGCCTCTGAAGCTGCTGAACGCCAGCGCCTGGCTTCGGCGCTGGCCGGCGCAAGTCCTGGGGGTCGGGATACGACCCGAGCACGTGCGCTCTCCCGACAGCCCTTAGTTTAGGGTCGATCGCGGCGGCCGCGAGGTTTCACGCCGCCGCCGCCGCTCCGAGTACCACAGTCCTCCCGAGAAGGCATACCACCATGTTACGGCGAGCCACCACAGCCCGAGGAAATCGGAGCACCTCCGTGAGAAAAGAGCGGCGCAGCTTGCCAACGCGCACCCCGCGGAAATCGCGGCGAGCGACGGCAAGGAGAGCGGAGCGATGTTGAACGCACGAACGCTGATTCCGTAGGCCATCGCCCCCAGCATCGATGAAGCGGCCAGCAGGGCATAGGTTCCCGCGCCCGACGTGAGACCTTGCACCCATTGCCGGCCGATGAGGCCCGCACGAAAAGTCATGACGCTGAGGGCTGCCGCAACGGCGATGAAAAAACAGGACTTCCAGACGCGCCGGCTTGCGCGCGTGGACAGCGTCAACGCCAATGCATGAAGCGATCCGTACAACGCAAAGGCCGAGGACCGATCGAGCGGGAGACGCCATCGGCTCGAGAACAGGAGCGCGACGCTGAAGCCGGTGAGCCACAGGAAATGCCGGCGGTAGCAGAGATGTTCCAAAACTTTATAGCCGCACTCTGCCGATCAGGATTTCCCACCATAGGCGCCAATCGCCCATGAAGCTGAAGATCGGGTATTTGAATGTCGCGGGCCGATTGTGCTCGAAGAAGAAATGACCGGCCCAGGCGAATGCATACCCCTGCACGAGCGCCGCCGCGACGAACCACCACTGCTGCGTGACAGCGGCGGCGATCAACAGGGAGAGCGCAATGCTGGTGCCCGCAAAATGCAGCCGGCGGCAGGTTCGATTGCTGTGTTCACCGAGATAGAAGGGATAGAAATCGCTGAAAGTTCGAAACGAAGTCTCATGCTGCATCGAGGTTCTCCGAGTAAGGTGCATCGGTGGACGCGCATGATCGGTAATCAGGTCGATACACCGGTACCGGAGACGGTAAACGCCGCGCCGATGAAATGAACCATTGCCGCATAGCCGATGAGGGCCACCAACGCGATGCCGATGGAGCCGAACAGCGATGTACCGAGGATGAGCTTAAAAGCCAGGAGAAATGCGATCGGCGCAATGAGCAAGGCGAATCCGCCGCCGACTGCCACGGCGACAATCGCGCCGATGACGCCGAAGAACAGCGACAGCGCCGAGCGGATCAAGGTCGGGTGATCCGCCCCCACGATCCGTGCCGCCAGCCATACGGGAGCGGAAAATACCACGATGAATCCCACTTGGACGATGAGCACAGGGAGGCCCGACATGTGTAAGTTCACTGCTGCTTCCTGGTTCCTTGATGCGTTACGCCGATTTTTTGGAATTCTACGATGAATGCCGCAGTCAGAGCGATGAGCAGGCGTTCGTCCTGACCCTAAGCACCGCCTCTTGCTGGTACGCCGTCTTGTAGGCGGCCACGATCTCGGCCACGGACTTCTCGCTCGATGTGTCGTCGGCATGGACGAGCTGGAGAATGTAGGTGGATTCCCGAGTGATCGACCCCCCGGTTCCACGCCATTGCCCCAAACCTTGCAAGACGGTAAGGCCGCGAGGGAACCGAGGAGTAACGATCTCTTCGAGAAATCTCGTCCACTCATCGGCGGCGACTACGCCTTGGGATTTCGCGGTGCCGAAGTAGAGGGTGTCCAGAACCGCCCGATTCTCGCCGCGATTGCAGTTCGAATATTGCGTCGACGCGCATGAGGCGACTGACAATGAAAGGACGAGCGCGGCGTAGATTCGACGCGGCATGGAGTGAACATGAATGGCCGCCGGGGCATCAGCTCCAGAACGGCAAGCGCCAGCGCGGCCAGCCACGCCATGAAAAAGGTCCACCCCTGCCATGAGCAAGGGAACCCCCAGCCTCTGCCATACCGCTTCAGGCGAAACCAATATCGATGTTCCTCATCCATGAAGTGACGTCGCGCTCTAAAGGATGATCAGGCGTGGACGCGTGGCGCCGCGAATTCCGCGCCGTTGGCAGGAACCCAGGCAGTCGTTCATGCGGCAAGGCTAGCAATTTCCCTCGTCATTCGCGAGAGATGCCGGCCAGTCAAGGTAGGAGATCGGCGCCTTGCCCTACCAATGGATCGCGGAAGACAACGTCATGGATCGATGGTCGAGCGGGGGTTGTGCGAAAGGATGCGAAAACGCAAGTCATTGAAATCATGGAAGATATAGCGGTCGCACGCCGAGGAGCGCGACGGACGCAGCGCTCGTCGTGAAAGCCGGTTGGTTCCGCGCAGTCAACCGTTACTTGTTGAGCGACACCATGTAATCAACCGTCATACGGATCGTCGCGTCAGGCCAGTTAGTACCGCCTTTGGGCGGCATATTGCCTTTGCCGCCGATCGCATCCTTGTAGAGCGTTTCCTTGCCCTGAGCGATGCGCGGAGCCCAAGCTGCGTGGTCGCCGATCTTTGGCGCGCCGTTGATGCCGGTCGCATGGCAGGCCGAGCAAACCTTCGTGAACGCCTGCTCGCCCGTCGTCGGCACATCCGCAACGGCCGCCGCACCGGCCGCCGGCGTCTTCACGACCGCGAGCGCCGAATTGTCCTTCCCCGCGACGGCCACCCGCGCGAAAGGCGCGATGTTCTGCTGCAAATCCTTGAGGTGCATCGGCTCCAACAGCACTTCTTCACCCTGCGTATCCGCGCCGATGGAGCGCGCAACGCCAAACAGGATGATCGCGAAGAGGATGAGAATGCCCAGCACCAAGCTGAAGGAGTTGAAGAAGTGGGTATCTGAAGATTCGGTGTTGGACACGGCAACTCGCTGAAATTCGATGAAAAAACATCCCGGGAGGCGGCACAGTATAGCGGCAGCCGGCTAATCACGGAATAGCCGTCAGCGGTCCGAGGGGTTTTTAACCCCCATAGCACCTTTTCCCAAGACATGAATTAGATCATGGTCGCTTCGGCACGCTCAAAGGCTGATGCCCGAGTCCAGCATTACACTGTGACCGCTCACGCGGGAGGCGCGACCGGCTAACGGCTCCCGCGCATCGGCGCTCAGCACATAACCCGGTCCAGCGCGCGGAGCTGCACCGCCTCCGCCACGTGAGCTCGGTGGATCTGTGGTTCGCCGGCGAGGTCGGCGCAGGTGCGGGCCAGTTTCATCACGCGATGGCAGGCTCGGGCCGAAAGACCCAGGCGCGAGATGGCCGTGCCCAGCAGCACCCGCGACTCGCGGTCCAGCTTGCAGAAGTGAGTCACTTCAGCGGGGGCCAGCCGCGCATTGAGCTTCTCCTGCCGGCACATCTGCAGGTGCCGCGCGGCGAGCACCCGCACGGCGACGGCCGCCGAGCTTTCCGCATCGACGGGCATGTCGCCGAGCAGATGCTCGACCGGCAATGGCTTCAATTCGACGTGCATGTCGATCCGATCGATGAGCGGCCCAGAGATGCGGTGGCGATAGCGGGTGATCTGCTCCAGGGTGCAATGGCATCGCCCGTTCGGATCGCCTGCGTATCCGCAGGGGCAGGGATTCATCGCGGCCACCAGTTGGAACCGGGCGGGAAATTCGCAGGTGCGTTTGAGCCGCGTGAGATTCACGACGCCGCTCTCCAGGGGCTCGCGCAGCGCTTCGAGCGCATTGCGCGCGAACTCCGGAAGCTCGTCGAGAAACAATACTCCCAGGTGAGCCAGCGACAATTCGCCTGGCCTCAAGCCTCCGCGAAGGCCCCCTCCTCCGATCAACGCGGCGACCGAAGCCGTGTGCTGGGGACTGCGAAACGGCCGGCACGCGCCGAGACTGGGCCTGCGTCCGGACACCGATTCCAAGCATGCAACCTCGAGCGCTTCCGCCGGAGTCAATAACGGCAGCAATCCGGGCAATCGTTGCGCGAGCAGGGTCTTGCCCGCACCGGGAGGGCCGATCATGAGCA
>Ga0182030_10002765_pt1 | contig 37390 bp, 32 predicted proteins | sample 812S3MmetaG_FD_121299 | JGI IMG/M metagenome (GOLD analysis project Ga0182030, IMG submission 121299) | Permafrost microbial communities from Stordalen Mire, Sweden - 812S3M metaG (Illumina Assembly) | ecosystem: Environmental > Terrestrial > Soil > Wetlands > Permafrost | place: Sweden...
AGAGCCCGGGATTAACATGCGAGAAGCCCCCCAGAAGAGCCCCCAGAAACCCCCCTCAGAACCGGCTAGCCCGGTAACCCCCCAGGCCCCGGAGAGACCGCAGGGACCTCATCCGGTTCGGCCATCGTCAGGCCACCGGGTGGCCTTGCGGTGATGGTTCGCTCTCCCCGCGCAGTAGCGCGCGCACTTCGGACTCACGGAACCTGCGGTGCCCGCCGGGGGTGCGAATACTCGTGATGCGCCCGGAGGCCGCCCACCGGGTGACGGTCTTCGGATCCACCCGGAACAGTGCGGCTACCTCTCCCGGCGTGAGTAGGCGCTCGTTGTTGCCGTCCACGTCGTCTCCTCCGAATGTCTCCCTTTAGCCTCTGGTCAGATATCCCTCTAGTTTGGCGCTGAACGAGTACTTTCTACCTAGATTTCTGGAAATTGCCCGGGCGTTTCGCGGTCAATTTTGCGACGGATAGTAGTTTTAAGTAACTCCTGGTGATAGCCGCAAGTGTTTGCCGCTGTTTCACCCGGCTCTGGCGTCGCAGGACGGAAAATCCGCCGCGAACCAGGCGGCGAATATAAGGTGCTCTGGGCCGCAGTTACGTAGGAGAAACAGCAAGGAGACGAGGGATGACCGACGGCGAGCCGGACCTGGTCAGCCTGGCCGAGATCAGGGCAGCCGCCCGGCTGCTCGAGCCCGTCGCGGTCCGCACTCCGCTGATCCCGTTGGCCGGGCCCGGGCCTCGCCTTCTGGTTAAGCCCGAGTCACTGCAACCCACCGGTTCGTTCAAGCTCCGGGGCGCCTACACCGCGATCAAGGCAAAGGAAGCTGCGGCGCGGGAGCATGGCGTCGTCGCGCATTCCAGCGGGAACCACGGTCTTGCGGTGGCTTATGCCGCGGCCCTGCTCGGCGTGCACGCGGTCGTGGTGGTTCCCCGTACGGCACCGAGGGTTAAGACCAGCGCGATCGAGTCCTACGGCGCCGAACTGGTTCTGGTAGCCCCGACGCTGTCGGCGCGGCTCGCCGCCGCCACCGAACTCGTGGCCCGCTACGGGTACGTGCTGATCCCGCCGTTCGATGACCGGAACGTCATCGCTGGACAGGGCACGATCGGCCTGGAGATCGCGGCTGACTGCCCGCGGGCTGACCTTGTCATCGTGCCGGTCAGCGGCGGCGGGCTAATCTCGGGGATCGCCGCGGCGCTACGGGCGTCTTCGCCGGGAACGGCCGTGGTCGGCGTCGAACCTGAACTCGCCGCGGACGCCCGTGACTCCTTTTACCGCGGCGAGCCGGTCGCGTGGCCGCCGGGCGATGTTCAGCGGACGATCGCGGACGCGCTCCGGGTGGAACAGGTCGGCGCGCTGCCGTTCGCACATATCCGTGAACTGGTCACGGACATCATCACGGTGACCGAGGACGAGATGCTCACCGCGGTCAGGCGGCTCGCGAGCCAGGCCCGGCTGGTCGCAGAGCCGGGCGGGGCGGCCGCGGTAGCCGCGTGGCTCTTCCGCTCGGGCGAGCTGCCCAGGGCCACGACGCCGGTGGCCGTGCTTTCCGGCGGCAACATCGACCCGAAGTTGCTGGCGAAGATCCTCGCCGCGGACTTACCGGCTGGACCGCCCGCCCCGGTTAGCTAGCCCCGGTTAGCTAGCCACGGTGAGCTAGCCGCGGGCGCGAGCCCACGGGACAGCTTCTATGCTGGGGTGGTCATGCGTACCACACTCGCTTACAGCTCAGCACGGATCCTGCTGCTCGTCGGGGCCATGATCCTGCTCTATCTGGTCGGCGCTCGCGGCCTCCTGCTGCTCGCACTCGCCTTCGTGGTGAGCGGGATAGCCAGCTTCGTCCTGCTCTCCAAACAGCGGGACGTTATGTCAGGAGCCCTGATGGGGCGGCTCAAGAACGGCCGCCAACGGGATCCGGGGCTCCGCGCCCGGCTCGAAGAAGGCGCCCGCGCGGAAGACGAGGACTGAGGAAGACGAGCACTGAGCCAGACGAGCACTGAGCCCGCCACCGGCCGGGCCCGACGGCCCCGCGTGCGGGCCAGCCGCTGACGGCCTAGAGCCGCCGGACGGCGGGACCGAGTCTGAACACGGAGCCGGACGCCCTGGTCCCCGGGGTTCCGTTGGGCTCCGCGGGTTCGTCAGGCGCCTCGGCCAGCCACCCGCCGGTAATCAGCAGCTTCAGGACGGCGTCGACGGCCTGCTGGCGTGTCATCGCGGAAGTGTCGAGCACCAGGTCCGCGTCGCGAGGTTCCTCGTAGGGGTCGGACACCCCGGTAAAGCCCTTGATCAGCCCGGCCTGCGCCTTGGCGTACAGGCCCTTGCGGTCCCGGGCGGCGCACACCTCGACCGGGGTGGAGACGTAAATGAGCAAGAAGTCGCCGACCTTGGTGACCATCTCGCGGGCGGTCGCGCGGGCTTGCGCGTACGGTGCTATCGGCGCGCAGATCGCAATGCCGCCGTGCCGCGCGACCTCGGCCGCGACATAGCCGACGCGAGCGATGTTGAGGTCGCGATCGGCACGGGAGAAGGTCAGCCCGGCGGAGAGCAGGTGCCGGACGTGATCGCCGTCGAGCAGGGAGACGGTCCGGTCTCCTCGTTCGATGAGCGCCTCCGCCAGCCCTCGGGCGATGGTGGACTTGCCCGAGCCGGAGAGCCCGGTGAAGAAGATGGCCAGGCCGCGCTCGGCCCGGGGTGGGCGGGCCCGCCGCAGCTCACGCGCCACGCTCGGCGGAGTGAACCAGGCAGGAATCTCGGCACCGGAATCGAGGAGCGCGCCGACCTCGGAGTCGGTCAGCTCGCCCTGCTCGGCTCCCGGCTCAATCAGGGCAAGCGGCCGCCACACCTCCGAACGGGGGTCGTGGGCCCACTCGCCGGCACTGATGACCGGAATCTGCACTCCCGGCAGGGCCAGGGTGCCGTTTTTCGTGCCGCCAGGTGAACCCGCTGGCCCGGGCGGGTCGGGCGGGTCCGCCAGCAGGTGTGTAGCGCCGTAAGCCGCGGCGACGGCCGCCGCCGCGCGCAGGTCAGCGGTTTTCGGGTCTTTTGAGGTCGGCCCCCCGTGGCGGGGGCCCAGCGGAACGGGGATGACGAGCGTATCCGCGGGAAGGTGCTGCCTGGCCGCGAGAACCGCGCGGACCAGGGCCTCGGGACGGGTCACGGCATCAGCGGGCCCGGTGATCAGGGGCAGCACGAGCAGGCGTGCATTCAGCTGGCCCGCGAAGTGGCGCAGCTGGCCGATGTGACGCTTGTTCAAGGGCCGCCGGGTGGCATAGGCGAGCACGTTACCCGCGGGAAGCCCCGCGGCCCCCGCGGACTCCGCCCGGGCGGTCAGCTCGTCGCGTACATCCGCGGGCCGTCGCCTCAGCTGCCGGAAGGGCCCGTGCTCGGGCTCGCGCAGCGCCGTCACCGGACCAGCCAGGCGCACCAGCTGAGCTCCGGCCTGATCGCGGGTTTGCCGTTCGGTGATCGAAAGCACGGCCAGCGGCGAGCCCTCCTGATCCTGCAGCACCAGGTGATCCGCGTCGGGAGCAAGCACGCCGGCGGGCACGTCAAGGGTCACCGTGACGGGCCAGGGGGTACCGTCGGCTAGCATGCCGCGCTCGTCGACCGCGGCCGCGTCGGCGGTGTCCATGAAGCCACGCAGTGGCGCGAACACCCCGGACGTGATCAGCTCGAGATCGCCCAGCTGTGCCTCGTCAAGCGTGCACGCTGGCCACGCCGATAGCTCCGCCGGCAGTTCAGGCGGTGATTGAGCAGTCAGCTGTGCCTCCGAACGTCACTTCTGACACGGTCTGCATCGGGTCCGGAGCGGGAAGAGGGACAAGCCCTAGGGCAGGACATTACACGACTCGCGCGAAACGGTCCTGTGGCTTTCCTATCACGTAAAGCACCTCGCCGCATGGATCTGTCCGCCGGTCGCGTGTCCCCATCGCCCATGACCGCAATGCGCACGGCCGCGGCGAAACGCGTAAACTAGAGAGTTCCGTAAAGAGCCGGGTTGACCAAAGCCCGGCGGATTCATGCTGTCCGGGGACCGGGTCGCGGACTGAAGCGAAAGGGTCCCGCGGGCGCAGGGCAGCCAGGACAAGGGACAAACAGCGATCACAAGGACATTATGAGCCTCGCAGGACTGCTCACTATTCTCGATGCCGACCCGCAACTCCACGACGTGGTCTCGCGGGCGGATCATGATGCTGTCCCGGAGCGCGGTGCGCCGCCGGACGCGGGCTCCGCGGCCGGCGACGGGCTGGCCGGTGCCATCGGCGCCGGCGAGGACCTGGTCGCGCCGCCGGCGCTGCGGCCGGTGCTGGCCGCGGCACTGACCCGCAGGGCCCCGGGGGATCCCCGCCGGTTCGTGCTCGCGGTGACGGCCACGGCCCGCGAGGCGGATGATCTGACGGCCGGGCTCGGATCGTTCCTGCCGCCCGGCCGGGTAGCGTCCTTTCCCGGCTGGGAGACGCTGCCGCACGAGCGGCTGTCGCCGCGATCGGACACGGTTGGCCAGCGGATCGCCGTGCTGCGGCGGCTCGCTCATCCCGCCGACCCCGGTGAGCCGAACGGGCCGCTCACGGTCGTGGTGGCGCCGGTCAGGAGCCTGCTGCAGCCGATCGTGGCCGGACTTGGCGACCTCGAGCCAGTCAGCCTGCAGGCCGGCCAGACCTGTGAACTCGACGACCTGCTCGTCCGGCTGGTCGAGATCGGCTACGCGCGGACCGACCTGGTCACGAGCCGCGGCGAGATCGCCGTCCGGGGCGGCATCGTCGACGTGTTCCCGTCCACCGAGGAACATCCGCTGCGGATCGAGTTCTTCGGGGACACGGTAGAAGAAATTCGTTACTTCAAGGTCGCGGATCAGCGCAGCATCGGCCCGGCGCACGACGGGCTCTGGGCCCCGCCGTGCCGCGAGCTCCTGCTCACCCCCGCCGTCAGGCAACGGGCCAAAGAGCTCGCTGACGCGCATCCGGCCCTGGCCGACGTTCTCGTCAAGCTGGCGGAGGGAATACCCGTCGAGGGCATGGAGGCGTTCGCCCCGGTGCTCGCCGAGCGGATGGAACTGCTCCTGGACTACATACCGCCGGGCGGCATCGTGCTCACCTGCGATCCCGAGCGGGTCCGCGCCCGGGCGCAGGAGCTGGTCAAGACGAGCCAGGAGTTCCTCGAGGCATCGTGGGCCAACGCCGCCATGAGCAGGGACGGAGAGGTGGGCGGGGAGGCGCCGGTAGATCTCGGGGCCGCGGCCTTCCAGCCGATCGCCCGGATCCGGGCGGCGGCCGCGGCCCTGGGCCTGCCGTGGTGGACGATCGCGCCGTTCGGCGTGACCGACCCTGGCGAGGACGAGCCCGCGGACGGACTCTCCGGGACCGGCTCGCAGGGGGCCGGACGTGACGAACGCGTCCCGTTCCGGATCAATGCCTCTCCCGCCCCTGGCTATCGCGGCGATACGGCCCGCATGATGACGGACGTACGCGGCTGGCTGGCTGACGGCTGGCGGGTCGTGCTGGTGACCGAGGGTCACGGGCCGGCCCAGCGGCTGGCTGAGATGCTCCGGAGCGAGGATATCGGCGCCCGCATGGCCGATCTCGACGATCCGCCCGAGGCCGGCGTCCCCTACGTCACGACCGCGCGGATAGAGAACGGCTTTGTCTGGCCGGCGGTCAAGCTCGCGCTGCTCACCGAGAGCGACCTCGCCGGGCACCCGGCCGGGTTGCCGACCACCAGGGACATGCGGCGGATGCCGAGCCGGCGGCGCGGCGGCGTCGACCCGCTGCAGCTCAAGCCAGGCGACTACGTGGTGCACGAGCAGCACGGGGTGGGCCGGTACGTGGAGATGACATCGAGGACCACGGCCGGCGCGACCCGGGAGTACCTGGTGATCGAATACGCGCCGAACAAGCGGGGCCAGCCAGCCGACCGGCTGTACGTGCCGACCGACCAGCTGGACGAGGTGACCAGGTACTCCGGCGGCGAGGCGCCGACCCTGCACCGGCTCGGCGGGGCGGACTGGGCGAAGGCCAAGGGCCGGGCGCGCAAGGCTGTCCGCCAGATCGCGTCCGAGCTGATCCGGCTGTACTCGGCCCGGATGGCCTCGCCCGGGTTCGCGTTCGGGCCGGACACCCCGTGGCAGCGCGAGCTGGAGGACGCGTTTCCGTACGTGGAGACCCCGGACCAGCTCGGCGCCGTCGACGAAGTCAAGCACGACATGGAACGGCCGGTGCCGATGGACCGGCTGATCTGCGGCGACGTCGGCTACGGCAAGACCGAGATCGCGGTCAGGGCCGCGTTCAAGGCGGTGCAAGACGGCAAGCAGGTCGCCGTGCTCGTGCCGACCACACTGCTGGTCCAGCAGCACTTCTCGACGTTCTCCGAGCGCTACGCCCCGTTCCCGGTCACGGTGAAGCCGCTGTCCCGGTTCCAGGGCAGCGCCGAGACGGCGCAGACCTTGCGCGGGCTCGCCGACGGGACCGTCGACGTCGTCATCGGCACGCACAAGCTGCTGTCGCCGGAGACCAGGATCGCCAAGCTCGGCCTGGTGATCATCGACGAGGAACAGCGGTTCGGGGTGGAGCACAAGGAATACCTCAAGCGGCTGCGCACCGAGGTGGACGTGCTCGGCATGTCGGCCACTCCCATTCCCAGGACGCTGGAGATGGGGGTCGCCGGGATCAGGGAGATGTCCACCATCTTGACACCGCCCGAAGACCGGCACCCGGTGCTCACCTTCGTCGGCGTCTATGACGAGAAACAGGTCGCCGCCGCGATCCGGCGCGAGCTGCTGCGGGACGGCCAGGTCTTCTTCGTGCACAACCGGGTCAGCTCGATCCGCAAGGCCGCCGCCCAGCTCGCCGAGCTGGTGCCCGAGGCGCGGATAGCCGTGGCGCACGGGCAGATGAACGAGCATGAGCTGGAAAAGATCATGGTCGACTTCTGGGAACGGAATTACGACGTGCTCGTCTCGACCACGATCGTGGAATCCGGCCTGGACATTCCCAACGCCAATACCCTCATCATCGACCGCGCCGACATGTACGGCCTGTCCCAGCTGCACCAGCTCAGGGGCCGGGTGGGCCGTGGCCGCGAACGGGCCTACGCGTACTTCCTCTACCCGCCCGAGCGAGCCCTGACCGAGACGGCGCACGAGCGGCTCGCCACCGTGGCCCAGCACACCGAAATAGGCGCGGGGATGTACGTCGCGATGAAGGACCTGGAAATCCGCGGCGCGGGCAACCTGCTCGGCGGAGAGCAGTCCGGGCATATCGCCGGGGTCGGGTTCGACCTGTACGTGCGGATGATCGGTGAGGCGGTTAACGAGCTCAAGGGCGACGGGCCGGCCGAGAAGCCCGAGGTCCGGGTGGAGCTGCCGGTCAACGCGCACATCCCGCACGACTACGTGCCGGGCGAACGGCTCAGGCTGGAGGCGTACACGCAGATCGCCGCCATCGACTCCGAGGCCGGCGCCACCGCCATCCGCGATGAGCTGACCGACAGGTACGGCGAGCCGCCCGAGCCGGTACTCAACCTGCTCGAGGTGGCCCGGCTGCGCACCGCGGCCCGGCGGGCGGGGCTCACCGACATTACCGCGGCGGGCAATCACATCAGGTTCGCGCCGGTCGAGCTGCCTGATTCGCGGCAGGTCCGGGTGCAGCGCCTGTACCCGAAGACAGTGCTGAAACCGGCGGTGCGTACGATGCTCGTACCAGTGCCGAAGACCGCCTCGATTGGCGGGCAGCCGTTGCGGGACACCCAACTGCTGGCCTGGTGCGGCGACGTTATCCACTCGGTGCTTGCTGACCTGGCGGTAGGAGCGTTATTCAGATGAAGGGGCGCAGTCCGGTGTTTCGGAGGCTTATCGCGGCGTCCGCCGCCGTGCTCGGCGTCGGACTTGCGGCGACCGGGTGCTCCCCGGTCAAGATGGGCGCCGCGGCCATCGTCGGCAACCAGCGGATCACGATCGCGACCCTCGACACCGAGGTGACGAATCTCAGCCAGACCGCCAAGCTGTATCCGGGCACTGTCCAGCTGAGCGCGACGCAGGAGACGCAGGAGACACTCAGCTGGCTGGTCAGGTTCCGGATCAACGAGGAGCTTGCCCGCGCCGACGGCATTACGGTCTCGACCGCTCAGGCGCAGACGGCGCTGGCGGAGATATACGCGGAGTCCAAGTCCGAGGCTGAGTCTGAGGGCCTGACGGACGTCACCCTCAATCTCATCCTGGCCGCCAACGGGATCCCGCCGAACCTGTCCGCCGAGCTCGGCCGGTATCAGGCCATCGAGACCCAGTTCGTCGAGCAGGCGAACGGCGGCAAGATCCCCACAGCGACGTCGGCGCAGACGGCTACGACCGCCAAGCTTGAGCGGGCCCAGTGCGTGGCGGCCAAGACTCTCAACATAGAGATCAATCCGCAGTTCGGCCGGCTGAATTACAGCCAGTACCAGGTCGTTTCCGCGCCAAGCACGGTGTCGCGGGCTGAGGGGAAGGCCAGCGCGGCGTCCACGTCAGGGCTGACGCCGGCTTGCTGATCCTGCTGGCGACCAGCCCGCGGGTGGCGCCTGGCCTGCTCAGCTTCCAAGCGTGGCAGGCCCTGCGGTCAGCTGACGCCGTCCTCGCGCCCGCCGGCCATCCGCAGCTGCCCGCGCTGGACCAGGCGAACATCAGCTACCAGGTGGTGGACGAGTCCGACGTTACCGTGCTCGCCGCGGCCGGAGTGGTGGTCTGGCTGCCCGAGCCGGGCGCGGAGCCGCCGGTCCCGCCGGATGCCCAGCTGCTGTACGGTTCGGCCGACCTGCCCGGTGCCCGGCTGATCGACCTGGTGAGGACCATGGACCGGCTGCGCGCCGAATGCCCGTGGGATGCCCGGCAGACCCACGCGTCGCTCGCCCCGCACCTGCTGGAGGAGCCCTACGAGGCCCTCGAGGCTCTTGAGTCCGGCGACGAGCAGGCCTTCTGCGAGGAACTCGGTGATGTGCTGCTGCAGGTCGTGTTCCACGCCCGCATCGCGGCCGAACGCGACGATGGCACCTCGTTCACGATCGATGACGTCGCGGACGGGATCGTCGCCAAGCTGGTCAGGCGGCATCCGCACGTGTTCGCGGACGTGACGGTCTCCGGTGCCGATGAGGTCACGCGCAACTGGGACGAGATCAAGCGGGAAGAGAAGCGGGCCCTGGCGCAGCGGCAGGGGCGCTCCGGGTCCGGCCCGGCTAATCCTTCTGCGCTTGATGGCGTGCCGTTCGGGCAGCCTGCCCTGGCGCTGGCCGCGCAGTTGCAGCGCCGGGCGGCGCGGGCCGGGGTGCCCGATGAACTGGCCCGGCTGGCCGAGGCCGGTCCCGGTGAACCGGGCTACTCCGGAGATGACATCGGCGGCGAACTCTTCCGGCTGGTGGCCGCGGCCCGGGCCGCGGACCGTGACCCCGAGCTGGAACTGCGTGCGGCGGCGCGCCGCTATCTGGACCTGGTGCGCCGCTGGGAACACGGCGCCACGAACCCCTAAAGACCCCTAAAGACTGCCTGAAGTCCGCGAGCAGTACGCCTTCAGTCGGGCCGGGTCAGCTGATAGGAGACAAAGCCTAGAAATGAAAGTGTAAAGCAGATGACACCGGAGGTATCCTCTCGCAACCAGGGCAGGAGATGCGTGAGAGGTAGCGGGAGAGTGCCTGGCACTACCAGCGAGCAAATCGCGACGTAAATCCACTCGATCATGCTGTATATGGCTATCGCAAGCGACAGCTGCCGGAAAGCCTTGGCGCCCAGGCTGCGATTCGCCGGCCGCCCCGTGGCGCGACCGGTGCCCGGGGTCACCGTGCTCAGGATGTCCATGTCACCTTCATCTGGGAGAGGGCCGATCACGGTCACGTGCCAGCGATGAGCCTACCCGGCGGCTGGGCGCACCGCAGGTCCGGTGACTGCAGTGCCTGATGGTAGTAGTGGTGCCGAGCACGGGGAGCCGGCGCTAAGATTTACCGGATATGCCGTTAAATCGGCACCAGGAAGGCCGACAGGCTGAGGGGGCAGCGCTGCGCACTGGCGCTTCACGACGGCTGTTGCGGCTAGCTGCCAGACTGAGCATTCTTATGGCTCTCGCCAGCACCGGCTGCTCAGCCGCATCTAACGCGGCCGACGGGCCTTCCTGGAAACTGGCCTGGGCGGACAACTTCAACGGCCCGGCGAGCAGCGGCGTCAACACCAGCCGCTGGGAATTCAACACCGGCCAGGTTTTCGGTACCGGTGAGGTCGAGGCGGATACCTCGTCGCTATCCAACATCCACCTCGATGGTCACGGCGATCTCGCTATCACGGTCCTGGGACACGGAGCTCCCGGCGGCCCGGGCTCATCGTGGACCTCGGCCCGGATCATGACCAAACCCCTGTTCGAGGCGCCGCCGGGTGGCGAGATGATGGTAACGGCGTCCATCAAGCAGCCGGACCCGGCGAACCCGCTCGGGTACTGGCCTGGGTTCTGGATGCTGGGCCCAGGGAGATGGCCTGAGGATGGCGAAGTCGACATCATGGAGGATGTCAACGGCCTGAGCCAGGAGGCCGGCACCCTCCACTGCGGGAACCTTACCCAGCGCAATCCCGACGGGACGTTCGGTCCCTGTCACGAAGGTGACGGCGTGGGCAGCGGACTACGGGCATGTACCGGCTGCCAGCTCGGATTCCACACGTACACGGTGATCATCGACCGGCGCGATGCAAGCGACCAGCAGATCCGCTGGTACCTCGACGGGCAAGAGTTCTACGGCCTACGCGAATCCCGGGTCGGGCAGGTGGCGTGGACTGCGGCCGTAGATCACGGTTTCCGGATTCTGCTCGACGTCGCGGTGGGCGGCTCGTACCCGGATGTTCAGTGCCAGTGCGATACGCCTGGCAGTCAGACCTCGTCGCAGGGGACGATGGCCGTTCGCTACGTAGAGGTGTACACGAACTAGCCCAACCCGGCGGCCGGCTTAACGGCGTGGCCGCGCACCGGAGGGCCTTAGCTCTACTAGGCTCGGTATGGGCGAGCTTGCGCATTGCCCGTACCGACGTGGGACACGAGCAAACAAGGAGCCGGCGGTGGCCTCCATCGAAGCGATCCATGCCAGGCAGATCCTGGACTCCCGGGGTAACCCGACTCTCGAGGTCGAGGTGGCGCTTGACGACGGGACCGTCGGACGCGCCGGGGTGCCGAGCGGGGCCTCGACGGGCGCCTTCGAAGCCGTCGAGCTCAGAGACGGCGGCTCTGAATACGGCGGCAAGGCGGTAGGCCGGGCTGTTCAAGGGGTTATCGACGAGATCCAGCCGGAGCTGCTCGGCCATGAGGCCGACGATCAGCGGCTGATAGACCAGGCGCTGATCGATCTTGACAGGACGCCTGACAAGTCGAGGCTCGGCGCGAACGCCATCGTCGGCGTCAGCATGGCCGTCGCCCGCGCCGCCGCGGACTCCAGCGGCCTTCCGCTGTTCCGCTACCTCGGTGGCCCCAATGCGCATGTGCTGCCCGTCCCGCAGATGAACATCCTGAACGGCGGGGCTCACGCGGACAACAACGTGGACATCCAGGAGTTCATGATCACCCCCCTTGGCGCGGCGACCTTCACCGACGCGCTGCGCTGGGGAGCCGAGGTCTACCACGCGCTGAAGTCGGTGATCAAGCAGCGCGGGCTTTCTACCGGCGTCGGCGACGAGGGCGGCTTCGCTCCCGACCTCGAGCACAACAGGGCCGCCCTCGACCTCATCGTCGAGGCGATCGGCAAGGCAGGGTTCACCCCCGGCCGCGATGTCGGGCTGGCGGTGGACGCGGCCGCATCGGAGTTCTACGCCGATGGCGCGTACAACTTCGAGGGGAAGCCGCGGACCTCGGCAGAGATGACGGCTGTCTACGCCGAGTGGCTGGCCGCCTATCCCATCGTGTCCATCGAGGACCCGCTCGCCGAGGAAGACTGGCCGGGCTGGCAGGAGCTCACGGCGAGCGTCGGTGATCGCGTCCAGGTGGTCGGCGACGACATCTTCGTCACCAACCCGGAACGGCTTGGCCGCGGCATCGCTGAGCGCTCGGCGAACTCGCTGCTGGTCAAGCTGAACCAGATCGGCTCAGTCACCGAGACCCTGGACGCGGTCAGCATGGCCCATCGCGCCGGGTTCAGCTGCGTGATCAGCCATCGCTCCGGCGAGACCGACGACACCACCATCTCTGATCTTGCGGTCGCGACCAATTGCGGTCAGATCAAGACCGGCGCGCCCGCTCGTGGCGAGCGGGTCGCGAAGTACAACCAGCTGCTCAGGATCGAGGAGCTCCTCGGCGACGCGGCGGCCTACGCGGGATCGGGTGCCTACCCCCGCTTCGCGGCGAGGGTTAGCCAGGGCTGATGTCCCCGGCCGCCGCTGCTCCCCGGTCAACCCGGCTGACCGGCCGGGCTGCGGTGCTCGCGGTCGTGATCTGCGCGATCGCGCTGAGCCTCGCCTACCCGGTCCGTGAGTACGTGGCCCAGCGCCGGCAGATCGATCAGCTGGTGGCGCAGCAGCAGACCACGCTGGCGCAGGTGAAGAACCTGGAAGCGGAGCAAGCGAAGCTCGCCGACCGGTCCTACATCGAGCAGCTGGCCCGCCAGGAACTCGACATGTGCTTCCCCGGCACGCAGTGCTACATCGTCGAAGGCGGCCAGTCGCTGATCGGCACTGTCCCTTCGCCTCGGCCGGGGCCAGCACCGTGGTACGCCAAGTTGTGGCGGTCGGTCGAGCAGGCAGATGCGAGTCCGGCCAAGTGATAACGGAGCGGGATGAGGCGGTCATCGCCCGTCAGCTCGGCCGCTCGCCTCGCGGCCTGCTTGGCGTCGCCCACCGCTGTCCCTGCGGGCTGCCTGATGTCGCGCAGACGGCGCCCAGGCTGCCCGACGGCAGCCCGTTCCCCACGCTTTACTACCTGACCTGCCCCCGCGCGAATGCGGCGATCAGCAGGCTGGAAGCCGCCGGGCTGATGGGTGAGATGACCGCGCGGCTGGCCGACGACAGGCTGCGGCGCCGCTACGAGTCCGCGCACCGCGATTACCTGACGCGGCGAGAGGCAGCGGCGCTATCAGCGGGAATCAAGCCCTTGCCGCCGGGTACTCAGTCCGCCGGCGGAATGCCCGGGCGGGTTAAGTGCCTGCATGCGCTGGTCGCTCATGAGCTCGCCGCAGGCGACGTGAACCCGTTCGGCCGCGAGGCGCTGGACGCCGTGGGCGAATGGTGGCTACCGGGACCATGCGTCCCGCCGGACGCATGACGACCCGCCGGGTCGCCGCCGTGGACTGCGGGACGAATTCGCTGCGCCTACTGGTGGCGGACGTAGATCTCGACCGGGCCGAGCTGACAGATCTGTCCCGCCGGATGGAGATCGTCCGGCTGGGACAGGGCGTGGACCAGACCGGACGGCTGGCGCCGGCCGCACTCACGCGGACGATCGGGGTGCTGCGCGAATACGCGGATATCATCGCCGGATCCGCCGCGCAGTCGGTGCGCATGGTGGCGACTAGCGCGACCCGGGACGCCGGCAACGCGGCCGAGTTCGTGCACCGGGTCAAGGAAGTTCTCGGGGTCGCGCCGGAAGTCCTCACCGGGTCGCAGGAGGCGATGCTGTCGTTCACGGGAGCGACCGCGGAACTCGCCGCCGCCCGCGGCGGACCTTTCCTGGTCACCGACATCGGCGGCGGCTCGACCGAATTCGTCCTGGGCCCAGGGGGGTACGGGGGGCCGGGCAGCCCCTCCCCGGGGGGGTACGGGGGGGCGGGCAGCCCCCCCGTGAGCGGGGGGTCCAGGGGGGTCGTCCCCCCGGATTACAGCGCGATCTCCGTCAACATCGGCTGCGTCAGGATGACCGAGCGGCACCTGCATGGCGACCCGCCGACGGGGCAAGAGATCGCGGCGGCCACCGCCGACATTGACGCGGCCCTGGACGTGGTCGGTGATGCCATACCGGTCGCGGAGGCCAGGACACTGGTCGGCCTGGCGGGTTCGGTCACCACGGTGGCAGCGATCGCGATGGGCCTGCCGGCCTACGATGCTGCCCGGATCCACCACGCGCGTGTCTGTTCGGCTGACGTGCATGCCGTGACTGGTGACCTGCTGTCCCGGACCCGGGCCGCCCGCGCGGAGATCAGCGTGATGCACCCGGGACGGGTGGACGTGATCGGCGGCGGTGCTCTTGTCCTAGACCGGCTCATGGGACGGTTCGGCTTCGACGAGGTACTGGTGAGCGAGCACGACATTCTCGACGGGATGGCGTGGTCGCTGGCCAGGGGCCTGCGCGGCTGAGGTATCAGGTGGCCGCCGGAGAGGACGTCACGGGCCGGCTGGTCCCGCCGGGCCGCTGGCCAGCCGATCCCGCTGGGCCGGATACACCTGTCGCGGGCACCGCGGAAGAGGTGACGGAGCTCGCTGGCAGCGCGGCCACGCTCGACGAGCTCATCGCGCGGCAGTCGGTGTGCCGCGCCTGCCCGCGTCTGGTCAGCTGGCGTGAGGAGGTGGCCGTCGTCCGCCGCCGTGCGTTTCGTGATGAGCCCTACTGGGGGCGCCCTGTTACCGGCTGGGGGGCGGCGAGACCACGGGTGCTGATCGTCGGCCTCGCGCCTGCGGCTCATGGTGGGAACCGCACCGGCCGGATCTTCACCGGCGACCGCAGCGGCGACTTCCTCTTCGCGTCGCTGTACCGGTGCGGGCTGGCGGAAAAACCGGTCAGCACGGCGGCGGGAGACGGCCAGCGGCTACTGGGCGCCCGGATGGTGGCCGCGGTTCGCTGCGCGCCGCCAGAAAATAAGCCCAGCCCCGCCGAGCGTGACGCCTGCGCGCCATGGCTGGTGGCCGAACTTCGCTTTGTGCTCGCTGACCTGCGGGTTATCGTCTGTCTCGGCGGATTCGCCTGGCAGGCGATGTGGCCCGCGCTCGGACAGTGCGGATTCGGCCGGCTGAGGCCGCGGCCGGCCTTCGGCCACGGTGCCGAGGTCCGGTTGACGGTTCCCGGCAAGCCTGACGAAATATTGCTCATTGGCTGTTATCACCCGAGTCAGCAGAACACATTCACCGGCCGCGTCACTCCGGCAATGCTCGACGCCATTTTCACCCGCGCCCGTGCCTGCGCTGGCCTGGAAACCTAGGCCGCGGTTACTAAGCGCTAATGTCGATCATGTAGCTAGTTACGCTCTGCATTTCCTCCGGTAAACCAAGATCGGCTAAGAAAAATAATCTGAAGAGGTCTTTGTTACTCCCCGGTCAGGCAATTGCACGCGCAGTATTATGGTGCCGCCCCCGTAGCCCAAGGGAAGAGGCCGGCCCCCTAAAAGGGTCCCCAGTGTCGGTTCGACTCCGACCGGGGGCACTCATTGTATACGTAATCTGATGTCCCAATTGTCAATGCAGTCTCAGTGGAAACAATGATCAACTGCGCTTGAGGCAGCAAACGATTGTTATACCTCCCTGTACTAATACTTTTGCCATTAAATCCCGACATTTTCACCTGCCTGCCACGGTCGATGTACCGGCGGCTCCCAGCCTTCCCCGTGCCCAGGTTCTGACCGGGTACAGCCGGCCTCGCATCCAGGACCGGGCCGATTGCAGGTGGCATCGCGTTCCAGGTGGCAGCGCGCTCTAGCGGCACCGGCGACGGAGGCGGGGCCAGAACTCGGCCAGAGCATTTGCCGGCCCGGCAAAGTGCCGCAGGGATCAGCCGAAACGCATCGCGGAAGTCCGCTCGAGAGGTGCTGCGGAAGTGCCGGGCGAAAGACGCCCCTCAGGACAGGCGGTCCCGGGTGCAAACGCTGGGTGCAAACGCTGGGTGCAAACGCCGGGAGAAAAACGGGCAAAGCGAGCGGAGCGACGGTAAGCCGGAAACATACCTAAGCGCGTCATTGCGGGAACCAGTGCTTATTGCTTCCGCCGGGACCCTGCCTTTCGACCGGGCTCGCCCGCTAGAAGGCAGCTGGCATCGCACCCGCACCGAACGAGGCAAAGCCTGGCCCGGTGGACAAGGCGGAGCGTACGGGACGAGCCGCTACGCTCCGTTGAGCCTCAGACGCCTTCGCATCTCGTATTCGTGCACGATCGCATGGGCGTAGCCATTCGAAATGCCGGCGTCGTCCGCCAGCCAGTGCGCGCGCTCGTCGCAGCGCAGGAACGCGGGGCCGGACTCGAGGCGATGGAACCACTCAGCGAGCTCGCGTCCCGTAACGACCGGGATACGCGCTATGAGACTACTGTGCAGATTCGGTGAGTGGATCAGTGACAACTGGCACCTCCGTGGAAGCTCTCCCTTGAGCTGAGACTGCCTCATTGATGGCCGCCTGGCAACCCCCTGGTGCCAGGAAAGTTAACAGAGCCAACCTTCAGCTAAGCCGCTCGAAGATCATCGCCATGCCCTGGCCGCCGCCTACGCACATGGTCTCCAGGCCCAGCGTCGCGTCACGAAACTGCAGGCTGTTCAGCAGGGTGGTGGTGATGCGTGCCCCGGTCATCCCGAACGGATGCCCGACCGCGATAGCCCCGCCGTTGACGTTCAGCTTCGCGATGTCCACGCCGAGATCGGTGTAGGACGGAATGACCTGAGCCGCGAACGCCTCGTTGATCTCCACCAGGTCGATGTCGGCGATCGCCATGCCTGCTCGCGCGAGGGCCTGGCGCGAAGCCTCCACTGGTCCTAGGCCCATGATCTCCGGAGAGAGCGCGGTCACCCCCGACGACACGATCCGCGCCAGCGGCGTGAGGCCGAGCTCCGCCGCCTTGATGTCGCTCATCACCACGACCGCGGCGGCACCGTCGTTGAGCGGACAGCAGTTCGCCGCGGTCACGGTGCCGTCCGGGCGGAAGACCGGCTTCAGCGCGGCCACCTTCTCGATCGTGGTGCCCGGGCGGGGACCGTCGTCGGCGGTGACCACGGTGCCGTCGGGCAGAGTGACGGGCGTGATTTCCCGTTGCCAGAAGCCGTTGACGATGGCCTTCTCCGCCAGGTTCTGCGAGCGAACGGCGAACTCGTCCTGCTGCTCACGGGTGATGCCGCGCACTCCGGCGACATTTTCCGCGGTCTCGCCCATTGCTACATAGATGTCAGGCACGAGCCCGTCGGCACGCGGGTCGTGCCACCGTCCGGCACCGCCTGCGCTGGCCCGTCCGGTCCGCGCCTGTGCCTCGTCGAACAGCGGGTTCTTGGTGTCAGGCAGGGAATCGCTGCTGCCCTTGGCGAACCTGCTCACGCACTCGACGCCGGCTGAGATGTACACGTCGCCCTCGCCGGCCTTGATCGCGTGAAAGGCCATCCGCGTGGTCTGCAGCGATGACGAGCAGTACCGGTTGACGGTCGTGCCGGGCAGCTGGTCGTGTCCCAGCAGCACCGCGACTACCCGGGCCAGGTTGAATCCCTGCTCGCCGCCGGGCAGTCCGCAGCCGAGCATCAGGTCGCCGATGTCGGCCGCGTCGAGCTGCGGCACTTTGGCCAGCGCCGCGGCGACGATCTGCGCGGCCAGGTCGTCCGGGCGGATGCTGGCGAGCGCGCCCTTGCCGGCCCGCCCTATCGGCGACCGTGCGGTGGCGACGATCACTGCTTCGGGCATGACGAAGCCTCCTCGCATAGGGTGCATCCAGACTATGTCCCGGCTGGCCAGCCTGGGAACACCCGGGCAGCGGCCGGGATCCGATACCGTCGATCCCACCCCGAGCACCCCTGAGCCCAGGAAGAGGGAGCAACATGCAGGTGCATGACTCACTGAGCGGACTGGTGGGGAACACCCCGCTGGTCCGGCTGCGGTCGGTGACCCGGGCCATCCCCGGGTCCGCGGTGCTCGCCAAGGTGGAATATTTCAACCCGGGCGGTTCGATCAAAGATCGCATCGCGTTGCGAATGGTAGCCGCGGCTGAGGCAGCGGGAGACCTGAAGCCAGGCGGAACGATCGTGGAGCCCACGTCGGGCAACACGGGAGCCGGACTGGCGATAGTCGCGGCGGAGCGCGGATACCGGTGTGTGTTCGTGTGCCCGGACAAGGTGGCCCAGGACAAGATCAGCGTGCTGCGCGCTTACGGCGCCGAGGTGGTGGTCTGTCCCGGCACGGTGGCGCCCGATCACCCAGACTCCTATTACAGCGTCGCGCGCCGGCTGGCGGCCGAGATTCCCGGCGGCTGGCAGCCTGACCAGTACGCGAACCCGGAGAACCCGGCCGCGCACTACGCCACCACGGGCCCGGAGATCTGGTCCCAGACCGACGGGACGGTGACCCATTTCGTCGCCGGGATCGGCACCGGCGGCACCATCACCGGCACCGGCCGGTACCTGAAGGAGATATCCGGCGGCGCGGTGCGGATCATCGGTGCCGATCCGGAGGGCTCCGTCTACTCCGGCGGATCCGGCCGCCCGTACCTGGTCGAAGGCGTGGGCGAGGACATCTGGCCGGCCACCTATGACCCGTCCGTCTGCGATGAGGTCATCGCGGTCAGCGACGCGGAGTCCTTCGGCATGACCCGGCGGCTGGCGCGGGAGGAAGCCCTGCTGACCGGCGGCTCGTCCGGGCTGGCGGTGGCGGCCGCGCTGCGGGTGGCCGAGGCGGCCGGCCCGGGCGCCGTGGTCGTCGTGCTGCTGCCCGACGGCGGCCGTGGTTACCTGTCGAAGATCTTCAACGACGAGTGGATGGCCGACTACGGCTTCCTCTCCGCGCAAACCTCGGAGCCGCTGGTCGCCGACGTGCTCGCCAGGAAAGAGCGCAGCCTGCCCGAGTTCGTGCATGTGCACCCGGAGGAAAGCGTCGGGGCGGCCATCGCGCTGCTGCGTGAGTACGACGTCTCTCAGCTGCCCGTGGTCAAGGAGGAGCCACCGGTGATGGCCGCGGAGGTGGTCGGATCGGTGGTAGAGCGTGATCTGCTCGATGCCCTGGTGGCCGGCCGGGCGACGCCGTCCGATCCCGTCGGCGGGCACATGTCGGCGCCGCTGCCTAGCGTCGGCTCCGGCGAGCCGGTCTCGCGGGCAGTGCTCGCCCTGGAGAAGGCGGGCGCCGCCGTGGTGCACGTGAACGGCAAGCCATCCGGGTTGCTCACCCGGCAGGACGTGCTGACCTTCCTCGCCGCCAGCACCTAGGACTCAGTACCTGAAACACGGAGGGATGCTTTCATGACCAGCCAGGACGGGTTCGAGACCCTGGCCATTCACGCGGGCCAGGAGCCTGACCCGCTGACCGGGGCCGTGGTGCCGCCCATCTATCAGGTGTCCACGTACAAGCAGGACGGGGTGGGCGGGCTGCGGGGCGGCTACGAGTACTCCCGGTCGGCCAACCCGACCAGGACCGCGCTTGAGCAGTGCCTGGCCGCCCTCGAGGACGGCTCCGCCGCGCTCGCCTTCGCCTCTGGCCTGGCGGCGGAGGACTGCCTGCTCAGGACGGTTTGCTCCGCTGGCGATCTGGTGCTCATCCCGGACGACGCGTACGGCGGGACCTACCGGCTGTTCGACCAGGTGCTGGCCGGCTGGGGGCTGGACTACAGCGTGGTCCCGATGTCGGACCTCGCGGCCGTGCGCGAGCAGCTCGCCGCCCGGCCGGTCAGCTGCGTCTGGGTGGAGACGCCGACGAACCCGCTGCTGAACATCGCCGACATCCGCGGGCTGGCCCAGGCCGCGCACGAGGCCGGAGCGATGCTCGTGGTGGACAACACGTTCGCCTCGCCGTACCTGCAGCAGCCGCTGAGGCTGGGAGCCGATGCGGTGGTGCACTCGACGACCAAGTACCTGGGCGGGCATTCCGACGTTGTGGGCGGCGCCGTGGTCGTCGCCGACGCCGAGCTCGCGGCGCGCATCGCGTTCACCCAGAACGCGACCGGCAGCGTCGCCGGGCCGTTCGACTCCTGGCTGACGCTGCGCGGTATCAAGACGCTGGCGGCGCGGATGGACCGGCACTGCCGCAACGCCTTGCGGATAGCGCAGATGCTGGCCGAGCATCCGGCTGTCGCCGAGGTGATGTACCCGGGCTTGCCGTCGCATCCGGGGCACAAGATTGCGCAGGAGCAGATGCGGGCGTTCGGCGGGATGGTGTCGTTCCGGATGCTGGCCGGTGAGGAGGCGGCGGTGCGCACGTGCGGCCGGACCCGGCTGTTCACCCTGGGCGAGTCGCTTGGCGGCGTGGAGTCGCTGATCGAGCACCCGCACCGGATGACGCACGCCTCAGTGGCCGGTTCGGTACTCGAGGTCCCAGGCGACCTGATCAGGCTCTCGGTCGGCATCGAGGACTGCGACGACCTGATCCACGACCTGCGCCAGGCTCTGTAAAGCGAGTTAAGAGCAGGAAAGGCCCCAAGGAAAGGCCCCAGGAAGGGCCCGAGCGCCCGCGGTGCCGCGTGAGCGAACCGCGGGCGCTAACCAGCGTCAAGCGTCCAGCGACGTCAGCTGCGCCCGGCGGGCGAGCTCTCCCGGTCGCTGGCCGCCGCGGCCTGGGGCTTGGGCTTGTAGGCGAGGGTAAACCAGGCGACGACGGCGAAGATGATGCCGACGACGAACGAACCGGTGGCCTTCAGCGGGTGATGGCCGCTCGAGCCGGCGATGTGCCCAGGAATGAAACTGGGCAGTGACTTGGCCGGTTCGGCCAGGTAGATGATGGCGACCACGATGAACACCAGAGCGATGATGCCGAGAATCACCGCGAGTATCGTCTTGCCCGACGACCTTCCGGCTGATCCGCTCGTTGAACTCACGATTCCTCCTTGTGCGGGGCATGCGGTAGAGCTGTCGAAAAATCTACCGTCGACTGGCGCCACGGGTGCGTAGGAAGTCACGGATGACATACTCACCGAGATGTTCCGGTGCCGCCTGCAGCACCCGTCCGCCGTTCCTTCTCGCTACGTTGTCAACGAACGCACTGAGCCTGGCGTCGTCAGCCAGCATGAAAATATTCAGCGCGGCGTGCCGACGGGTCATCTTATCCACCTCAGCCAGCGTGAGTTCGAGGGTTTCCGGCGACGGCGGCCAGTCGAACCAGGATCGTCCGTCTCGCTGCAGGTGCGCGGTCGGCTCGCCGTCGGTAACGATCAGGACGACCGGCTCGTGCTCCGGGTGCCGGTCGATATGGCGTCCGGCCAGCAGAAGCGCGTGGTGCAGGTTGGTGCCCTGCACCATGTCCCAGCCGAGCCCGGCGAGCTCGGCCTCGTGCAGCTCGCGCGCGTAGTTGGAAAACCCGACGACCTGGACGGCGTCCTGCGGGAACTTGCTGCGCAGCAGGGCGTGCAGCGCCAGCGCCGTCTGCTTGGCCGCCGCCCAGGTTCCCCGCAGCTGCATCGAGTAAGACAGGTCGACCAGCAACGAGACGACCGCGGCGGTGCGCCGTTCGGTCTCGGCCACCTCGAAATCACGCGCTGCTAGCCGTGTTGCCCCGGGGGGACGATCCCCCCCAGACCCCCCCTGATCACGGGAGGGCTGCCCGCCCCCCCGTGCCCCCCCGGGCCCCCCGAGGGGGCTTCCGGTCCTGGCGTTACGGAGGATCGCGTTGCGGACTGTCGCGGGGACGTCGAGGGGCTGCTCGTCGCCGAACTCCCAGGACCGGGTGGTGCCGGTGAGCTCGCCCGCTTGCCCGGCGTCCCGCTGGTCGTGGTCGCCGGACTGGCTGCCGAAGCTGAGGTCGGCGAAGATCCGGCGCAGCGCCGTGTCGCCGAGCCTGCGCACGGCCTTGGGGGTGAGCTCGAGCTGTCCGCCGCTGCGCGCCAGGTAACCCTGCCGTTCGAGCTCGCGCTCGATCCTGCGCAGGGCCTCGACGTCGTCGACCGCCTGCCGGCCGAAGGCCCGCCTGACTGCCTCTTCGTCGATGTCGTCCAGGCTCGCCCCCGGGTAATCCTGGCCGAGCGCCGATTCCAGCTCGGCCAGGTCGGCGAGCTCGGCCAGCGCCGTGGTGGCGTCACCGAGGCCGAGCGGTTCCTCGCCGGACATCTGCACGCCGCCGGCCATGCCGCCCCGGTCGAGCTCGGGGCGCCGGGACCGAAGCGCGTCGGCGAGCCTGGCCATCTCGGCGGCCAGGCCCGCGTCGTCCAGGGCGCTGGCCATCAGCCCGGCCAGCTCTTCGCGCTGCTCGGGGCTGAGCGAGCGCAGCAACTGCTCCGCCGCGGCCATCCGGCTGATCAGGGAATCGACCAGTTCCTCGAGGCTGCGCGGATGGTCAGGGAACAGCTCACCGTGCCGTTCCATGAAGCGATCGAAGTCGGCCTGGGTGTGCTCGCCGCGGGCGTCGGCGGCCAGCATCTCGTTCAGGTCGCCGAGCATGTCCTTGACCCGCTGCATCGCCTGCGGGTCGGGGTTGCTCATCGCCTGCCGCATGCCGCGGAACTGGCTGTCGAGCACCTCGCTGCGCAGCAGGTCCCTGAGCCGGTCGAAGGTCTGCCGGGCGGCGGGGGAGCGCCAGTCGTAATCGGCCAGCTGCCTGATCGCCTGGGCCGTGTCCGCGGGCAGCCCGTCCAGGTCGGCTTCGCGCAGCCTGGCCTCGTCGCCGGGGTCCGGGAACAGCTCGGCGCGCTCCTGCCCGACGGCCGTATCGAGCAGGGCGCGGGCCTGCTCGAGAATGCCGTCCAGCCGGCCGCTGCCGCGGACTTCCCGCTGCCGGTCACGGACCCGGCGCAGCAGGTCATCAAGGCCCCGCCGACCGGTCTGACCCCGTCGGAGCAGGTCCCGGAGCGCGTCGGCCGGGTTGGCGCCGGCCAGGATCTGCTCGCCCATCTCGTCGACGGCGCCGCGCACGTCGTAGGGGAGCGCCAGCGGGTCCGGGCCGTAGACGTACCGGCCGTACCGGAAATTCGCCATGGTCAGGTCCGGTACACGTTCGTGCCGCTGGCGCTGTCCTTCGACAGCCGGCGCATCAGGTAGAGCCCTTCCAGGGCGAACTCGATCGCGGCGGCCGCGTGCCCGAACGACTCCCCGCCATCCATGCCGAGCCGGGCCATGATCTTGGCCAGCCCCGGGACCTCGCCGATCCGCTGCAGCAGGTCGGCGGCGGGCACGAGTTCGCCGGACTCGACGGTGCCGCCTTCCTCGAACTTCGCGAGCAGGCCGGACAGGTCGACGCTGCCCAGCCGGGAGCGGAACGTGTCGGCGATCGCCCGGCGCAGCAGAGCGCCGAGCAGCTCCTCTTCCCGGCCCTCCTCGCTGACCTCGAACTCGACCTTGCCGCGGAGCGTGCTGACCACGGTGGGCAGGTCGCAGACCCGGGCCACCGGCGTCTCGTCCGTCAGCCCGGCGAGCGCGGACCGGCGCACGGCGGAGGCCGCCGCGCTCTCCGCCGCGGCGATGGCGAACCTGGCCGAGACACCCGAGCGCGCGTCGACGGCAGCCGACTCGCGGACGCCCCGGGTGAACCTGGCGATCACCTCGACTAGGTGGTCGGGCAGTTCCGCGCTGCCCAGCAGGTCGGCTTCCTGCTCGATGAGGGTGAGCTCGTCGGCTAGGTCCAGCGGGTAGTGGGTCCGGATTTCCGCGCCGAACCGGTCCTTGAGCGGCGTGATGATCCGGCCCCGGTTGGTGTAGTCCTCGGGGTTGGCGCTGGCCACCAGGAGCAGGTCAAGCGGGAGCCGCAACGCATAGCCGCGGATGCCGATGTCGCGCTCCTCCAGCACGTTCAGCAGCGACACCTGAATCCGCTCGGCCAGGTCGGGCAGCTCGTTCAGGGAGAAGATGCCCCGGTTGGTCCGCGGCACCAGCCCGTAGTGAATGGTCTCCGGATCGCCGAGGGTGCGTCCCTCAGCCACCTTGACCGGGTCGATGTCGCCGATCAGGTCGCCGACGCTGGTATCGGGGGTGGCGAGTTTCTCCCCGTACCTTTCGCTGGCATGCCGCCAGCTGACCGGCAGCTCGTCCGCCAGCTCGGCGGCGAGGCGCCGGCACCGGGCGCAGGCCGGGTGGTAGGGATGGTCGTTGATCTCGCAGCCCTCGACAACGGGCGTCCATTCGTCGAGGAGGCTGCCCAGGGTGCGGATCAGCCGCGTCTTACCCTGGCCGCGTTCGCCGAGCAAGATGAAGTCGTGCCCGGCGATCAGGGCGCGCTCTAGGTGCGGCAGGACGGTCTGCCCGAACCCGACGATGCCGGGGAAGGGGTCCTGCCCGGCGCGCATCTTGGCCAGCAGGTTCTGCCTGATCTCTGCCTTGACGCCGCGATATGTGTGACCGCTCGCGCGCAGCTCGCCCAGGGTGGCGGGGCCCGGCGGCTCACTGCGGGCGGCGGCGGGGTCACCGGCCGCGGCGGAGTCTGAAGTGCTTGCGTGGTGATGCTGGCTATGTTGCTGCACCATTCGACAGTATGTCGTGATCGCGCGTCTTCGCATCTGGGGTCCGCATCGCTGCGGGCCACCGGCCGGTCAGCGGGGCGGGGGTGCCGAGCCGGGCCATGGGTGGCACACTTGCCTCCCGTGGCAACAACACCAGGTGCGGTCAGCTCCGACGACGTAGCCGCCGCCCGCAAGCTGCTCCGCGATGTGATCTCCGACACTCCTGTCCTGCACTCACGGGCGCTGTCCGCGACCGTCGCCGGGCCGGTGTACCTCAAATGCGAGAACCTGCAGCGCACCGGGTCCTTCAAGGTGCGCGGCGCCTACAACCGGATCGCCAGGCTTTCCGGCGCCGAACGCGCCCGGGGCGTGGTGGCGGCCAGCGCGGGCAACCACGCTCAGGGCGTCGCGTTCGCGGCCGGCCTGCTCGGCTGCGCGGCGACCGTGGTCATGCCCCACGGCGCGCCGCTGCCCAAGGTGCAGGCCACCCGCGATTACGGAGCGCAGGTCATTCTGCACGGCAGCAACGTCGAGGACGCTCTGCGCGAGGCCCTGGCCATCGCGGAGCGGACCGGCGCGGTCTTCATCCATCCGTTCGACCATCCGGACATCGTGGCGGGCCAGGGCACCGTCGGCTTCGAGATCTTCGAGCAGTGCCCGCAGGTGCGTACGGTCGTGGTGCCGGTGGGCGGCGGCGGCCTCGCGGCGGGCATCGCGGTGGCGATCAAGAGCCTGGACCCGGAGATCGCCGTGGTGGGCGTCCAGGCCGACGCCGTGGCCCCGTATCCGGGCTCGCTGGCCGCTGGTCACCCGCTGTCGGTCCAGGCCACGCCCACCATGGCCGACGGCATCGCGGTCAGCCGGCCGGGTGACATCCCGTTCGGTATCCTGTCCGGCCTGGCGGAGCGGATCGTCACGGTCTCAGAAGAGAGCATGTCCCGCGGTCTGCTGCTGTGCCTCGAGCGGGCCAAGCAGGTGGTGGAGCCCTCGGCCGCCGCGGCCGTGGCGGCCCTGCTCGAGCATGCGCGCGACTTCACCCCGCCGGTGGTGGTAGTGCTCTCCGGCGGCAACATCGACCCGCTGCTGCTCTCGAAGCTGCTCCGGCACGGTCTGGCCGCGGCGGGCCGCTACCTGGCGTTCCGCTGCCGGCTGCCTGATCGTCCGGGGTCGCTCGCCAAGCTGCTGGCCGACCTGGCGGATCTCGGCGCCAACGTGATCGAGGTCGGGCACGAGCGGCTGGCCCCGCGCCTCAGCGTCAACGAGGTGGAAGTGGTCGTGCAGGTCGAGACCCGCGGACCTGAGCACTGCGGCGACGTGATCGGCGCGCTGCGCGCCGCAGGCTACACGCTGGCCTTCGGCTGAGCGGGGCCGGGTTACAGGTTGCCGCGCCTGGCCTGCTCTCGCTCGATCGCCTCGAACAGGGCCTTGAAGTTCCCCTTGCCGAACCCCTGCGAGCCGTGCCGCTCGATCAGCTCGAAGAACACCGTCGGCCGGTCCTGCACCGGCTGGGTGAAGATCTGCAGCAGGTAGCCGTCCTCGTCCCGGTCGGCCAGGATGCCCAGCTCACGCAGCTCATCGACCGGCACGCGGGTTTGGCCGACCCAGGAGCCGAGCTCGTCGTAGTAGCTGCCCGGGGTGGCCAGGAACTCCACGCCCGCCGCCGTCATGGCGCGGACGCTGGCCACGATGTCGTCGGTGGCCAGCGCGATGTGCTGGACGCCGGGGCCGCCGTAGAACTCCAGGTACTCGTCGATCTGCGACTTGCGCTTTCCGGCCGCGGGCTCGTTCAGCGGGAACTTCACCTTGCGGCTCCCGTCCGCGACGACCTTGCTCATCAGCGCGGAGTACTCGGTCGCGATGTCGTCGCCGACGAACTCCTTCATGTTCGTGAAACCCATGACCCGGTGGTAGAAGTCCACCCACTGGTCCATCTTGCCGAGTTCCACGTTGCCCACGCAGTGGTCGATCTCGGCGAAGAACGGCCGCTCGCCGGGCGCCGTGACCGGCCCCGCCGGGACGTACCCGGGCAGATAGGGACCCGAGTAGCCGGATCGCTCGACCAGCGTGTGCCGGGTATCGCCGTACGTCCCGATCGCGGCCAGCACGACCTTGCCCGAGGCGTCCTCGACGATGTGCGGTTCGGTCAGGCCTCGCGCGCCGTGGGCGACCGCGTAGCCGTACGCGTCTTCGGCCGAGCTGACCTGCAGGGCCAGGTCGGCGATCCCGTCACCGTGCGCGGCCACCCGCTGGCCCAGCTCGGTTCCCGGCCGGGCCGGCCCGCGGAACACGAACCGCGCGTGGCCCGAGGTCAGCACGTACGCCGCCTCGTCGGGGCACCCGGTCTCCGGGCCGCGGTAGGCGATCCGCCGCATGCCGAACGCGGTCGAATAGTAGTGCGCCGCCTGCTTCGCGTTCCCGACCGCGAAGACCACGGCGTCCATGCCGATGATGGGAAACTTGTCCTGCGCTGGCGTGATCATATCGTTAGCATGCGCGTCGGCCGTCAAACTGCGCAACCATCTGCAAGTTCACTAGTCATCTTGCCTATTTATTCCGAACGAACAGTGGTATCTCTGTACACCATGACCACCAGCGACCCGGGTCCGGTCGACCGGCTGGACGCCGCGCTTATCGAACTGCTCGCGGCTGAGCCGAGGGTGGGTGTGCTCGAGGCGTCCCGGCGGCTCGGCGTCGCCCGCGGCACCGTCCAGGCGCGCCTGGACCGGATGACCGATCGCGGCGTGATCACCGGCTACGGGCCCGAGGTGGATCCGGCGGCGCTCGGCTACGAGGTCACCGCGTTCATCACCATCGAGATCCGCCAGGCGGGCGGCCACGATCCGGTGGCGGAACGGCTGGCCGCGATTCCCGAGGTGCTCGAGGTGCATACCATCACCGGCGCCGGTGACATGCTCTGCCGGGTGGTGGCCCGCACCAACGCGGACCTGCAGCGCGTGCTCGACGCGATCGTGTCCGCTGAGGGCGTGGTCCGCTCCTCCACCCTGATCTCGCTGGCCGCCCAGGTCCCCTACCGCGTCCTGCCCCTGGTCCGCGCGGCCGCCGGGGGCTAGCCGGCGGGCGGGATCAGGTCGGTGGCCATCTCCAGCACGATGGCGCGCAGCTTGTCCCGGTCGCCGGCTTCCGCCAGGAAGAACCGGCAGGTCGCGCCGGCCGCGAGCACGGCGGTGCTGGCGCGCACCCGGGACCGCAGCGGGGCGGCGGGGCCCACCAGCACGTCGATGAGATCGTCGAGCCGGTCACGGAAGTGGGCGAACCGGTCCTTGCCGCCGTGCATGGTCTCCACCGAGGCGCGGTTCTGCTCCAGGAAGCGGAAGACCTCGTGGCCGGCCAGCACGATCCCGACGTAACGGTCGAGCACCTCGCGCCGGGTCGGCTCGCTCCGCGGCTGGTCCTTGGCCCACGCAACGAGCGCGTCGAACTGCGCGAAATAATCCTCGGTGAAGCTGTGGACGATGTCTTCCTTGGACTTGAAGTGGTAGTACAGGGCGGCCTTGGTCACGCCCAGGCGCTCGGCGATCTCGCGCAGGGACGTCTTCTCGTACCCCTGCTCGGCGAAAAGCTCGAGCGCCACCTTCTGCACCCGGGACCGGGTGTCGGTCCGCGGCGTGGGACCCGTTGACCCCGCGTCCTGCATGTCCGTTCGTACCCCTAGACGGAGCTGGGGCCGCCTTTTTTACTTGACGGCCGGTTAGTTGTCGTCCTAGCATAATAACTTGCCGGCCGGTAAGTCAACGATGTGCGGCCCGGGACGGACGAGACGACGGCGGACGAGAGGGAGCGGACGGGTGGCGGAAGCAACGGACGGCGCAGGGGCCGAATCCGGCATGAGCGGGCCGGGCGGCCCAGTTCCGATCAATACAGGGCCAGGCAGCACGGGGTCGGCCGGCATGAACGGGGCAAGCGGGCAGTTCCTCCCGCCGCGCGAGGTGATGATCGTGCTGCCCGGGCTGCTGCTGGCGATCCTGCTGGCGATGCTCGACAACCTCATCGTTAGCACCGCGCTGCCGCGGATCGTCGGCACCCTCGGCGGGGTGGCGCACCTGTCCTGGGTGGTGACCGCCTACATCCTGGCGTCTACGATCACCACGCCGTTCTACGGCAAGCTCGGCGACATGTACGGGCGGAAGAAGTTCTTCATCACCGCGATCATCATCTTCCTCGTCGGCTCGGCGCTGTCCGGCCTGTCGCAGTCCATGACGGAGCTCATCGCGTTCCGCGCGCTGCAGGGCCTGGGGGCCGGCGGGCTGATGGTCAGCGCCATGGCGACGCTCGGCGACATCGTGGCCCCGCGCGAGCGCGGGAAGTACATGAGCTACATGATGGTGGTGATGATGCTTGCCACCATCGGCGGCCCGCTGCTCGGCGGGTTCATCACCACCGCCTTCTCCTGGCGCTGGATCTTCTACATCAACATCCCGGTGGGCGGGGCGGCGCTGGTCTACCTGATGGCCACCCTGCACGTTCCCGCTAAGAAGGTCAGCCACAAGGTCGACTACCTTGGGGGCGCCCTGCTGGCCTTGGCCGCGACGGCGCTCATCCTGCTCGCCACCTTGGGCGGGACCGAATACCGCTGGGGATCGGGGCAGATCATCGGCCTTGGCCTGCTCACCGTGGCGGCTACGGTCGCGTTCTGCGTCACCGAGACGAAGGCCGCCGAGCCCATGCTCCCGCTGCACGTCTTCCGGAACAGCAACTTCTCCCTCACGATGGGGCTGACCTTCCTCACCGGCCTGGCTATGTTCGGCGCGCTGACGTTCCTGCCGCTGTACCAGCAGACGGTGCAGGGCGCGTCGCCGACCGTGAGCGGCCTGATGCTGACGCCGATGATGCTCGGCGTGACCGTCACCTCGATCGTGGCCGGGCAGGTAACCACGAGGACCGGCCGGTACAAGATCTTCCCGATCCTCGGCGGGGGCATCATGGGGGTCGGCATGTACCTGCTCACCGGCCTGGGCGTCGGTACGACGCGGACCACCTCGGAGATCTACTACGTGGTCCTCGGGCTCGGCATGGGCTTCCTCATGCAGATGGTCTCGCTGATCGCGCAGAACAGCGTGCAGCAGAAGGACATGGGCGTAGCCAGCAGCGCGCGGATGTTCTTCCAGCAGATCGGCGGGTCGCTGGGCGTGGCCGCCTTCGGCGCCGTCTTCGCCCGGCGGCTGACCGAGTCGCTAGCCGCCGCGGCCGGATCGGGTGTGCACATCAGCGCCAGCGGCGGCCAGCTCGACCCGGCCACCGTCGATTCGCTGCCTGCGGCGGTCAAGCACGACGTGTTTTTCGCGATCGCGCACGCCATTCAGGGCGTCTTCATCTGGGCGCTGCCCGCGGCGGTACTCATCTTCGTGCTCGCCTGGTTCATCAAGGAGGTCCCGCTGCGCGGCCGGACGCCCGCGGGCGGAGCCGGCGAGACCGCCAGCCAGCAGCCCGAGCTCGTGTCTTAACCGGGCGCGCAGCCCGCCGGAAACACCGCACGGGCAGTGGCCGCTGTGACCACTGCCCGTTCGGCTCAAAAAGGCTCTTAGACCCCTACGTAGGGGACGGCGTCCAGGATCTCGACCGTGCAGGCGCGGCCGTTGGGCAGCGAGTAGGTGGCCTTCTCGCCGACCTTCTTGCCCGAGATCGCGGCGCCGAGCGGCGAGCGGGGCGAGTAAACGTCGATCGGCGAGCCGCTCTCCTCCCGGGAGGCGAGCAGGAAGGTCACTTCGTCGTCGTCCTTGACGAACCGGATCGTGACCGTCATGCCCGGGCCGACGACGCCGTCGGTGCGCGGCGGGCCGCCGACGCGGGCGTTCTCCAGGATGTGCTGGAGCACGATGATCCGCGCCTCGATCTGGCCCTGTTCGTCTTTCGCCGCGTGGTAACCGCCGTTCTCCTTCAGGTCGCCCTCGTCGCGGGCCGCCTCGATCTTCTTCGCGATATCGACGCGCCCCGGGCCGGAAAGGTGGTCAAGCTCGGCCTTGAGCCGGTCGTACGCCTCCTGGGTCAGCCAGGTGACGGTGTCGTCGCGCGTCTCAGTCACGGGCACTCCTTGGTACTGCGCAGGACGTTCCAGTCCGCGGGACCGTGGTCGGTCCTCGGGGGTTAATCTTCTGAGGCTAACTAGCGTCGGTGACTTGAGCCGTCTAGTCAAATGGGAGAACCTGCCGGACGGTGCCGAACGGGGAATGTCGCGCACGCAAACGGGTGTTTGCGCACTGACGGGTTTTATCGAGGGAGACACTGTTGCCAACCCAGGTTCGGCTGATGGCCGTGCACGCGCACCCGGACGACGAGTCGAGCAAGGGCGCCGCGACGATGGCGCGCTATGTCCGCGAGGGCGCGCAGGTGCTGGTGTGCACGATGACGGGCGGGGAGCGCGGTGACATCCTGAACCCGGCGATGGACCGCCCGGAGATCAAGGCCGACATCGCCGGTGTCCGGCGCCGGGAGATGGCGCGGGCTCGCGAGATTCTCGGCGTCGAGCAGCGCTTCCTCGGCTTCGTCGACTCGGGCCTGCCCGAGGGCGACCCGAAGCCGCCGCTGCCCGAGGGCTGCTTCGCGCTCATGCCGGTGGCGCAGGCGGCCGAGCCCCTGGTGCGGGCCATCCGTGAGTTCCGGCCGCACGTGTTGCTCACCTACGACGAGCAGGGCGGCTACCCGCACCCGGACCACGTCATGACCCACCAGGTCGCCGTGGCGGCCTTCGAGGCCGCCGCTGACCCGGACGCCTACCCGCAGGCCGGCGAGCCGTGGCAGCCGCTCAAGCTGTATTACTTCGCGTCCTTTCACAGCGCCAAGTACGTGGCCCTGCACGAGGAGATGATCCGCCGCGGCCTGGAGTCGCCCTACACCAAGATCTTCGAGGAGTGGGCGGACCGCGCCAAGAAGCGCGGCGAAGACTGGCCCGAGCATGAGATCACCACCCGGGTGCCGTGCGGCGACTTCTTCGAGGTCAGGGACCAGGCCTTGAAGGCGCATGCCACCCAGATCGAGCCGGACGGCTTCTGGTTCCGCTGCCCGACCGACGTGCAGCGATCCGCCTGGCCGACGGAGGACTATCATCTGGCTAGGTCGGTGGTTGACAGCGACCTGCCCGAGGACGACCTGTTCGCGGGAGTCCGGGAGAGGGTGAGCCTGTGACGTTCGGTGTGCTCGCGGCTGTCGCGGCGTCCTCCTCGTCCAGCGATAACGTCGCGCCCGGCGTGCTCGGCTTCCTCGTGGTCGCCGCCATGGGTGTCGCCCTGGTCTTCCTGCTCCGCTCGATGAACAAGCAGTTCCGCAAGATCACCCCGGATCCCTCCGCCGCCGTCCCCGACGCCGGTCAAGGCCAGGAACCCGCCGGCGGTCCCGAGACGGTCGGCTAGGTCCCGGCGGCGTTTCGGCGTGTCGCCTCCGGCCGGCGCGGGCCGCTGTTAGCGTTTTGAGAGCAGGCGTATAGCGGGAGAAACGGCATGCGGGTTATTCACGGGATCTGGGCGCAGGGCGCGCTCTGCCTGTGGGCCGAGGACCCGGCGCTGCCCCGGGTTCTGGGCCCTGGGGCCGCTGGCTCACGGCTCTCCCGGCCGCACCCGTTCGCGTGCCAGGCCGCCGAGCTGGCTGACCTGCTCGCCGGGCTGACCGGTCTGCGGGGTCCTGCCGCCGACGCCGCCCGCAAGGCGGTCGGCGACGAGCTGACGCTGCAGCTGCCGTCGGCCGGTAACGGGCCGCTCGCCTCCCCCGAACTGGCCCAGCCGGATCACCAGGCCGCCGGCCCGGCCCGGCGCGGGCCTATCGGCCGGGTATCGTTGGCCGGCTGGCGGGTGCCCGTGCTCGCCTTCGAGCCCGCGGCCGCGCTGGACGTGCTCGGCGGGATCAGCCGCCTCGGTGATGGCGAGGCCGCCGCGGGCGGATCGCTGCCCTACCTGGCCGCGGTGGCCCGGTTCGCCGCTGACCTGGCCGTGCGCGGGCGGGTGCTGCCGGTCCTGGCCGCCGAAGACGGGGCGTACGCCGCCAGGTGGCGGCCGGTGCTCGGCGGCGCCGATGCGCAGCGGGGTCACGACCTGGCGGCGGCGATGCCCCCGTCCTGCCGGGCAGCGGCCGGGGAGCCGCCAGGGCTGCTGCTGGCCGACGCGCTCGAGGCGCTCACCGATGCCGCGGCGCGCGGCCGGCTGCCTGCCTCCCTCCTGCCCCCCAGGCGCGGCCGTACTCCGGCTCGGCTGGCGATGGCCGAACGGTTCGTGGCGGCCCTGTCCGCAACCGACGCCCGCATCGACGTGGGGAGCGCGCAGGACGAGGCGGAGGGCCGGGAGCTCGCCGCCGAGCTCGACGCCTGGCTGGACGGCGCGCAGATACCGGCAGGCCCGGTCCGGACCTGCTTCCGGCTCATCGAGCCGGGCGCAGCGGAAGCTGACGCCTGGCGGGTTGAGTTCGCGCTGCAGTCCGCCGATGACCCCAGCCTCATGGTCCCGGCCGCGGACGTGTGGGCGGGCCACGGTGCTGGCTTCGGGGCGGGGTTCGGCGGCCGGGCCGGGGTTTCCGCTGGCCTGCCTGGCGCGGCGGGCGAAGATCCGGTGGAGCAGCTGCTGGCCGGGCTCGGCGCCGCCGCCCGGTTGTTCGGCGAGGTCGAGGACGCGCTGCGCGAGGCGGCACCCGCCGCGGTGGACCTGGACACGCCGGGCGCGTTCCGGTTCCTTTCGCAGACCGGTCCGCTGCTGGCCGGCGCCGGGTTCGGTGTGCTGCTGCCCGACTGGGTGCGCAAGGCGCGCCTCGGGCTGAAGCTGACCACCCGGTCCCAGACCAAGTCCGCCACCTCGGTCACCGGAGCGAAGTTCGGCCTGGGTGACCTGGTGGACTTCCGGTACGACGTCGCCGTCGGCGATGAGGCGCTCGATCCGGCCGAGCTGGCCGAGCTGGCCCGGCTGAAGGTCCCGCTGGTCCGGCTGCGCGGCCAGTGGGTTGAGCTCGACGAGGCGCACCTGACGGCCGCGCTGAAGTTCCTCCAGCGCAACCAGGCCGGGACGATGACCGCGGCCGACGCGCTGGCGGCCGGCCTGCGCGGCCCGGACTCCGACGTCCCCCTGGTCGGCGTGGACGCCGACGGCTGGCTGGGCGACCTGCTGTCCGGTCAGGCTGACCGGCGGCTGCGGCCCATGAGCACTCCAGCGCGCTTCGCCGGCCAGCTGCGGCCGTACCAGGAACGGGGCCTTTCGTGGCTCTCGTTCCTCGGTGATCTCGGTCTGGGCGGCGTCCTGGCCGACGACATGGGCCTCGGCAAGACGATCCAGCTCCTGTCGCTGATATCGGATCAGGCGCCCGGCGCGGGCCCTACGCTGCTCGTGTGCCCGATGTCGCTGGTCGGCAACTGGCAGCGGGAAGCGGCGCGGTTCACCCCGGACCTGCGGGTGCACGTGCACCACGGCGCCGACCGGCTGGACGGAGATTCGCTGGCCGGCGCGCTGGCCGGCGCCGACCTGGTGATCACCACCTACGGCGTCGCCACCAGGGACCGGGCCGCGCTCAGCCAGCTGACCTGGGCGCGGGTGGTCTGCGACGAGGCCCAGAACATCAAGAACCACACCACCAAGCAGGCCCGGGCGGTCCGCGGGCTGCCCGCCGCCGCCCGGATCGCGCTCACCGGCACGCCGGTGGAGAACCGGCTGTCCGAGCTGTGGTCCATCATGGAGTTCACCAACCCCGGCCTGCTCGGGCCGGCCGAGCAGTTCCGGGAGAAGTTCGCGATCCCGATCGAGCGGCATGGTTCGCCGGACGCCGCACGGGCCCTGCAGCGCCTGACCCAGCCGTTCGTCCTGCGCCGGCTGAAGACCGACAAGACGATCATCTCCGACCTGCCGGACAAGCAGGAGATGAAGGTCTGGTGCAACCTCACCCCGGAGCAGGCCAGCTTGTACCAGGCTACGGTGACCGACATGCTCAACCGGATCGCGGAGGCCACGGACGACATCAGCCGCCGCGGTCTGGTGCTGGCCACGATGGCCAAGCTCAAGCAGGTGTGCAACCATCCCGCCCACCTGCTCGCCGACGGCTCCCGGCTGCCGGGGCGGTCCGGCAAGCTGGCCCGGCTGGAGGAAATCTGCGACGAGATCGTGGCCGAAGGCGACAAGGCCCTGTGCTTCACCCAGTACGCGGAGTTCGGCCGGATGCTCCAGCCGCACCTGGCGGCCCGGCTGGGCTGTCCCGTGCTGTTCCTGTACGGCGGCACGACCAAGAAGCAGCGGGACGCCATGGTGGCCCAGTTCACTTCCCTCGATGAACCTGCCCTGTTCCTGCTGTCGCTCAAGGCGGGCGGGACCGGGCTCAACCTGACCGCGGCCAGCCACGTGATCCATGTCGACCGGTGGTGGAACCCGGCGGTGGAGGATCAGGCCACCGACCGGGCGTTCCGCATCGGCCAGCGCAAGAACGTGCAGGTGCGCAAGTTCGTCTGCGTCGGCACCCTGGAAGAGCGGATCGATGCGATGATCGAGGAAAAGAAGGCCCTGGCCGATCGCATCGTCGGCACCGGCGAGAGCTGGCTCACCGAGCTGTCGGTGGACGACCTGCGGTCCGTGCTCGCCCTTTCCCCCGACGCGGTGAGCGCATGAGCGGCTCCTGGGCGGACTGGCCGCCGGCCCGGCCGCGCCGGGTCGAGGGCGGGATCAAGGCCAAGAGCAAGCGCGGCGCGATCGGCGAGCAGTGGTGGTCCCGGCGGTTCATCAGCGTGCTCGAGTCCTACGGCATGAGCGGCCGGCTGGCCCGGGGCCGCAGCTACGCGCGGGCCGGCCAGGTGCTCGACTTCGAGCTCGCCCAGGGCAAGGTCACGGCCCGGGTGCAGGGCTCGCGGGTGCGGCCCTATCAGGTCCGGATCGGCGTGCTGCCGCTGACCACCGCGCAATGGCGGCGGGTCCAGGACCGGCTGGCCAGCCAGGCGCTGTTCCGGGCCAAGCTGCTGGCCGGGGAGATGCCGCCCGAGATCGAGGAGGTCTTCGACGACTGCGGCACGCCGCTGTTCCCCCGCTCGGCCGGTGACCTGGACATGCGGTGCAGCTGCCCGGACTGGGGCGTGCCCTGCAAGCACCTGGCTGCCGTCTGCTACGTGCTGGCCGAGGAGTTCGACCGTGACCCGTTCGGCCTGCTGGCCTGGCGCGGCCGGGGCCGGGAGGACCTGCTCGCGGCGCTGCGCCAGCTTCAGGGCAGCTCGCCCGGGAGCCGGGATCCTGCCGATCCGGCTGTCCCGGGTGGGGCCGCGGCCGGGGCAGACCCGAGACCCTGGCGGGCCAGCCTGGAGGTGCCGGCCAGGCCGCTGGCCGAGTGCCTGGAGGCGTTCTGGTCGCCCGGGCTGAGCCCGGCCCGGCTGCGGGCGCTAGCCACGGCTCCAAGCCCGGCGGCGCCGGACTTGCTGCTGCGGATGTTTCCCGCGCCGCCGGTCAAGGCGGCCGGGAAGGACCTGGCCGAGCTGCTGACCCCGGCCTACTACCGGCTGGCCGCCGATGACACGCAGGCAGGCCGGCCGGAGGACGAGGTCCAGCCCGGCGCGCTCTAGCCCAGCGTGCTGCTAGCCCAGCACGCTACTAGCATGGCGCGCCGCTAGCCTGGCGTGCCGTCGGACGGTGCCCAGACGATGCGCATGGCCTCGGGCAGGCCCCACCAGCCCAGCGGGGTCAGCCGTTCGTCGTCATCGATCGCCCCCAGGACCTGCCAGAGCGCGGTGACGGGCAGGAACAGATCCTCCATGCCGAGCTCGTCAAAGTCCTCGTCGTCATCGTCGCCGGCGTCAGCGAGTCCGTAGCCGGCCTCGTCCTCATCATCGTCTTCGCCCTCGCCTGGCTCGCCGTCGTCGGGATCGTAGTCCCGCACGTAGGCGGCAAGGTCGGCCGCTGACGCGGACGTGCCGGGGCCCCCCGCGGCGAGTGCGGTCATGACCGCCAGCCAGTCGAAATGGTCAATGGAACAGATTGCGGCGATGGCGCTGTCCGTCTCGTGCGGTTCGCCATCGCCATCGCCTCCGCCGGGGGCGCCCCAGTCGTCGGATCCCTCCGGAGACGCCACGCCCGCGGCCAGCCGGAGCCACAGTTCGGCATCGTCGGCCGGCAGGTCCTCCGGACGCACCCCGCCGCACTCGATCAGCAGCTGGCCCGGCCAGCCGGGCTTGGCGATGAGCTCACGCAGGCGGGTACTGGCCCGGTGCAGATCCTCGCGCGGCCACCGGCGGTCACCGGCCTGGTCGAGCTGGGCCTGCAGCAGGGCGAGCGCCTCAGCGTCGGCGGCGTCCCATTCGGCCAGGAACTCCTCGTCCTTCTCGTCGAGCAGGGCGTCCATCGGAACCCGGCCGTCAGGCAGCGCGGACGTCATCCACCGCTCCTGGATCTCGATATAGGCGCCGCAGGCCGCCGGGTCGGCCGTCGCCAGCAGGTCAGGATCGATGATGCCCGCGGCCAGCTGCTCCTCGAGATGGGTGACCAGCCTGGTGTGCATCTCCGCGCCGAGCTGGCTGCGCTGGGATAGCTCATCCCAGACGTGCAGGCCGATGATCCCGTTCGGCTCGGTTCCGGTGGCTTCCAGCCAGGTCCTGACGTCACCGACGGTGGCGTCGCCGTCGGCGATCTTCTGCAGGATGGCTTCCGCCGACGACCAGAACACCGCGGACAGCGGATTACCGGCGGCGAGCATCCCTCTCCTGATACCGGGCAGCGAGGCGAGAGCGTCCACCGCGGGCATGGTGAGCAGCGCGAGCGCAACATCGCGCCTGGTCAGTTCGTTGAGCGGTCGGTCGGCCAGCTCGGCCACGCGATCAGCTTCAAGGTTCACGCCTCGCAGCGTACGCGCTCTTTTCCCGGCCCGCTGCTCCGCGACCGCGTGACGCGCGCGGACCGCCGTCCCGGCCGGCCGCTCAGAGGAGCTCCCGGCCCCCGAGGTAGGGCCGCAGCACCGCCGGCACCTCGACCTGCGCCTCGCTCGTCTGGTAGTTCTCCACCAGCGCGGCGAGAATGCGCGGCGTGGCCACCGCCGTGTTATTCAGCGTGTAGACGAACCGGACCGTGCCGTCCGCGTCCCGGTAGCGCACGTTGGCCCGGCTGGCCTGCCAGGCATGCAAGGACGAGCAGCTGTGCGTCTCGCGGTAGGCGCGCAGCGACGGCATCCAGGTGTTGATGTCGTTCATCCGGTACTTGCCCGCGCCCATGTCGCCGGTCGAGCATTCCACCACCT
>Ga0182030_10002766_pt1 | contig 37377 bp, 46 predicted proteins | sample 812S3MmetaG_FD_121299 | JGI IMG/M metagenome (GOLD analysis project Ga0182030, IMG submission 121299) | Permafrost microbial communities from Stordalen Mire, Sweden - 812S3M metaG (Illumina Assembly) | ecosystem: Environmental > Terrestrial > Soil > Wetlands > Permafrost | place: Sweden...
AGGTCGGGGCTTGCATAATCTACGTATCTCCAGCAGAAGCGTTTCATTTCCAGCGACCGGACACAATTACTACACAGAATATAACGACTCTTTCAGACCTCGCGCCACCCAATATAAGCGACTTCATATTCGCGATGCCTAACATATATGTTCTTGAATCTTCTGAGAGTGATGAAGAAATAGAGAGGAAATGGAACGAATGGCTAATGAGAAAAATCCCCTGCAGGAGGAAATTTTGGGATGCGCTCAAATCTCCTTATGGACTCACAGCTTTACAAATGAATGACATGCCACATGGGGACTTTCTAAAGAGATTCGCGGACCCAACCAGCTTTTCAGGACAGAATTTGGATACGTATAGTAGGGAATCTCTTATTTTGGAGAATGGGTTCACAAATCGGGAAGAGACAGGTCTAGGTTTGGAATTTGAGTATTCACACTTAAGCAAACCATTCCCCCTAAGCTAATAGCGAAAAAGGCTGCGCAGAGGCGGCATAGAGCTCCGTCACGATAATCTGGATGTAATACAAGCCACGGTATATTCTTGGGCACAGCAGGAATCGAGATCAAGTCTGTGCATGCGCAAACATGGCCGCCAATTATTCATGTTTAACTATACAGAAATTACCGGAGCGGTTACGGCCATATTCTTGGTCTTGGGCCTCCAGGACTCCATGGTATCAAGCTGGGGGACTTTGTGGTACGATTGGATGGCGGGAGACACTTGTGTGCCTTGAGAGGCCAAGTTGGTGGCAGTTACACATTTCGAGGTGTAGTCATCTTAGAAAGCAAATGGTGGGATGCAAAGATATTCAGGGAAGAGCGAAGTTTTGTAATTCGATAACTCAGAACTGGGCGGTGGGTCGTAGATACTTTAGATCAATTTACTTGGTGAATGATTTTAGTACTCCAGCAGAAATATGATATGGATCGTTAGAAGAGGCGGAGCATGAAATTAGAGCGTCTCGAATGGCGGCGTATTTTTCTGTGTTAGATTTCAAATAATTTGGGGATTCTCTTCTGGGGTTTGGGGTTTGGGCTTAGCATGTAAGATAAATGAATTGAGATTAATACAGTACTTTTCGACTCTCTTGCGCATTTCCCATCAACTCAGACTGCTGTAGGGGTCTTTGAACAATTTGTTCGAAGGAGTACCTAGACAGAAAGATCAAAAAGTGGCAATATGCAAATTCTAACTTTGAATTAGAAGCCAATTTGGCTAGTGATTGATGTTGGCTGTTGACTGCTGATGACAAGATTTCAGCCACAATAGGGCTATAGAGACGGCAATGCTTTTCCTAAAAGCAACCAGCTGTACATAAGAGTATAGTTATAGCCGAGAATTGCTTTTATGATCTAGTTGTTACTTTATTTTAGACAATTATCTTCCAAGTAAAACAATAAATAAAGTGTTTATAAATGGAACTATGTAAATAACTTTATTACCTACCTATACTACTAAAGATTTTAGTTAAAAAAACGTTGCTAAGGTATTAAAAATTCGTATATATTATAATAGTATCAAATTTAAATATAGTAACAAAGTATTACTAATAAATCCTTATAGAAATATTTTTTATATGTATATAAACATAAATCAAAAGTACACGAAATTTTAGTATTAAGAGGCTGTTAGTCTAATAATGTTACCTAGTTTGTATAGAGAAATTCTGTAATGCACGTATTTATAAGGGGATTTTTACTATGTAGGGATGTTGGTTAAAAGAAAAGAAAAATAATATCCCAAAGCTTAGTTTTTGAATTGAAAAGGTGATAATTGAAGAAGGCCATCGGTTATTTCCTCCCCCTGTCGACATTGACCTATAGGGGAAATCAAGGGGTAATAAGCCCCGCATACACGAGATTGTCAGCCTTGGACGTATCTCGACCTCGATCATCAGCAACTACAACCAACACAACTCCTTCTTAAACGTCCTTCAATACAGCTCAAGCCTATTCAATATCTCACGCAGCAACTTGATAATGGCCAACAACCAAGAGCAGATAGAATTCTCCGCAGCCTTGGAAGATGAGTCTGTCACCACCTCGGAAGAAGAAGAGACCAACGATTCCGGCGACGAAGACATGATCAAATTCTGGAAAGCGCAACCTACACCTGGATCTATAAAACAAGACATACCAATCCAAGAAGGGCCGTTAAAGGTCCAACAAGTTGAAGATATCCCCACTCAACCAACCACCCTACCACCGGGTCTCGAATGGAGCACTTTAGACCCCACTCACCCAGAAGAAATGAACGATATTTGGACGTTATTAAATGGTCAGTATGTAGAAGATGATGATGCTATGTTTCGGTTCAATTACTCAAAAGAGATGTTGAGATGGTATGTATATCTTCCTCCCCTCCCCTCCTCCCCTCCTTCCATTCTCCCCCACACCCCGAAAATGAACCAAAAGCTCGGAAATCCCCACCAGGATCCTAACCAAGAACTAGGGCATTAACACCACCAGGCTGGAAACCTGACTGGCACATCGGCATCCGCTCCTCTGCATCACACAAACTCTTAGCGTTTATCTCCGCCACCCCCAAGACCGTGCGCGTCCGCACGAACGTGCTCTCTGTCTTTGAATTCAATTTCCTTTGCATTGATCGGGAATTACGCGGGAAGCGCCTCACGCCTATCTTGATCACCGAGGTTACTAGAAAGTGTAATCTCGAGGGGAGGTGGCACGCTTTGCATACCGGTGGTGTGAAATTGCCACACCCGGTGAGCGTATGTAGGTACTTCCACCGCTCGTTGAATCTGAGGGTTTTGCTTGAAGTGGGATTTAGTGGGGAGGTGGAGGCGGCGGTTGGGAAGTACACGGTTCCTGATGCGACGGCAGTGAACGGGTTGCGGGAGATGGAGAGAGGAGATGTAGATGCGGTGCAGGAGCTTTGGGCGAGGTATGGGAGGAGATTTGATATCGTGCCGCAATTTAATAGGGAGGAAATTGAACATTGGTTTGTGAGTAAGAAGGGGGAGGATGAGGAGGAGGGGGAGAGGGTTTTAAGGAGTTACGTTGTTGAGGTATGTACTCCCCCCGCAAATTTATATATATATTTTCAAGTCTTATAAGTTTTCTGTGTTCCTGGAGAATTCAGTTTTGAATAATTTTCACGCGGATAGGATCCAAACAAGAAGATCACAGATTTCTTCTCTTTCTATTGTGTAGAACACTCTGTGCTCGACCCTGAGATTCAGACGAAGACATTCCGCGTTGGATATCTCTTCTACTATGCCACCTCAGCCGGGTTCCAACAAGAACCCTTCAACAAAGCGGCGTTGAAAAAGAGACTGAATGTTCTGATGGAGGATGCGATTATCCTTGCTAATCGCGCGAAGCTGGATGTTTTAAACGCGTTGTCAATGATGGATAATGCTTTATTTTTGAAGGAGCAAAAGTTTAATGAGGGGACTGGCCAGTTGTATTATTATATTTCGAATTATACGGTGAATCTGGTGAGGGGTGGGATGGATGAGGATGATGAGCTTGATGAGGACGCGTTGAGTGGTGTTGCGCTGGCGATGTTGTGAAGATTGATAGGTTTGGATATGGAACTATGTTGGAGAAGTTCAAAACGTTATTTAGGATATATGACGAAAAAGGGTCGTAGATAGACGAAAACTATGTAGGAAGGAGAGTATTTCAAAGCAGAACGGATACTTCCTTCAAAAAACAGAGAAATCCACAACATTTAAAATACAGCGATCCTTAGCTTAGACCAGGTCAGTCGCAATAAGACCATCTCATATCTTCTTTCCTCCCTCTTCATTCACAAACCCACTTCATCGTCCCCACCCCTCTCCAATTTCCCATTTCCCAACCCAATCACCTCCCATCTCAACCTTACCACCGCACCCCCCTCCCTACCTCCCACTCCCACTCTCAGCCCACACCCACTTCATCCTCATATCTCCTCCCAAAACCTCACCCCCTAAATGAATACAACCAATAAATACACAACACACTCCTCTCCACTCTCCACCCCCATACAACCCATCAGCATTCTTCTCACCCCACCACCCAATCCAATCTAACCCCATCCCATCTCATCTCATACCATACCATACCTTACCTTACAACACCCAACCTACCCACCAACCCATCCAAACCCGCAAATAAAACAAGTACCTTACCTACCTTACCTTCCTTATACAATAAAACTAAAATATCAGAGCGAGGTGAAGATCCAAACAGGATTTAGTAAATACAGGTATGAATGAATGATTACAGTCTTACAGATGATAATAAATAAACAGGAATCATTATGTTCGTATTACGGTAGGTAATGAGGAAGTTCTGTATCTCATTCTATTGCTTGCTTACCTACTAGTAACCTTTCTCTATTTCCCTGCTGTCTTGCTCTCTTCACCCGTCTTTAAGGTAGGTAGGTAGGTAGGTAGGTAGGTATAAAACTCTTTCTCCTCGCACACGTGACGCGCCCCCATTTTTGACCTTGAGATGGGACGCTACAAACATATATGCATATGCTATGCTATTGCTCTGACATGTATGCAGGGAGATAAGGTGTGGCAAACGAAGATCACGGATGGGGAGGAGGGGAGGTATATGTGAACAGTTATGTTCATGGTATATTCATGGTATTTGATCTGATCTGCATATAGTGCATTCATTATGCATTACCCACCCACCCACGAATCCATGCCCGACAGGTCTTCGAAATATAAGGTGAGGTACAAGAATGCTACCTCCGATATGACCCCCAAACGCCGTACCCGAAAGATTCCCACCTGCCCGTTTTCGTAAGAGGTATCAATATCAATATCCATATCCATATCCATCCACTCATCTAACATTACTCATAATGCGTAACCTATAGAGACCCACCCAATTACCCAGGAGAAATGGGATTAGGGATTATACCATAATCCACTCGCCCTCACTTCCCTCCATAAATCTCGTCCATCGAAACGGTCCGCCGAGTCCTAAGCTAAGCCCACACCTCCTATCACCCCCCTTCTCACCCTCTCGTTCCCCCCATAATTTTTCAAGAACCTCTAATCCAGCAAGATTATTCAGATACCCGCTCCGACCCATAATTTCCCTACACTTCGTCCGCACGATGCTTTGCTGTAACTCATTCACACACTCACTGCCCGCAATAAACAGGGGCCAGAGCAAAAATTTCTCGCACCCACTCCCATTCTCCAGACTCGTCACATAATACAGCACTTGACTAACCAGGTTCTGGAAATTCAAGTGCGAGCTAGGTAAGGAGGGGGAAGCGAGACGTTCGGTGTATAAGAGGGCGGAGTAGCGGAATGCTTCGGATATATATCCGAAATCGCGGAGCTGGGTCGAGGAGGGAGGACTAGGGAGATATGTGATTAGACGCTGGGGATCGAATTCCCATTCCTGCAGCTCCTGTCTTGCTTTCTTCCATTCTGTCCAGAAAGTGGTCCGGAGATCGTCGTGTGAAGATGTGGAGCTTAAGAGCGGGAATGAAGCGTCGTCGTCAAGTGTAGATGCGAACCCATTACCGTCGAAATTATGCGCATGTAAGTTATAGAAATCAGCCAACGCTTGCCCCGCGAGACCAGGGCGTGGTTGAGGTGGTGGTGCGCGCCGGGTATGGAGGGATTCGAGGGAGGAGGTTGTGGGGTCGGCGAGCACGGGACGGTGTTGCGAGAGGAGGTTTAGACGACCTAATCTTCCGATTGTTTTGAAGAGCATACTATCGCACCCTGCCATGTTTTCGAGTGCATGGTTGGGGTTAGAAGGGGAAGCGATCATTTCTAGGTAGCCGCCTCGGAGTTGCGCTTCCCGATCATTGATGCTGGCGGCGATGCCGTCGAAGTAAGTAAAGAGCGTTTCCATCCATCCCCAGTTGCCAGTTTCGATACCCGAGTCGCGCATTCCGAGGATCTTTTTTACACCGGCAAATTGCGTGCGGAATTGAGCGATGCCCGATTCGCACATGCGGTAGTGGCAGAGGATGAAGAGGGTTGCGAGGACGCAGTCATGGCGGGCAGTAGAGGGATCACTGAGTTGTTCGTTGAGGAGGGAAACAGCGAGGGAGCGGTGTTGGTATTCTTCTTGGAGAGAGGAGTCGTTGGAGTTAACGTCCGGTGACATGGGATGATGTGATGTTCGTCGGACACAGGTCGGTCTTGAACGGCCTCCATTGATATTGATGTGATCTTGAAGCTCGAGCTCGAAAGGTTGTGAGCGCCAGCGATCCTGACTGAGAGATTGCTTGCGTTTCATCCGAAGATTGCATGCTGAGAGTGCACAGATGGCATGTTGCAGACTCCGACTCGAGGAGGCGAGAGCGAGGATATGTTCTCGATATGGGTTACTGGGACTATCGATGACGACCACTGAGGGACAGATAATTTTCTCATAGTAGTCGAGGAAGAAAGAAATCCTGGGAGAGATATCGGACACCGACGATGACATCGAGTCATGAGCCTCATGACCCATTCGATGATAATTATTATCCGCATCTGAAGCAGCTTGAGGCGCGACATCATCATTGTCATTATTAACTGATGTCCATCCGAAATGACTTGATCGAGCACTAGTAGCATATGCATCTATATCATGTGAAGTTCGAGGCGGTCCTGGAGCAAGTTAATTAAACGCGCTCGGTATTAGGCTGAATAAATTTACCAAGCATGTCGTCGTCATAGAAGATATCGTTCCCCGATGGTGACGGCTGATGTTGACGCGCCTCAGAAATATCGTAGAGGTTTTGATGCGAACTGATGCTCGAGCTCATCTCGGATTGAGCGTAGAATGGATCTGGACATGAGGTGGGACCACGTGAGTCTCCCATCATCCCCACCACGGGACTATCCGCTGTTGAATTTCGCGACGAATAGCTGTTGTACATGGGGACCGGGCTATTAAGGTATGGGATATCGTTGTCCGGGAACGATGTGCTGATGGGTGACGCGTAGTCGCTCTCCGCATAAGCACTTAAAGAATCCAGGGAACTTGAAAGGCCTATTCCGTCTCCCCTCCCTAAGCTGAGCGTGTGAAGTCGATGTAACTGGGGCAGTTGTCTCTGGTGATTCATGCCATCTTGGTGGTAATCTTGTATAGGATAATCGTGGGTAACGGGCATGTTCCACTCGGGCATCTGCATGGGGGGATTCGCCACTCCATGCGGGGCCATATTGACAAAATCATAAGTCGTAAAGGGATTATGAGGTATGGATTCCATCTTGATCTTCACTTCATGATCACCGTGCGGATTTGAGGTGGTCGAGAGCGCTCTCTCTCGACTCGCGGGGGGGCTCTTGGGAGCTGGGGCAGATCTCGCAACAGGTAGAGACAATCCCCTCAGTTTCCCCCGACTGGCCACTCCCACTCCCCACGTCAATTGAGTTTTGTAACCCGAACATTCTTTCCCGACTTCCAAACATTGTGAACAATATGGTCGTCGTCGGTCGCATTTGGTGTTTCTCTTCGCGCATGAAAAGCAGTCGTCCTGGGCGCCCGAGGCTGGTGCTCTTCTTCTCCGCTTTCGTTGCGGTACCGTCGGTGGGTCCGAGCTCGCACAGGAGGAAGGAGGACATGCGACAGGTAAGGTCATTTTAACAGGAAATGGGTAAATAAATAACTATATCGAATGGTTTTGAGGACATTTGTATAGATGTGTTTTCATAAAGTAATAGGAAAGCAAGTATCTGAAAGCTTGGAACGCAGGTTCGAGGGCGTAACGTCTGGATACGGTCTTGCAGGATTGTGTGTGGGCACTGGACGCAATTATGAGGAGGCGGTCATGGGCCTAAGAGGATGGGTCCGCGTTAGGTGCAAGGTGCATTTTCAAGCAACGATGGAGATCAGCACAGCGGACCTTCTACCAGGGTTGGGGAAGGGGGGGAGGGCCGCAAACAAGCCTACAAAAAGTACAAGGGGTCGACGGTCAAATCCAGCGAAGCCTAGGAACCGAGGACCAATTCTCAACTACCACCCCCCGAAGAAGGGCAGGAAACCAATCAACGAGCGTGGAAGCTGCAGAGGAAGCACATTGCAGGCTTCCATACAGCCATTCTTGCCTTCTCGACTACTGAGCCCTTGCAACGGCCTGCCCTGCTTACTTTCCCACTTCCCTGCTTGGCTCCCATCCACTCGTGATATTTCTTGTGTGATGTCTCGCAGCACATCTGAGGAGGGAGGGGACGATCACAAGCCTTATCCATCATACTATGGTCTGAACAGGCAGTTCCATGATCATTGAGGCTTGATGGCTTGACGGTTTCCCGCGGTTTCAAGACATTAAGCTTAACAATGCGACATTCTAGAAGAAAAACCCACCGAGCCGTCTACTTCACATGAGAATTAAGTTTGTCAGATGTGCCGGAGAGGCCTGCATGTTGGTAGCTCGACGGGAACATTTACTTTCAAGCGACATAGGGGATCATGAGAGGCAACCCCTATGGAACTGATGTGATATTCTCAGAGGGAGACTACCGGTACGTTACGAGGAGCTGCAACAGCATGGCTCCGGAGAATCCACCAATGTCAGGAGGGTATTCATTTCAACAGATCGATCCCCTAACCTTCCCTCCAGCGCGAGTAATCCACGGGCAGAAGAATAACCTTTTGTAGCTCGGTTTAAGAGTCTGCAAGCACGGAGATGAGAGAAGAAGCAAGATTTACGGGATGAAAACCAGAAAAGCCACTCTCCGCCGCTGTCGTCAACGCAGCCATTAACGGGGCGAAATGTTCAAGGTGGGGAGGCAAGGTGTGGGCTGGCGCTGGCAGATGCAGCAGAATCGCAGATTGTGGCACTGCGGTAATGCCGCGCGGGATGCTTGTATTTCGCCCAACCGTTATGGGAGGCGTTCGTCGACCTGTACGATGTGCACGGCAGAGAGCACGGGGGGCTTCGTCTGAAATGAATAATGACGAGGATTGCGAAGGTAGAACATGGATCTATTTCTGCCATGTGGGAATTCCTCGAATGAGAATGGATTCCTGAAGAAATCCTTATGTATTTTCCCTCCCCAATGCCGTGTATGAACAAGGCACAAGATAGGGAGAATAGATTGATGAGCAGCGATAAGCAATGCCCACAGATAAGGCTCTGCTATACGCTATGCTATACGCTATGCTAGACCTTACTATATCTTAGTGATTTCGCGCAATCCCCGACACGGTCTGTCCTGGAGCCTCGACACGGGAAAACCTACCGTCCCCGTCCCTCATAATAATAAATGTGAGGAACGTGCTTATAAGTGAGGGGCAGTGATGGGCAGTGATGGGCAGTGATGGGCATTGCATTGGGCCCTGGGGCTACTGCGCAGTACTTTCCGTGGGTAGTGCAGCAATTTACCTTGACCTGCGTTATACAAGTGAGGGGTTCCCTGAGAGCGAAAGGTAGAACTACTGACTGGATGTTACCGTCCACCGGGGCAGTACCTACCAGCACCTACCAGCAAGATTAATTCGCGCATATCGAGGCAGGATCAAGTCAAGGCTCAGCTAAATCCTGAGGCGATGATTCCATGATGCCCGTATTGAGCATTGAAAAAATCAAATCACCAAGATTGCGCGAACGCTACCCTGAGATTTTAGTGATCAAGGAGACTCCGAGTGACGGTTCCCTGCTAGAGCCTCGCCTCACGAATCTTCGCCTCCCGGCGACTTCTTTGGTGGGATTCCTAAGATTATCTCGTCGTTTCGCGATACCGACTTGACACTTCACTTTGCACCGGCCTGCTGCGCTTACAGACGCTTGTGATGTTCAGGGACAGACGATCGTGAACGAGCCTACGAACCAGCGATTTCCATTTCCAGGGTCGAACATTCAGCGCCTCTTGAACGTCCTGCACGAAGCAACGGCGCAATCGCGCAGGCCACATTTAGTCCTTAGTGACCTGGTCAGCTCTGTTCTCCGTCCAGGGATTTCACGATATCCACCAAATCATATGAGTAGATTCCTCTCACTGCTGCACGTACCCGGTCAGCGGCGCATCGATATTGAGCTATCTCGGTGTGGATGTGCACTAGAAGAAGTAGAAGATGCATGGAAGGTTTGAGGGAAAGCCACTCTGAGACCAGGAAGCCGCCGAACAACGATATCGAGCCTGTCGGGCAACCTTGCCTCCCGGAGACCCTCCTGCCCCTACCCAATGACAGGTAGAAGAATCCTTCCACGGCCCCCTGACTTTCTGACATGGGCCTTCATGTAATCCTAGGATCAGATTGACTCTCCCTCGAGTAATCTTTCTCTCTCTCATCACGTAAGACCTCTATCTGAGGTGACAATCTTAGCAGAGAAATAGCTCGGGATTTATTACTAGTATTCTGTGCATTGGCTCTCAGGCAAACCCAGGGAAACCCAACGACCAGAGATAAAGCACAAGAAATGGAACCCTTAATCCCAAGGTTCATTCTCCGGGGAACTCCTCAGGCTGGGATAGGGGTGCCTCGCCACCACATTCAAAATAACATCGACCAACATCCTCTAAAAAGGACCGGTTCAATAATCCAAATGCCGAAGTTTGAACGGTCGGAGCCACCAACTGGTGAACTCGACTCTGCGGGGAACAGACCAATAGATGAAATAATCATCAAGCCTACGTCCGAAAGTTAACGATTCTAGTCTTTATCGTGGCCTCCTCTCGCCATTCTACTCCTTCTACTCTATATCAGTTTTGGGATATATCTCCGTGCTATATCTCGGACGACTTTTCGCGGTGTCTCAGATTCGCCAAGCTCCTTGCAAACAACAACGAGTACAGCCTCGTTTGCCCCCTACTGCAGCATGTGCGCGAACACGATGATGTGCGACTCCCCAGGCTCATCACAATGCAAATCCGGCTGAGTTTCCCGTCGCATTCGTTCCTCGGCTTCTTCTCTATCTGTAAATGCCAAAAATCACTCAACCTTGAACCCAACCTACTAGTACCGTAGTCGCCTCCGTCCCGTCCATTCTTTCCCCCGTTGATTCGGCCAATCCATCAGATATCTAAAAGCGTTTACAAAGGAAGCGCAACCAGTGCGCGATTGAGGCTTGTAGATTTGTGGCGTCCGCAAGCGCAGAGATTGACTTTGATGAAACGTTACCTTGAATACGGGAGGCTATTGGTTAGATCGTGGTTTGCTTGTAGATCATTCTCTTCCTTCAACCTGAGTCATATCCTTAGAGTTTAGGAAGAAGGGGGGTGCAGATGATTCCAAAAGATATCACATATCGATATCTTGAATGTCTAGACAGCGATGCAGTTTCATTTATTTCTTGATTGCGGGCATGCAGATGACGATGAGGTGATTAATATACATATATGGAAGGAGGGTGTGCTGCACATGGAATGGTGACGTAAATGAGGAAGGAGAGTTGATTTCGTGATGGCTTCAGAGGGAAAGACACAATCAAGGCGTGGGGGTAGGGGATGACAGATGCATTTGATGGAAGGAAAGTGGGACGATGTGGAAAGCCAGGAAGTTGGACGGAGATCACGTGCCTTGAGATCGGCACGCGATATAAGTAGGTATGTCTTATCGCTGATCACCTGATGATAAGGGTGAAATTTCAAAAATAGCTTCGAAACTTTTTTGCGGAGAACTTTGCAGTCACACCACCAACACAACCCCCTCCACCACCCACTCACCGTCTCTCAACATGGGTCGCGAACTCCAGAAAAAGAAAAAGCGCTCCTCAATCCCCAAAATAAAACTCAAGCCCAAATCCAAACGGGTCAATCCCCTGGGAAATCCCATCATCGCTGCGAACTGGTATTTCCCCTCCTCCCCTTCCCCATTCCTCCCATATAACACCTAGCTGATGATGATCTCCCAAGGAACCAATCCGAAACCCTCACCCAAAACTACGCGCGCCTAGGCCTCACCTCCCGCCTGAACAGCCACACCGGCGGCATCGAAAAACTACGACCCGGACAAAACACCTCTGTCACAAACACAACGAATAAGTTAGCGATCTCGAATGCTATACCCAAGAACTTTGCCGCAAGTACGATAACAGAGGCGAAGGTGGAGAGGGATCCGGAGACGGGAAAGATTGTGAGGGTGGTGCATGCGGGGAAACGAGCAAATCCCCTAAATGATCCGTTGAATACTGATTCGGAAGACGAGGCGGGTGATAACGAGGGAGGGAAATGGGATGATGGGCGGTTCGAGGGATTTGATGGGGTGGATAAAGTGGGGAAAGGCGGAGAAATCGTGAGGATGTTAGAAGAGCAAGCGAATAGAGGGGAGAGGAAAACGGAGCGGAAACAGAGTGAGAGGGAGAGGGAATGGATTGAGCGGTTGGTGGGGCGGTGGGGAGAGGATTTTGCGAGGATGGCGAGGGATCGGAAATTAAATCCGATGCAGCAGACCGAGAAGGATATTCGGAGGCGGGTGGAGAAGTGGAGGAAGGGGAATGAGGGGGAGGTGGCGGCAGCTGAGGGTCAGGATTGAGATATTTGAGGATGGTCTGGATGATAATGGTGTTTGGCGTTTTGTGAGAGGGCGAAAATATGGATTTATAAACGCAAATATCAATAGCAAGTCTCCCTCCGATTGCTGCATAATAACCAGAAGTTACTCATTCACCCCTTCGCGCATCTTCCTTCCCACAGTCCAGTCATTCAGTCCAGCACAACAATATTCCCCCCTGGTATTCCTCCCACTCCCAAAATTCTTGGAAAGCGAGCTATGAGATAAACACACCCCTTCCAATTCTTCATCATCACCACAACAAAATCTCTCCCCAGCTTCAGCAAGCTCATAACACCCTAGCAAATCTTCTCAAATTAACCATATTCCACAATATTGCAACGCCGACTAGCTCACTCACACCGCATTTGTCAGTTCAAGTATCAACCCCCCCCCCTCTTTCTTTAAACTCGCTCTATCAATCCTCAATTCTCAATCCTCAATTCCCAAATCCCATCCCTCCATCCATCTCTCCATCCCTCCATCCTACCCCTCCCTTCCCACAGCCCTAGAAATCAACAATATTCCATCACTGCATCTTCTTCTCCCTCTCCCTCATCAAAATCCCATCTCGTTCGCAACCCTCAAACTCACACCCTTAGTCTTGTCTTGCCATCTCTACTTCCCCTCCTCCCTCTTCAACTCTTGTCTATTTTACGATAATTTCACTATTGATGTATCAGTGTCAAGCTTTTTTCTTTGATTTCGTCGATTATTATCTCTTTTGGGGAGTTTTTTTTTATTTGTCTAGATGCTTCGCTTCGACTTGTGCTTCTGCTTCTGCGCCATTTCATCCCGAGATCGATGGGTCGATCGAAAGAACTTATTTCTTTCGATCTTGGGTGTTGATGACGTGGGTTGTTTTCCAGGTTGGTAGCGCGGCTTCTGAGGGGGAGGGGGTTGTATCTGTGTTGCTGAGGAGTTCCTGGGGACTTTTTTTGTGGTGGGATGGGGGGAGGTTGGTTTTATATGCGGATGCGGATGGTTTGAGATGACCAAGGGTGAGTGATAGTGATAGTGAGCTGGATATAAAAATGGGAGGATGGGATGGAGAAGAGATGATTTGATGTGTTGAGTTTGAGTTTAGCTGAAGAATAGACGGGATTAATTTATATACTGGGTGAGGTGGTGAAAGGATGAAGTCAGTGCTAGAGGTAGAAATATCGGGAAACCACGCAGTTGCATAAACTAGTTTTGGAAATGGTGGAAAGGTAGTTCTCTAGGGGGTCGCAAGGTCAACCTTCTCTGGGGTGGATAGAGGAAGAATGTGGGAGAGGTGGACTGGGGGTTTGTTGGCAATCCTCCTGTTAAATGGTATTCAAAAGAACCTCTTTAATTCATAACCCTCTCATCCTCACCTCTTCTTTTTAATCAAACACAACACTCCGACCCAGTATCATCCTATCTTCATCCCTATACCGCTCTCCATCTAAATCTCCACGACCATCCTGAGGACATTTTCAACCCAATCCCCGAAGACCCCCTCCGCTCTATACCTCCTCTTTAGCTTCTCCTGGAACTAGAACTCTTCAACCCCAACCAGACATAATTGTTTCTTCTTCGCTAGTGAGTGACTCAAGCTCTTCATCTTCAACCATAAGATAATCACATCTAAACCTCCTCCTACCACCCACATATTAAGACAAAACTGGATATCACTACCAGCCTGGATCTTTCTATCTACTTCTCGCTCATCATTCCATGTTCCAATAAGGTATTCATGCTAATTAAATTTTGTGCGGGAGCTGAGGATTGCAGTTTAGGCTTCTTCGGGACATCCTGGAGATTCCTCATCTGGAATTCCATTTGAATGGTGATTGGTTTATCCTTATCGATCGGAAGTTATGAGACCTTGCTGGGAGACGGGAGATATTTTTGTTTATCCCTTTTTGGGACAGTAGTTGATGAGAGGTGTGTTGAAGGTGTAGTTGACAATGAGGTGGATGATGAGTCAGAAATCCTAGGTGTATCCATATATATGTATGCCAGAAAAGAGGAGCTGAAAGTGAAGCGAAATTTAGATAGGAATTATTGGTTATGGATTCCAGAATGAATTATTTGAGTTGAGAGATAAAGGGTGAGCTCCAGATATTTTTCGAGAATTGTGTAGAGAAGATTAAGAAGAGAGATTGAGTGTGGACAGGAGAGGTTGCTAAGGTTGTGGGGGGATGAATATTTTGGTGGAGGGACGCTGGGATGGAGGGATGAGGTAGCTAAGTGCTGACTTTATTATCTAAATAGATTTCCGAGATATCTTAAGGGAGATCGGAGAAGGAGCTTTGTTTTCTTTGACTTCTAGGAAAGTGAGATTCTGGGAGATCTGGGGTTTATCCAGTTGATGAGTTGAGATCAGCTGAAGAATGAAGAGAGACAGAGAAGGGTTCACAGGTTAGGATTGTTCAAATTGAATCGTTCCTGCTCAGCTCAACATGGTCCTCGGAAATGAAGTCAATAGGAATGGGAATATCTGTAATATTGCTCGAATTCAATAAGCTATTAAGCATTTTGTCAAGCAGACCTCCTCATTTCCTGGGAGTTAGATACAAGAGGGCTGGCATCTGTGTCCCGACTCATCATCAAGGGTCCAAACATCACCCTCCAAAAATATCATCTGCCCATCCTCATCAGCGTCTAGCAACCCCTCCATTTCCTCATCCTCCATTTTGAACTTCCCAGCGGTTCCCTTCCCAACCTTCTTTTCTTTTAATCCCTTAATAGCTCCACTACCCCCACCCTGTGTCTCACTCGGAAGCGAAAATTCCACCTTATGCACTATCTTAAATCATGACCATCTCTTATTTACCGTACCCTTCTTCACAAGCTCAAGATCTTTGGCAACGAGCTCCCAGTTGCTTGTTCGTCCGGTGACGTTGAATTGCTTGATGATGGAGAGGAGACGCTTATAGTTCTGGAGGACTTTCTTGGGGTCCATCTTGGAATTTATTGTTGGAAGTATGGGATTTTTGGTTTCGTGCTTGGTGTTTTTGTGGCGAGTTGAAACAAGATATGATGAAATTCGAAGGTTTGGATCAGAGGAGGGCAATATATATGTCAATGGATTCTAGGAGTGCCGATTCTGGAATCTGCGAGTTGTGCATATTTGCAAAGTTTCTTTCAACACAAATTTCAATTGAAATGCAACATTATTCCAAGGTGTACTGCAGAAATGTAATGCCTCCTTTGAAAAGTAGCTGCTTGATCATTTCATAGCCTGTGCATTCTTCGATGCCTCTTTTTGTAGAAGCTTCGTCATGTTCGATGTGTGGGCACATACTTGAAGATACAGGAACATGAAGCTGCACTCCCTGAGCTTCGTGTATGGAAAGGAGAGTTGAGTTCCGTAGATTCCTTAAGATATGTGCAGGGTTCTCGCGGTAGCTAGGTCGTATTTCTTTTGAACAGTTAACCAAAGTTGATTCTCTCAATAGATACAGATGATTGAGACCTGAATCAACCATACTGCAAAATAAGTGGTAGCTTTATAGTGCAATATGATGTTTGAACAAGATTTTTTGTTAATTTGGATTGGGGCAAAAAGAAACTCAAAGGTTGTGTTAAGTAAATTTTTAACTGGCGAGGGAGGATAATGTTTCCCTGAGATATTGATAGACTTCCTCTCATCTGATCCCAGCCCCATACTGCCCGAAAGAACATTCCCCTCAATATGATTTATGCATCAAACACTATGCATCATCATCTGGGTACCCAAACATCTCAAGATCATCCTCGCTCTCCTTATCATTCCTTCCCATCCCCGTACGGTACCCCCAAACTTGATCCTCATCCTCCATCTCCTGACCTACCCCCTCAATCTTCACCTCCCCTTTCTTCTCCTCTCTAGTCATCTTATCCGTCCTCACTCCATCCTTCGCACCACCCGCCTTTGTGACCCCAATATTCTTCTCCTTGTCACCACTCTCCTTCCCTCCCGCGCCCTCACCCACCTCTTTAGCACACAAAATTTCAATCCTTTCCTTCAATCTTCCCCATCTCTGTCTTGCAGCACCAGGGTTCGGACATCCAACTGCCTTGGCGATGACTTCCCATCCTCTCTCGGAGATGGTAATAAATGGGAGGGCGGCGTGGAGGAGTTGGATTTGGGCGATGTTGATTTTTGGCATTTTCGGGTTGGAATGTAATGTTTGCCGTGAGATTGACGTCTGGTGCTTCTTGGAAAGTCGATGTGTACCGCGAAGTAGAGTTGTTGAGGATGAGATAAGAGGAATCATCGCGTCTTCTTTTATGACGAGGGTAAGATGTTCTAGAAGATTGTATGGCCATCATCTTCGACCTATTTTTCAAAGGCCAGGGAAGTTGTTGCGTAGGGACTTCTGGAGTGATCCTGTTGGTGTTTCCTTGCATGAGGTTTCTCTTGCATATGTAAAGTCTTTCGACAGTTGTAAAGAGACATCAGAAAGCGCTCGAATTCTGTGTGCTGCAAGTACTGCAATCTGAGACATTTGCAATTATTTCGATTGCTGGAACTTGCTGTGTTTTTCCTGTGCGAAGCCTTATTTACATGAATCAAAGCTTTTCGGCCTGTTGGGACGCAATTGCTCTGTACATCACTTTCTATACTATGCATATACTTTGATTTGGGCTTTAGCAAGGACTGCCCGGCCTCATGTGTGTCTGGAACTTAATGGAGTTATGCAAGGCCGCAGAGATGACCTTTGGACAACCTTCCTAAAATATGCAACGGAATGTAGTTCTGTAAAAGGCAGCCGCAATATATTTCCAAAACCGCAGAGACTGTCGGCGAGGAGAGAACTTTGGTGGTACCTGCTGGCTATCTTAGAATGTAGATTCTATTTTTGGTGAAATGAAGTCGAGCTAGGAAGAACTACTCGGCGAAAGGGAGACGCCAGTAAGAGGCCCGAATAAGAGTTTATTGCTAGATTTTTTGTTGGCAAAAGAGTTGATTGTAAGTTTCGATGAGACTCGCTGCCTCCCGAGTTGGAATTTTTATTGTGCGACGGGAGATGTAAGATAGCAACTCAGCAGTGAAAGAACGAGAGACACTAACTTCTGCCGGAATTTGGTGACCTCTCATTGCGGCTTGGGCGAAGAATACCTGGGAATAACTCCAAATAGAATCTAAGACCAAAACTTGTGACATTTGGAGATGGTGTGGTGGGAACAGCACTGACTGGTGAGGGGAAGGAATGCTGGGCGTTGGGATGAACTATCGTCGACGCCGGATTATACGACGAATTATGATGCAAGATAATTACCAGAGAAGGAAATCAGGAGAGAAGGTAACTTGGATTGTCAGGTCTATTTTTGGCAACGCCTGGTTCTGCCAAATAGCCATCTATCGGGTAGGTAGTAGTCAACCTCAACTTCGAGGAGCTTCAGATTCAAGAATTAATTCATATGACCCATGAAATAAAGCTATATATATGCAGTATTTAGATACCGTCACTGGATGGAATCTCTTTGCGTCTCAAGCCGCGGGCTGAAAGCTCGAGGAGGTGGGGGTTGTTGGAAAGGCAGTAACACAGCCGTGGCACGACGATCTCTTCTCCATTTTGAAGACTGCGAATAAATCCTAGTAAGGAGCTAGATGTCACTTCCTAAGGTGATATAATCTGCTTCGATGAGGCGCTGTCCCCACCGCCCCTTGATCGGTTTTCAGTAGCCTCCATTTTGGATGCCGACTACCATCATGCAGCCCAGTCCGGAGCCTGATTGCCAACAAATTCGCTGCTTTATTAATGTGATGACCAGGCACGGGAACAAGGCCGTTTTTCAGGTCCTGTGGTAGTGAGAGTGACTGGTTCGCTCGTGGACTATATATGAAGAGCGGCACGTACCCGACTGAATTCCAGGGCTTTTAGACATTGACTATGCTTGCAATGACATAGCCCCAGTGTTATTTGTAGGATTCGATAACTTGGACGGTGGCGTGCCTGGTCGCCTTGTTTCTTGGGAGGTCATGCGGAAGATTATGCTAGGGGCAGGCCAAGCCGGTGCAAGGGTCCCTCATCAACTTACGACCCGCGTTTGATCCTCAGGCATTTGGTTATTATATTATAGACTCAGGATACGCGCGTTTAGAAAGGCCGTAAATATAGGTTCTGGAAAACGCTCAGACATTAAGTTCCACAAAATTACGAGAACGCCTGGGTCATTGGCTTGTCTGGCGAATTAGCATATGTGCTTCCGCAAGGCGCTGCACGGACGGATGCAGGGTACGTGGCTCGGGATACCAGGTGGCATTGCACTCGAGACTCCCAGGCGAAGATATGCAGATATTGGAAATGCTTAGAAGCATAGTGTGAATGGGATCCGCGCGCATAGCATGCGCGGCGGATACAAGCACAGTTTTTTTTTATAAGAATAAAGTAATCAATCATTATTTTAAGAGGGCGCTTGCTGCTCAATCATCGACGTCGCTTTCTGCAGGTCCGCGCTTCCATCTGCGTAGGGCTTACTTGGGACTCAGCCTCGACCATCTCCATTTTTCTTGGCTGTACATACTCTGCGTATGGCCAATGATTTCAGGCTTCCCTGCTGAGCGGCAGCTATGGAGGAAACAGTGAAAAGTAAGGCGTACCGGATATTTCCCGATCGGTTCCCTCCTGCAACCTTGCCTGGAACTTCTCTTCGGTCCAAAAATAGATCAGGTTAGACGCACCCTGGATATTGACTCCTGTGTGGATTGCCGTTGATGCGGAACGGCTGTGGAGAAGTAAATGCGTAAAATAGGCGCAGTGATTGGTATGATAGACCCCAATGTACCTTATTAAAAATGGCATAGCACGTGACCCGCTTTGATCCCAGCGGTAGAAAACAATATTACTTATTAGATATACTGAGGCGTTGTACCTCGGGAATTTGATCGTCTTCGTATTTATTATCAAAGACTAACATTACAACTCATATATTGTTTCCCCCACTAGTACCGACAGTCCAGGTTATAGCCAGCGACACCTCAAAGCTTTACAATCAAGTCATTTACTTCTCAACCAGGCGAGGGTTTGCGAAGGGTCTTCCGAGGTTTGCTTTATCTAATTTAAGTGGTTGGATTAAACTACGAGGCTGACTACTTTCTTTCGTTTTTCAGATTTGCTCCTCGACTGCGATGTGACGCGAGCTCCGCAGGGACGAAGAATCTGACAACTGGTATCTTACTATATTGTTCCACGTACGACATGCAATCTTCCAACAAAGTCGATACTTCTACAGAGCCCCCCAGCCCGGTGGACGCGCAAAGAAGCAAAATTCTTGCATCAGTCCCAAAGGAGTCGTTGGGATGTTTTTTCGTCACCCCCTCTGAGAAACCGAAGCATGCTAGGGCAAAGTTTGATCCCAGACGTCGAGATGAGGTTGCCCTAGTCCGCCGAAAGGGAGCTTGCTTACGTTGCCGCTTACTGAAGAAAAAAGTAAAGTTCTACTTGTGCTTGAATTCGAGCTTGCCTAACCTCTTAATTGTAGTGTGATGGAAATGATCCTTGCAGCACCTGCCTCAAATTGGCAGCTTGGATCCCTACGCTTTATGAGAAGAAGGTTTTACAGTTCTCGGAATGCATAAGAACGTCGCTTACAAGTATTAATATCTACGAGCACGGTAATGTTTCCCCTACTCAATGTGCTAGTACTTTTGACCAACCTGCAGAAGCGTTACCCCCACCTAATAATCGGCTTGCCCTCCAATATAAAGCCATACAATTCGCCTCCTCACTGCCCACATTAAGCCGATCGCTCATTATATCTAGCAATCAACTCTCCCATCTTGTCACTTGGCTCAATAGCCTTGCACTTGGCAACACAGACTCATCTACCGCAGCATCGTCCTCTTCTTCCACCACCTTTCCCTCCGACCTCATCCGCTGCCCTGCAGGAGACTATCCAACGATTCAACAAGTTTTATCTCACCTGAGCTATTCGGAGATGCTCGGCATAGGCTATATGGCAGGACACACTTGGCTAGCCAAAATCGATCAAAGAATGATGCCGAGACCCCTCGCTGCCTCAAGCAGAGATGAGCTAGTTGTTCTATTCATTTTCATCTTCAATGCCTTGTCCGCAGTATCACACTATGGAATCAAAGATCGCGCCAAATATCCTTATCTTTCGCCAGATATCAAGGAGGAAGAGGATCCTCAAGAAAACACACTATACAATGCCATGCAAGAACATATAGTATGCACGCTGGGTCATTATCTCGCCTTCCTTGGCTCCAAACTCGATCTAGGACTTACCGAGAGCACAGAAAAGTTACTGGTGGGAGCTAAACCAGAGTACTGGACAAGTGTTGATCCTTGGGATGAAGTAGACGGATTTAAAATTTGGGGAATGGGATTGAGATTGCTGATAGGGGCCTGTGTATCAAAGGTGTGGTTCACTCCGACTCGCCAACTTGGCCTTGTGTTAATAGAAAAATTACAGGCCGCAGATCCCTTAACAAAGTCCCCAAACTGAATAAAATAGTCGCTGAATGAATAAATAAATAAAAGGAGGAAGCGATCATTACTTCAGACAATATTGACTGGTTTTACGTTTCTGCAGCAGCAATCTACATCTTTTTCTTCCTTGTCTCCATCTTCTCAAATTTATATACCAGAGATACCATTAGCTCAAAGTTTGAAAGCGAGTTGGCTCCTCAAGATCCATCCGTTACTCAAAGTTTCTCGGCACTTGCTTAGTCTTAGTGTCTATCCGTTCTTGCTTTCCAAGCCTCCCTTTCGGTTTCCTGCCTTCGCTATGCTCTAACTTAATCGCCTGCTTCTATTTGGGATAATCCCTCCTCTTTCCTCCGCGGAATTTTTTATTTTATTCTGAGCAATGCTTCGTTGTACTTTGTTTATCCCATACACTTCTTGCCTTCAACTACGTTCTGGGTCTGAGCTTTTGTCCCCCTCCTTTTCTTTTGAGGGGTTGCGTGATTCTTCCATTATTATCAATAGGAGCTCCTCCCTACAGCTATATATTTTCAACGTTGCCTTCTCCACACCTCTCGTCCCCCTACAATTTGCCGTCAACAAACCTCACCAGCGAATTTCTACCCCAACAACCTCACATTACCAGAGGATCCATATACAACCCCCTCTCTCATATTAAACGGCACATCCAACAAGATACAGGAAATAAGGAACCCACCCTTTGTTTACACTCGCACTGTGGACAAGAATCCACCTTCAAACCAAGGATCCCCTCGATCACCTCCAAGAACAAGGAAGAGGAGTGCGATCCTCGTAACGCTTCACGTATTCAAGCACCAGGTAGACTGTTAGTGATAATTCAGAGGCCGCATCAGATACAAACAAAGGCGATGATCACGCTAGCCGCAGCCAGACTTCGAACCCACAGGACCGTAGGAGGAACGGCCATGTCTCAAAGTCGAAATTGTCCAGTGAGAAGAGAAACCAGGTGTTAGCGGAAGATCAGGATGCGTTGGGAGAACCATGGAGGAGGGAAATCATGAGTAACAGAAATGGGAGAAGTATGGTGAGATTAACGGTGGGCTGAGGAATGAGGATTTTGGGGAGGGTGATGGGGAGACAGAGAAGATGACGAGGATCATGTGAACAAGAGGAAAGAGGAATATTTGAATCATGTTAATTTTGAGAGATTCAAGAGGGGAATGAGTGGGAGAGAGGGGTCTCGATGCTTGACTGGGAGGAGAAGAAGCTGTTCTAGATTTGTTTTAGCGGACCGATTTGTAAACCAAGAAATGAAGTTTCTCTCTCTCTATCTGCTGCATCAAGACGCAGGTGTTGCCTAAGATTGCTGCAACCAGGAAATTTCTCCAAAATATGCACTTGTCCGAAAATCTCCTGGTCTTTTTGCAGAACATGTTAAATACTTTTCTAAATCAAGGCTCCCGCATAATTGACAAGATCCATTGAAATCTGTAGCTGCATAGAATGCCATCGAGCCTTTCCTCAGCTACATAATAGAGCCTGGTCCCCCCTGAAACTATCTTCACGTCACTTCATTTTCCAACCACAACCCAACTTTCGACACAATGAGCGCCAAGCCACCAACCAAAGCCGAGAAAAATCTCGAACTCGTCATCTCCATCCTCAAACAAGTCGATATATCGGGCCGCACTATCGACTGGCAACTCGTTGCGAACGATTTGGGTCTCGAGCAAGCCACGGCAGCGAATTTACGCTGGTGTCGCTTTAGAGGGGACTTGAGGACGAATCGGAATATCGTTATAGGTGGGGGCGGAAAGAAGCGCGGTCCCAAAATTGAAGCCAAGGAAACAAAGGATGGATCGGAGGAAGTTGGGAAAGATTAAGGGCTAGAGAGGGAAATAACGACTGATGAGGATGAAGTTGTTGACCACCCCACGGAGGAGGCCTAGACCTGGAAAGGCGGCTGAAGGACCTGGATGGTTTTAGTTATCAACTATCTGGGATAGGAGTCTGCTACATCATTAAACGGGCCCTCGCCTAAAACCATAAACCTCAAAAAGACTGATCTGATATTTTCTCTTGCTCTGAGACCGGTAATTCCTCTCACTTTTCTCAACTCCCTCGAGCCCAAATTTACTCCTCCATAAACAAGTCCGATCCGAGCGTTTGTCATCACCTCTGAGTCACTTGTATCTAAAGTTGAGTGACAAAGAAAAGTGTAACCCTATTCTGTTAATTCCTTTGATAACTTCCCTAAAACGTCTAAATCTCATTCTTTCACAAGCTGAAGAACGTTCAAATATCAGAGACAAAGAACGACTCAAGACTCAAAACATTCTGCTGATGAAGACCTCCCACCGGCAGATTACACACTCTAAAGTGAATACCGCAAGATATCCCAGGAAGGATCAACCACTTCTCACAGTCATGGACCCCACCCAATCTCCCCCGCCAAGATTCACGACAGAAGCCCCACCCTTCGCCCCCGAAAACTACAACCTCGTCCTCGCCATTCTCCTCCAACTAGGCCCTTACATATCCAACATAAAATGGTCTCGCGTAGCCTCCTTCCTTGACCTCCCCGCCTCATCCCCCTCTCAAGCGGCTGCGCTCGCATCTCTCAAATGGTACACCTTACGAGACCAACTAATTGCCACCGGAGACTGGCCCTCCCCCCCCTCTCCTCCACAATCAAAAACTCCGACGAATAGAAGAGAAAGGCATGCTAGGAGGAGGAATGAAGCGGATGCCCAGGAAATTGGGCGATTCTTCAGGTCTGAAGCCCGAGAAGTCGACTGCGACAGCCCAGACGAGAATGAGAGTACACAACAAAGTGATGAGGATGAGAATGGGAATTTATTGGGTTTTGTGGTCAGTGATACGTATGAGTCGTTTCCGGAGACCACGGATAAGGAGAGTACGGATGGGGAGTCTGTTAGAAGTGAAAGCAGTGCAAGTGTGGGTTACAGGCAGGGTGTGAATAGGTTGAGAGGGAGGAGAATGGTAATCTGGGAGGAGACCGAGAGTGAGGATGAGGATGAGGGGAGGAGTGATGATATGGCGAGCAAGGTGGGTGGGAAGAAGAGGAGGAGGATTGCCAAGGGGGTGGAGGAGGAGGATCATGAGATGAAAAAGTGTGATGGGAATAGGGAGAGTCATGAATAATTTGATAGCTTATCTTAACTTGAAAGAGGCAATGAGAAGTCATGGATGCAGAGAATAATCTTCAAGATGTGGGAAGGGGATCTGAACAGCAAATATTGTAATTCCGGTGGAGACCTAGGGAATAGCTAATCTACTAGTTTTGATTTATAATCCGAAAAGCGAACTCTGCAAAGCAATATCATCATATCCCTCAATTGAGGCTTTCCGTAATCATATCTCCCCGATTAAGCACCACCGCACGATGCAAGCAATCACCTAGTACTATTCTTGCTCCTCTACTGTTCTCAGCCTCATTTTCCATCTCAGAGACTATGACTTCCATAACAGAAGTTACTGCCATCTGTAGGCTGCTTGTCAGAGAAGCGGAAAGGACTGGTTGGATCAGGTATGACAAGCAAATTTCGAGAGTCGAAGATTCTCGTGTAGAGATCGCAGTTCGTTCCATTGAATGGCTTCTGAAAAGAGTACGAGCCACACTCATGAATATGGAAACACTTCAATTGGCAATCCAGGATATCAGTAGTTGATGTGCTCTGGAAACGCATAAGTTTCTGACTAGGCCATCCTTGAACATTGCATTTTGGGTCGATCTTTGTGGGAATCGCAGACTGAACTGTGGATATTGGTGTAACAGAGGTGCAAGGAGCTGAAGACGTAGGTTTGGGCTTATGTCTATGTCGTTCTTCTTCCGAGGACAATGTAGAAAATAAGGTGGCTTCGGCTTGACGTCCTATAATCAGAGGAGATGAAGTTTAAGAGGTCGACAAAGTTTGGTCAAATCGTTCATGGATAATCAAAGGAGAAGTGGTTGTTGTGGCACTGGGGTTCGTATCACGCGGAGGCCAACGGGGCGGTGGTGGGGACCAAAATAGATCAATCGTATCACTGCCTGCTGTTGATTCTTCGCTTCGCGGGGGCCAGTGGAATGGAGGCGGGGCCCACTTCTCGGATCCTGCATCAGCAGTAATTTCTCGGGATGGGTGAGGATGAGGTTGTGAAGGAGCCCACTCATTAGTGCCTGCATCTGCACTCAAATCTCGAGGAGAGTGGTGAGCGTAAGGGTGATGAGGGATAGGATGGTTCAGAGGCCACATGTCGATGTCCAAGTTTGCCAGGGTTGTTTGTTGCGGGACCAAAGCACTCAATGCCGTCACAGAAGTCCCGGAGTAGAAATCATTGCGACCAAATCCTTGCTTCACGATATCATAGCCTCGTGCCTCCACGCCATTGTTTACATCTGCCAGTTCTTGCAGGGGCAATTGAAGAGTCAGTTGCGCAAGGGCAAGGAGGGTCGCAACAAGGAGAACGTAGGCTGAGGTCATTTTGGTCTGAAGAACGAGAAAAGTGTCAGCGAGATAAAACCTTCAGATCTGCCATCCGCCAATTTGGAAGGTACCTACAGATTATTGTATCAGGTTGACGATGGCCAAGGTGCGTCGGTTGGGTGCCGGTAAAAGGTGCAGTAAACAGGCTGAAATTGATTTTTGGTTCCTTCTTCAAGATATTCGACGAAATTTGTTTTTGTTTGAAGTTCGAGGAAGAACCAAGACTTGGGACGAAATATGAAGAGTTTTTTGCCGACTCATTCACTCGACGGGAGGTTAAGTGGGAAGGAGAGTTGACGAGTCACGTGATATGGATACCAAGTAGGAGCGAAGGGAGCGTAAAGTATACAAGCATTTGTCCTGAGAGAAAGGAAGGAAGAAATAATAAGACTAGTTTTCAAAGGATATTTTTGAGGTGTTCTTCATCACCTCTGACGTGGTCCCCATTCACATAAAGATGCCAGGCGGGGGCCGGAGTCTCCTGAAGAGACACTTCTTGAGAAATGTGCTTCAAAAAGACGATACTCTTGAATTGGCCATCTCCCAGTTCCTTGCGGCATCAAATACATTATTGATGTGTCACGTTTCGTAGTGCTCGTATGGATTAAGTGAAGTATGTGATGATATTCTAAGTAACTAAGAGGTGCTTGAGTGAAACGAGAGTGTTCTAAACTTGCAGTGTAGGTATACGTGCCTGAAGGATAACTTTGTGGCAGACCAGTTAGTAAAAACCAGAGTTAGGTTTGTCCAGGTAGTTTATACTCCCAGGCTCCTGTATACTTAGGGGCGTTTTCGATTTGTGGAGGGACACCTGACAGTTGTGAGAAGACTGTTTCAAACTCCATAACCGCAAGGTAACTACTCAATTCGAATCTAGACAAGGGAGGTAGATTTTGGATTTTAATCCTCTCCGATTTAAAGTCAAGGGTCTGGGAGAGTTGTCTTCGAACTGCCCGTACAACCTCCTCAGCGGTAGGATGAGTTATCCTCCACTTTACCAAGGAGCTGGATCAGAACGAAGACTCTGCACCCTGGAACTCTCAATCATAATTCCTTCCGGGGGGTGAGGATATAGATAGTATGCAACATCTTGCAATGCGTTCCGTCTAATATCATAGTCAGCCACTCCAAAGTTCACCCACTAAGGTGAATATCCCATCTGCTGGCTGCATCCTCACCTCTGGTGCAATCTTGCTTCTGTGTCCGTTTCTAGCATGTGAGCTTTGTACAAGCTTAGCTTCACATAAGGCTACAAACTAAATCAATGAGAGAAAACCTAAAGTTGAGTTCGATGTGGCCTATTTGATTGCGAGCCAAAGCCTTGAACCATCTTGTGGGCAGAGCGAAAAAAAAAAAAATTAGAGGAAAGTAGAAGCGCAACAGATACGAAACAGATCTCAGTTATGGGTGACAAGGGTATACATGTTCCCAAATATTCCATCGCCTTCCTGAATTTTAAAGAGAAGATCGAGAGGCTGAAGGCGTGTGACAAATGAGATCAATGATGTACTGACAATCTTAACATACTAACATTTTGATCACCGTCAATGACCCGATGCATATCCTCGACATGAATACATAGTATAGGGAGGCACAGATGAGCTTACATCCTAGTCGTTAAATGAATTTAGCTGAAGCTAAGATCAAGAATCAAAATTTACTTTCAATCAATATGGGAAGTATCTGAAAGTACAAAATGAGGGTTGTTGATTCAAAGGAGTATAGGTCTAAGAGTTGGAGTCCAACTATAGGAACTGTTTTTCTAGAATGTGTACTGGGCTGGAAACTAAATCTTACTCTGACTACTGAAAAACGACGACCTACGAAGATATACCCCTCTGGAGAATAATTGCTAATGGCCTCAAATCTCTGAGGTGACTCTCGTCAAAGTACGCAGGATATCATATAGGATATTCCTATAATCGTCTGTGTTCTCGAATTGTCGCAGGGACACGTCGCAAGAACTCTAGCGCAAACTTGAACGCTCTAGAGATATTTAGACCGAGTTCAGTCCTCGAGTCCCGAACATAAATACCAAGTAGAATATTTCGTTTCGCCATGGGAAGGGGGTTGACCGTACATCCGTAGAGTCTGTCTGACAGCTGCTCAGCTCGCAGCTCAGCCCGCAGCTCAGCCCGCACTAGCCACGCAACCCAACAGTGCCGCATTGGGATCGCAATTCGCTATCATGCAAGGCTAAAGTCCTCATATATTCGCCGTAAGATCCGATATCCATGTTGTCTATTTAGAGATGACGCAAGATGTTGGGTCTCTGCGCAACGCCACGACTTGACCTGCCGGCCGGCGCGTACACTCGGAGCTCGGCCTTCGCGAAAATGTAGTCACATGATCTGGGATGCCCCTTTTGTCCTCGGCTAGGGATTTTGATTAATATTCATGCTAAATACCGAGTTTTAAAAACTTGGAATTCCCTCATATTTCGGAAAGTCCGTAAAAAAAAAACCCTCAATTCAATAGGCTATGCGCTGACATTTACCTAGATATCGTACCTCACCTGAAATTATATTTCGGCAGGAGCGGCGCACAATTGTTTTCGGCTGGACCGCACTTCAACCCCGAAACCAGGTACTCAATATGTCGTTTCTATCTTAATGGCTCGCGTTGTCGTTGCTCAGTTGATTGGACACACCGTCTTAGGACGGGCTGATTATACTCAAGCATCATTACCTGACGCGGACCAATACGACTAGAATGGAACGGCAGCGACCAAGCACTAGATTCATGGTTCAAAGAAGCTGATGCTACCTCATCAGCCAATTCGCGTCTATTCTATCCTTCAAGAATTAGGCGAGGCATCTTGGAGTTTTGGATGACAATCCCAATTCAGCTGCGGGAGCATGGGTCATCTGTGGCTGAGTCTCGCAACCCTCCACCGCAGCTGCGATCATGGGCAGCATGCAAACTAAACAATATTGTGTGTACAAGGATATCAAACTCTTCCTGAAGCGTTTTCACCGCCTTTCTACAATGGCATTGCGGTGGGGCGGAAATTGATGGTACCGGGCGATACGCAAACTGACGATCCATATACGGATGATCTAATCAACTCACCCTGTTTATGGATCACCTCCTTCATTTGGAGTAATTTCAAACGCCACTTCATATGCAGGACTCGTAAGACCTCGTTTTCTGGGGATTGAAGCAGTCCAAGCTTCCCCTCGCGCGTACCATACGGAATCGCCGAACTATTCACAGTAAATATCCTGAAAACAACTCAATTACTTATCATGCATTGACTGAAATCAATACCGCTGAAATGATAGAAAAGGCTACTCACCCCCAATTCTTTTAGAGATCAAATTACACTTTCTTTATCCTGCTTCCGAATCAAGCAAGGTATCCCACGAGGTTAGCAATCGACTGTCGCCACTCATCAGGCTTGCATCACACCGCAGACACTTACAAGCCCATAGAGTATCTAATCCGATCCACTGCGTGAGCAGCGGTGGTGGGTTCGGGATGACGGGCTGGTATTGGATGGTACTAAGATTATGAATGTGCGATCACCCTGGCCGACCCATACCTCGACATGCCACCCCCCAAAGGCCATCACCCACGTTGAACAATATCCAATGAACTAGCCATCCCACCAGAGACCCTAAACATGAATCTCCATTAGATGGAGATAATGCCAACGTGCATGAAATTTTCCACTGAGGCGGATGCATACAAGCACTGGTCGCTGACGCCCAATGTCGCAACACAATCCTTTCGTCATACTTTCGGAAGTAATGTACGACTGATGTTCTCAGTGGGGATTGCTTACCATTTATCACGGTGCATCAGAATTTTGCCTACTGGAAAAATTTGTCGATTTTCTTTACTACCTAGCAGCTCAAGCTCTCGGTCGAACCCGGACCATTCAATTCTTCCCATAAAGACATTCCCAAGGATTCAGAGGGTAGATCGACCCAGCCCAGTCTTTTTAAGAGCATCTTTACGTCATCCCAAGAGTGTAAAGTCAACGTTGAGCGAAGTTCTGCCAATCGAACTCGAAACCATGCCCTCTCACTTCGTCCAATAGCTGCACAACCTGCCACGTACAACATCCAGAATAAGCGGTCCAGTGTGGATAACTCAAACACTACAGACCCGGCGTTTTCGAGATCATTCTTCACCTGCTCCACCATCCAATCAAATACTGAATCGTCTGCTGGCTTGCGAAGAAGGAACATATTCATGTATATCGAGCCCACTACAGTGCATGTCCTGAATGGAATAGTGGAGACTGCCCTCGCAAGAGAAGATCCGGAGTCTTCTCGACGAAGCCTTGATACAGTGTTGATACTGGCTGCTCTTTGGACTAGCAGTAACTCGATGTGTCCTTGCACCCCAGCCATGCGCTCCATCAGTCTAGAAGAATCCAGACGCTGACTGCCACTGTTGTTGGCGTCGATTTCCGTGGAGATACAATGGATACCAACAAACATCTTCACGATTTCCCAATCAATTCCGTCAATTGCTTCGAACGCCCAAGCATCGATATTGCATGCGGTCGCATAAGCAGCTACTACTGCTGAATTGCTGGAACTGCTGGACTCGCTGGTAGTGCTTGAGCGCCTTGACGACTTGTTCTCCCCAAACATACTCGGCGAGAATCGACAGTTTGAAAGACTGACGGAAGAGGTTATCGTATCAGCCCTACGCATATTTAGATTGATCGATAAAATGATTTGTGGAGAAGGATGGTTTACTAACACTAGAATCATTTGGTTTACGATCTCGTGGAGAGGGCGTATCTCTAGATCTCCCCTAAGTCTAATCAGATGCTCTAGACCGTTCAAGTGATGTGTAGCGGTCTCTAAAGAACCACTAGTAATCTTTGAAGGTTAGTGATATGATTGCAATGCTTGCGTTACAAACTTACCTCCGCAAGGGACATAGCAGCTATAGCTCCTATTGTCCCATCCATGCTCGCCATTTGAGGGTCGTTTAGTCTTTCATTAATAATACGAATTGCTTCAACATTGTGATAGGCAAGCGAGAAATCTACAGTAGCTAAACTCGCGCATACTCGTACCCAGTAATTCGCTGCGAGCAAGACAACAGTGTGCATTAGAGCAACATCACTCATCACAAGCTCACGTATTTCGACAACTAGTTTCTCACTACTAGTCCGCTTGCGAACCAGAAAGTGAGAATTGCAGACTTTTCCACGTCAGAGATTTGTACAAGTACCAGAAAGTAGATCAAAAGCATGAGGGAGCTAGAAGATCCGTATTGTGCGAGATATAAACATACCCTGGTCAAACAAAAGTACAGAATGTTGAGATATGAGATCTCCGAGAGGCTGAAAAGGATCTGATGTTGAATTCGACCACACAGGATTTAGCGTCTTCTCGATTGGAGACCACGGTAGAACATCCTCTTCAGAGAGCTCCAATGAAGGGCTCGTAGGATTTGACATTCCATACCCACAAGATCCACCACTTTTCAAGCAATTGTGACTACTTTGAGTTAATCTTGAACTTTCCTTGTGTTCAGACACAATGGAAACTTACCAGTAAGGCTTTCCTTCATCACAACGCATATGGCGCTGTTTACAAGTTTGACATCCATTCCTTGAGCGATGATGATGTCGTCTTTTACGTGCCCCCGGCGTTGCCATATTTCGAGTAAACGACACGGCCTTTGCAGAAAACTGGTCGAGAGAGCGCATATAGATATGTGGCTGGTCGATAACCTTATGCAGATTTAAGCTTGTGCTAGCTAAGGCCCGCTGGAACGGCTCCTATGAGCTTTGGGAAAATCGGATCGGAGCTCCCGCCTGAACGAGCTCCCCTCCTATCTGAAATCAGAGGCCTCGGTTGCCACCATCAGCCAGTGGCGAATCTTTACTTGCCACGAGGCTGATAGATGCAGCTTGTGTGCGCTATTCATAGACAAGTTACGTACAGGGAACGATTCGAAATTATTGTCGCCGTCTCGGTATACCTAGAGCGAATAATGTTGCGAATTCAAGGTTGATACCGGTGTTAAGGCTGGGTCTCATCTTACCTCAGAAAAGCATGGCCCATCTCCAGCGACTCAAACTCGCTATATATGCAACACCTAAGGACTGTCAAGCTGTCAGCAGCAACCCCCTACTGCGGTGTAACGCTGCACACGTGACCTCAATTAAGGGGACGTTGATCTTCACCGCTTTACATATTAAAATTCTGTGCCGTTCCTGAAATATTATCAAATCAGGCCATAATTCCCAAGCGAGTATGTTTTCTAAGCCCAACGCATATTCAGGTTACAATTGTCAATGCCTCATGCACCAATCGCAGCACCAACGTTGATCCCCCAGGCCCAGAAGCTAGAGGCCCATTTATTAACTTGATCCAAGCCCCGCTTCCTGGGTCTTCGAACCCTGAAAGGGTATTCCACGACTTGCCGCTCGGCTCACTAATCCACCAGTAACGTGCAGCTGTTTGCTTACTGTTCTATACAGTCAGCCTAGTCCACCACAAGATAGGTACATCATCCTGGTAACCGAATGTTTAAAGCAAAAAGCTTATTTTTAGCTGTGGCTTTGATTTATTAGAGTACCTTGGAGGTAACAGAACTTTCTTCAAGAGACATTGTCCTCGGTACATTCGGCTTCGCCGCTTCGGCTTCCTAAGCGAACCCCTGAGAATACCAACTCGCACGAAAGCCGTTTGAATCTCTAATTACTGCAAACAAGATCGAAAATGAGATCGTGACACTTCAGCAGCAATACACATGGCTAGAGAAATTGACGGCTCGTGGCTTTTTTCACTTGCTTGGAACCTAGATCACGTGTTGCTCTTATATTTAGCATGCAAAGCTTTAGACTCTTAATATATTCTAATTTTGCACCCCTAAATTATAGCATCTAGCAAATTTCTTTGGCTGTTAAGCCACAATTGATGGGATGCCTCTGCCTAGAATTTCAACGATCTCAGGCCGCGCCATCACTAAAAGTCCGATAGGCTGGCCTTACTGCCACAGCCTTGTAGTGTACGTAAGCACATCCTCACGCCCTGTCAGCCACGGCGTAACATAATTCCATATGAAAATTACCTCATTCAAGTTTCTCTCGTTGGGCCAGAGAGGAACTATGCGCTATGAATACTCAGCAAGTCTCCAAAGCAGCGGGCGACAGTCAAAGAAATCGGGCCTGCGATGCGTGTCGACAGCATAAAGTAAGGTGCTTGCCGGACACTTCAAATGATTCGAGGATCTGCCAAAGATGTGCCAGGATTGACCGTCATTGTACCTACACAGCACCACAGAAGAGGAAACAGCGGAAAAGGACTGATACTCGGGTCGCTGAGCTTGAAAAGGAGGTTCAGGCTATGAGAGCTCTATTTGAAGGGAAGAAGGACCCAAGAGGCAAAGCAGACGCGAGGCACGGAATGCTTGATAGGGAACCACAACAACGGAATTTAGCAGACGGTTCGCGACTAGAAACTCCCTTTGGATCCGAGGGCCCCCCTTGGACCTCAGATAGCGAAGGCCGGTCTGTTCCATGGGAGCGAGTTGCCGTCCAAGCTCTCCCCGCACCCACGACGGAGACCTTGAATTCCCCTAGTCTACAACAGGATGTTATTGGCCGAGGGATAATCTCGCTGGAATTGGCGTATGAGCTATTTGAAACCTACGTGAGGGATCTTGTGCCAACTTCACCTTTAGTGATCTTTCCACCGAACACGAAGGCGAGCGAAGTACGCGGTAAGACACCTACTCTCTTCCTTGCCGTCATATCCGCCGCCGCAGGGAAATCAGACCCAAGTCTATTCAGTATTCTTAGTAGCGAGGTTCTTGCGGCATACACTCACCGTACGGTTATGCACAGTGAAAAGTCATTGGAGCTCGTTCAAGCAATGATTGTAACTTCTATCTGGTATTACCCTCCCGGGAAGTTTGCGAAACTCAAATTCTATGAATACATTCATGCTGCAGCGACTATGGCTATGGATATTGGACTTGGTACCAATCCACGGAACCCTAGACGACGACCTCAAAGCTCCGAGAATAATTCTCCGCAGCCAGAATCGAGTGTAGGCTCAGATGTTGAAGATCTTGCTAAGAAAAGGACGTTCTTAGCCTGTTACTTGATGACTACTGGGTAAGACCTTAGTCCGTTTTTATCAAGGAGAACTGACAAATCGCAGTGTTGCTATGAGCACACGACGTCCTAATACCATGCGATATAACAGTTGGATCAGAGAATGCACCGAGATTATATCTTCTTCGCCATTTCAATCTGATAGAGTCTTCGCTCATTGGGTGAGGTTATTGGCCATTTCGGAAGACATTTACACATCCTTTTCATTCGACGACGAAACCTCCATAGCCAATCTATCAGAGACGCGGGTACAATTTATGATGAAGAGCTTTGAGAAACGACTAAATGAGTGGAAAGCCGACATGAACCTAGATATCACCGCTAGTAAGGATCAAATCCATCATTTATTACAATTACTAAACCTTTCAGATCTACTTGTGATGGCATATCACTACTCAATGATTTATGCTCACGAAATCGCCATTCACGACGAGCACCCTGCGGAAGATTTTCGACCGCCCTTCCGAATAGACAAAATCCTGCCTATCCAAAACGACAACCGCTTAACACCAGCGCATAGCGATGCAATTGCAACTATAATATTTTCATCACACTCACTCCTGGATATAATGCTCGCAATGGACATCGATACCCTACGCTCAATTCCTATTTACAATTACGTTCGCATGACATACGCCTGCATCATTCTAGTCAAGCTATATGTCTCTTCCCGGAGTTCTCAAAGCCAAATTGGAACGGTGGTAGACTCCCAAAGTCTCAGGATTGGATTCTACCTAGAGAATCTAGTGACTCTATTGACTAAAGCAGTCGGGCCAATGGAATGTCGGTCACCATACACCTTCCTCGGTCTGCTAATGAGACTTCGAGATTGGTATCGGAATCAAGAGCTGCATGAGGAATTCCCGAATCCGGTCGATCTTTTTGGCAAAATAATTGAAACGCCACCTCTGGAGATCGGACCGGAATCGAAGAACATTGCCCCCAAAGCAAATCTACCAGGTTTGACGCCTGCATGTATCGCTGCGGAATCGATATATCCAATTGATCCCAATAGCAATGAAATGTCTCAGCTTGGGATAAAAAATGGCTTTAATGAGTTATCGACTGCTTATATTCCTCAGGACTCTGCACAATTTGGTTCTGAGAATTTGGGGTTTTCTCCTGGCATGAGCTTCATGGATCCGTTCATGTTGTTTGAAGGGTTAGATTCAATGGGTGGGGATATCAAATATTGGACAAGTAATATGGATATATCGGGAGAGCTGGCTCCGGGACAGCAGTAATGACAGTTACCATGAAGGGATGAGCAAAAATCCGGACTCCAATGTAACTTTATGGGTTTCTCCTCTCAGCCCTGATCACTTTCAATTGCCGGGTCTAATTAAAAAAGCTTCAAGCCGACAAAAGAAAATCAATACTAAACTATTCATTGTGCAAACCCGACACTGTAAGAGCCATCCATAAAAGCTACTGCTAAACAGTCTCTAGAGTGATCCTTGGGCTATATACATAACCCCATTGCTCGGCGTTGCGAGATATCTCAAGCTCTTCTTAAGAACGACACCTCCAGCACCAACAGCCATAATACCCCAGAGCCAGTTGTTCTTCAACTCGGCAATCTTCGGCCAAAAACCATTCTTCTCCTCATGAATTGGCGGTTGATCATACTTCAACTTACCTTCGGTCCTATAGCGCTTTTCATGAAATGATTCGTTCTCTTTGTCTTCTCTCATATATCTTCGGAACGCATATTTGGCGAATGGGCCAAGAAGCCTAAGTGGATGCATCACGGCTCCGTGTAGAAAAATTGGAAACGATGAGTGAATGAGAGTGTCTTCAAGGTCACTTCTTTTGTTCATACCACATCAAGAGAAAGGACATTAGTTTCTTATATTGGGTGTGTGGCGGTGCTCCACACTTTGGTGTGATTAAAATTAGGGCTCCTACTCTTTTCATGGGATACAAGTTTGGAATTTGCCAATACTTCGAGAGTATAACCTGAATTGACGAGGGAAATAGTAATGTAGAACACAACGCTTGTTAGAATGAGGAAGAACTCTGGGGAAGGAGCTCCACTAGCCCATGGTGCACGGAAAAGAACAGCGAATGGGAGTGAGAAGATGGTTTGGATAGCGGCTCTGGGAAAGAGGACGGTGAAGAAAGCTTTATTCCTGAGCTCTGGTTTATTCTTTAATTTGACATAACGTGGATCATCACGGCCACGTCATAGGCTACGACTGGCGATGTCGCAGAAGAGACGGAGTCCCCAATCTGTGACCTGCAAAATTTTCACACATTTACTAACTTTCTAGATCTAAAAAGCACTCTGCCGCAGTTACTTTTAAGTGATGCAGATATATACCTACACCACTAAGGAACAATTTCTGACTGTGAGTGGCAACCACGCAGTGCTAACAGCGAGGTTCTTGTAGACGACCTAGACTCCCACAAAGTTCCACCAAGGATTGAGAGCCTATCCTAATGACCAGAGCCAATCCTTAACCTCAACGCGATTGCTGAAACGGGATACAGCGTAGGAAATGAAGGAGAGACCGGATCGAAAACCTAACGAGGGTAGTATGATGGATTGGAGAATTCCAATCGTGCTGGTGTTAGGTAAGAAGTTTGAACTAACCTTGTCCTTGTCAGCTCCTGAGTTGTTCGCAAGACGTGCAAGCCCAGATCCAGTTCTGTGACCAAATCCTGTTGGTTTATTAGTGTCAGGATTCAATCTAAGATAGTCCGCAGCTCGCTGTCTTGAAATGGAAGTCTGACCATCCTTGTGAACCGAGCCGGGGCAGAGTCGAGACGAGAGAGACACAACAACATGTTTCCCATATTTCGATACGTACAAGTTTAAGATCATCAGATTGTTGTAGTACTGAGTAGGCTTTATATATGCCTTCGATACGAGGAACGAATGAGTAGGTTTCTAACTAGCAACATAAAATCTTTTGATGGTTTTTCAACGAAGAGATCTAATTAGTCGAGTACAGAGCTTTAATTGCCTAATTCAGTCACATAATACGATCACCACCTTCTTGTTTAGGTAGGTATAGATATGCCCATCGAAGAACAGCCGGGATGACCCGTCCCCCTGCTTGTTTATTCTAGAGCTGCTATCCTCTACAATGTGTGAGCCGCCAGGTCATGTGACCATGTCATTTTGGCCAAGATCCGCGGTGGCTGAGCGGGGCTTACAGCTTTTTTTTTTGCTTACCATCCTCAACAGCTCAGAACATGCTCATCATTGCTTGCGCTCCTCGTAATGATTATGCATCTGAAAAGCCATCGACGAGCAAATAGCTGACCCGGCCCAGGCCTTCTCTCCTGAACGTGTTGAAAAGATAATTAAGCCTCGCGAGGCTGCGATGACCGCCAGTTCAAACCCCTCTCCGCAGCCCACTGCCGCCCTGACTGAATAATTCCTAGGAAATGGACCCACTGAGTATCGCCGCGAGCATAATTGCAGTTCTTCAAGCTACCAGTGCTGTGGTCTCAATCTGCTATGACTACAAAAGCGCCGTCGAAGGGTCGTCGTGGGAGCTGCTTAAAATTATTGATGAGGTCAGGAGCCTTCGCAATGTGCTAGAAAGCCTTGAGCAACTTGCCAGGCAAGCTGGGAGCACAAGGGCGGAAGCTGAGAGCCGCTTACCGTCCTTGAGGTTACTGTGCAAGCCAGGTACCGGGTTACTCGCAAAATGCCTTACGGAGCTCACGGAGCTGGACAGAAAACTGAGACCCCCGGGATGGAGTGGTCCCGCTGGTTCGAAGAGGAGAGTACTGATTCAGGCATCTGGATGGCCAATGAAAAAGGGAGCAGTTGAAAAGGCTTTGGTCAATATCGGACGACTAAAAGAAACGATTTTTTTGGCAATTTCAGCAGATGAAGCGTAAGGATCTAATATACCCTAATAACCTCTGAGCTTCTTTTTAGCATTTAATGTGGTCCATTTACACAGAGGATTAATACTAACAGTACGTAGAAAGTTGGTTATCGCAATTCAGGATACTTCTGAAGCTATTCTTGAAACGACGG
>Ga0182030_10002768_pt1 | contig 37364 bp, 40 predicted proteins | sample 812S3MmetaG_FD_121299 | JGI IMG/M metagenome (GOLD analysis project Ga0182030, IMG submission 121299) | Permafrost microbial communities from Stordalen Mire, Sweden - 812S3M metaG (Illumina Assembly) | ecosystem: Environmental > Terrestrial > Soil > Wetlands > Permafrost | place: Sweden...
ATCCTCGTAAACCCCACGTTGACCACGAAGCTTCTTCGGGCCTGGTAAGGATCAGGGACAAAAAAAAAAGGACGAGTACCAGAGAAGCGTGGGCAGGAAAAGGCGCGGATATTATGCAGGGTCCACTTAGGCTTGGAAAGCTTGACAGCTGAGGGCTGCACGAAGCGCCATGGGGATTGACTGGGAAAGACGTGGGATAATGGGTGCCCCCAAGGGAGTTCGGTGATGCATGAGCGGAATCCCCTAGAGTTTGATGGGGAAAGAATATGGGAAAGAACTAGGTCACGGGATTATAGAACGTTGCCTAACGTCTAGCTTCGAGGGCGGCCTCTGCAGTTCGGTCCTAAATCTAGGCCATCTTCGGCTTGCAGAGAGCCAAGGCCTCGAATCATCGCCCGCATCATATGATCAAGATGTTATTTCCCTGTTTTGATAACGACCAGATCCGTGGATTGGGGTTGGTCAATGTCCCGCGTGCTGTTAGATCTCGAGCTGTTCACCTCCAGGAACGGACCCTTGTTGCTCGTCGGCCCAGGCCTAAAGGTTCCTGCGCAAGCCAATTCTGAAATAAAGCCATCTCCAGACGCAAAAAAAAACATGCCGAGAGCCAAGACCCAAGCCCTAGGATCTCGTACGACCCGAATAATGGCAACTCTGAAAGCGATGCCTTCGATTCACGGGGTTGTCGATTTTCCCTTGCCTTTCAACTCCCCCAATTGCTTCTCCAATCTCTCGATCTCTGCTGTATCGACTCATCAGCCTTTCCTCTGTGGTATTGGCCTCGAGGAGCACCATAGACCGTACCTTTTCTCTCTTTCTTTATCTCATCCTTCTCCAACTTGACCCAGCCCCAATACGCCAATTGATAAACGAAGATGGACATCAGAAGGACTTTCGCTATCGGTCGCGTGAAGGTCTTATAGAATCCGACCTGCTACAATCAGCTTCATCCATTTCTTTGTGATCTATGGTGTATACATGTGGGGACACTGGTTTTCCACCAGAGGCGTTGGGTTGTGTTGAGTTCCATCGAATCTGTCTCGAAACTATACTTGTCTCCCTCATGCCAAGCATATAAGACACAGCTCTTCCAGAGCTAGACGTTGCCCGCACAATTGTTGGCATATCGATATCGCACGTAATGTTGACATGATGGAGTTCTAGAAAGAAGATGAGACGAAATCCAAGTTCGATCACGCTAAAAAGCGGGATTAGATCCGCCCCCCAGCTTTGGCTGCGCATTTCTTGTCCGGACACATTTCCCTAAGATCCCCAAAGTAAATTCCTCCAAATTCACTTCCTCACTCTTCCTCTCTCAACCTTCTGTACTTATATCTCACGCCTGCAATACAATCGCATAGACACACCAAACCTATACCTCAATCTAGTTCCTCACCAACAACCCACCAAATCATACAGAATGGTAAAATCCCCCCAAAAGTCAAGCACACGACCCAACTAACCACAACACAGGCGCAAACACCTCAACAACGAAAAGCAAACCAGAAGTTCGCTAAGGACTTGAATGCGAAGATGGGTAAGCCAGCTTCGGAAATCAAGAAGAAGCAGGAGTTTAAGAGTCCGATTTCGCCGATTTGGCTGGGTATGTTCTTGCTTTACTCCTGGAGAATGGATTTTAGTGGAATGGGTTTCAAGTCGGAGGATTGAAGCAGCTTGGAGGGAACAGGAAGGAAGTTTGGAACTCTTGCTAATTTGTGAGGGGAAATAGGTGTTCTTGGATTTGTGGTGTTTGGAGGATTGATATTCGAGTTGATCAGCCGGTTTTTCTTATAAGTTGAAGTGGTGGACTCGCAGGCGGTAACATAGGGATCGAATGGATGAGCATTCTAGAAGCATGGATGGGAAAGCATTTTCCTGTTGCTGGGCTGAGATCTTGGAGCGAGGATAGTTGATATACCAGGGATGTACAGTACAAAAGTCACTCAGATCAGGACAGGAGCGTTATTTTGGAGTTCATGGGTTTACCAAGCTACATAAACCTGCAATTCAATGCAAAGGGGGAATAAACTCAACCAAAACCACTAAAATCCATGACTTTTTGTGTTTTTAAAACCCTAAGCTCCTAGACCGCGTCTCTTACTTCCTCCGTCGTGCTTTAACTTCATACCGGCTTCGTATTGTTTCTCAAGATCGTCCTGGACTTTGGAGATATTCGTGACCTTGGTTGTAGGACTGGACTTGTACTTGGAGGCATGTCCATTGGACTTTCCGGCTCCTAGTAGTCGGAGGAACTTCTCTTTTCTCGCAGCGTCCCCAGTTAATGCATCTGGATTCCATTGCTCAGCTCCATTGCTGTGTCCATTCTTTGCTTCTTCCTCCACCTTGGCCTTCTTCTTATGCTTCTTTTCTCTGTTACCATCCTCGACCGCGTCTGCGTTTTCCTCGTGGTCTTTGGATCGTTTCCGTTTATTTGAGGTCCTCCCATCACTAGCGATTGGTTCTTCGGTCTTCGCGAGCTCTTGTTGACGCTTCTTTTCCTTCTTCAATCTCTTTTTCTCCTTTCGGGCGGCTTCCTCATCAACTTCTTGCTCATCAACTGCTTCGACAACCTCGATCTTCTGTTTCTCAACGGCCGCGGCGTCCTCAAACTTAGACTCCTTAAACTTCTTGTCTTTCTGTGACTTTGGCTCATTCTCAGCAACCTCGTCCGCTAAGGATTTCGACTTCTTGGACTTCTTAGATTTTGGCTTATCTTCAGCAACCTCGTCCATTTCAGCTTTCGACTTCTTGGACTTCTTGGGCTTTGGCTCATCTTCGGTAATTTCGTCCGCTGAGCGCTTCGACTTCCTCGAGTTCTTTGAATCCCTGTCAGATTTGAGCTCAGAGGTCTGGGCCGTAGCTTCTGGCTCTTCTGTGGTTTCCTCCTTTGACCCTTTCTTCGACCTTTTCTCCACTTTGACGGGCTCCGTAACCTCTTCCTCGACCTCCGAATCCGAATCCGAATCCGAGTCGGATTGTGCACTTGAGTCTGATTCCGCATCGTCACCAGAGTTCGATTTGGCCTTGTTTCTTGCAGCTAATGTCGCTTCCCGTTGAGCCATCACCTCTTTTATGGCTGCCTTCTTGTCAAACATGATACCTTGGTTTGCTGCTTGCTTTTTCAGCACCTTCACCGCTCGATTAATCTTCTTCTGCTCTCTTTGCCGATTCCTCAGATTCCTCCTCTCGAAACCCTTCTGTCGCTTTTGCTCAATCAATCTCTGCTGAATACCCTCATCTGTGATGTCCCATAAAGCAATAAAATCTTCCTCTTCTTTTGGTAAACTGTAGCCGTCTGGAATGACTGGTTTCAGCGGAACAGGTTTAGGTGCCAGAGCCTCCAGTTTCTTCTGCTGCTTCTTGCTCATTCTCTTGACCTTCGGGGCTGCGTCTGCCCCTTGGGGATAGTTTGGACCCTGCTGATAACTTTGGATATTCTTGATCAAAGCTTGTCTTTGGGGATTGACACCATTGACGACGGGTCCAGTGTTGGGGGGAAGCTTGCCTTCCTTGATGGCCTTTTTAGCTTCTGCAGCAAGTTGCTTTGCCTCCTCAGCAGCCTTCTTTTCAGCTTCTCTCTTGGCTCTCTCTTCAGCGATCTGTGCCAGCCTCTCCTTACTCTTCACTGTACCATCCTCCAAGACAACCACCTCTCCAACATTGAACAACTTGCCACTAGGATCATACTTGGCTGCTAAGCGTTCAGCTTGCCTGACTGCCTCTTGGCGAATTTTATTGCGCTCGAGATCAATAGCTCGTTGTTTGTTGCGATCTTTGTTTTTGGAATATTTCTCGTTGTTGCGAGTCTAAAAGATTGGTAAATCAAGAGGGATTATAATTGGAGGGGCAGACTTGGAAAAATACTGACCATGCGACGGTGAAGGATAGCATTGAGTTTTCTCTGCCTCTTTGCATCTGCCTTTACTTTCTTCTTCTCTTTCTTAGCAGCAAGACGATATTCGCGAGCGATCGCTTTTTTCTCCTCTGTAAGAAAAAGGTCAGTAACTAGTTACCTTAAATGTGTCTTGCACACCGATGTGGAAGATTCAACAGTGAAGAATGGAAAATCTACCTTTGGTTTGTCCAAGAACTTTGGTGGGCCTATCAAAGGAGGCCTTCGCAGTAACTTCTCCCAGCGGTATGAAATTGGCGTTCTCCATCTTCAATGGGGTTTCAATGGCATTCCTCGCTGAAGGTTGAAGTTTCCAAACTCAAATGACGGAGAAATTTTTGAAGTCTCGGGCACGATAAGGATAAGGATGGCCCATGCACGCTTTCGCCTAGTAGCAAGGGGCCACGATTCAGGAGCCCAACTTTTCAGGACTTCAGTAGATAACTTATTTGACCTTCAATGGGAGTATGCGGACACTGCGCGTTCGAACTCTCCATGTCAGCCCATCTTACTCGTATGCTAATATTTACTAAAATAAGTTTTTAAGAAACGTGGACGTTACACATCTATGTAAGCATCGTCGAGGTCACTTTTGAAATTTGCAGTAATTCTTGGGTATTTTTGAAAGATCACGCTTCCGCGGATATATAATAGATGACTCTGCGCAGCTTATGTCTGAGGTGATCCCTCAAGATGTGGCAGCCGCCTGACCAAAATAGCAGTGTCTGCTCATGCAATGCCCCTTGCGCCGATGATGTCCTCCCGCTATGCATCTAATCCCAAATCGACTATGATTCCTGCCCAACAGTTCCTTCGTCTACAACTTTCGCCTTCTTTTTCTTTTTCTTCAGCTTGACAACCTCCTCGGCTCCCACTGAAGACTCACCCTCCCCTTCAATCACGACAGGCTTCTTTGCTTTCTTCTTTTTGACGACTGTCACTTCGCCATCACCTTCCACTGGCTTAGCCTTCTTCTTCTTCTTCTTAACGATAGTACCTTCTAGTGATACACCCTGAGCAGCCTGTATCCTCTCATTTGCTCGTTGCATCTCTAGTCGTAATCTTTCAACTTCCCGCATCGCTTTAGCCATCTCCGCTTCCTCCTTTTGTTGGCGTTCAAAATCGATCCCGCTTGTGGAGTCACTTTCAAGAGAAAAGGCGCCAATATGACTGGAGTCGACCTGAAGAAGAGACGACTTCCCTCGTGAAGCTTTGGGCCTGCTGATGCCATCTTCCGAGTCTTCATTTCGAGGGCTTGAATTCCCGCTACTCACTATTGTTTCGTCTGCTGCTACTTGGATCCGTTGTCGAGCTTTTGAGATATGCGCTTTCTTTGGGGAGCCTGCAGAAGGGAGACCTGGCTTACCGAGGTCCAATTGCATGATGGGTATTGCGTCGATATCTAGGTCAGTACCATTGCTATTCTGAAGAATGTTATGCAAAGGAGTAGATCTGCCGGATGCATCATCATTTGGTGCAATGTAGAATGGATCATCCTTATTTCTCTCCATTCGTTCTGCCCGCCGCCGAGCAACGATATCCGGATCAAGATAAGATTCTTCACCTCCTTGTTGGTATGACTGAATCGGCTCTGGAGCGGGACCTAGACGATCTATTGCAGGTTCAAGAACGGTAGGCGTAGCAAGGGCCTTCTGATGATAATAAGTCTCAAACTCATCTTCGTCCGGTTCATCGAATGTTGATGATTCGACAGCCCTTAGTAAATTGTTGAGATTTACGTTTATAGGCTGATCTAAATCTATCCCTAACGGCATTGGCACATTTCTTTGCGCACCAATAGCCACCGAATTCAACTCCTGTCCTGTGAATAAGGAAGGGATAGCTTGTGTGAGTAGCAGAGGTGCATCTTGCTCTACATCCTCCGAAGAGGTGTTCTGACCAGATGCAGCTTCGGCAGCTAACTTCAATAATTCCGAAAATTCAACCGCTCGTTCCTGCACTTCCAAGTCTGGATGCACTGCGAGGGGTTCTAGGGCGTGGATGATTCGTGCCATGAGAAGTGATATCATGGTTTTCCGTTCAGGCGTCCAAGGAGTTTGGTCATCTCCAGATATCATCGAGAATATCTTCGGCACTGCCTGTAGGTAAACAATGAGTCCTTCTGGAGGTACAGAGCCTTTAGTGATGTATAGAAGCGCAGTCAAGGAGTCTTCGGGAGTTTCTAGAAACGAGGCAAATTCTCCAATAATCCATACTATTGGTTTAAAGGCCCCACTTCCTGCTGTGAGTTGAGTTGAGTTGTCGTGGTAGGTTGAAATGAGAATCGACTCTGCGGCCCTGGTCGCTTGCAACCGAACAGCCTTCACTTTAACAGCAACACTACGAAGCTCGTCTCCAATTTTTTCAGACACATCGAGGCCCAATGAACCTCTGAGGCCTAAATTGGTATCCTGCGCAAAAGTTGCCGGGCTCAGAACTGGGGCGTTCCGGATAAGTTGGATTAGAATATCTATGTACCACTCGAAATCTAAGAGATTGCTGTAATTGTTACTGGAACACATCTCTAGTATTCGATTAATGACATCAGTTTTGTAGTCATCTGGAAGGAGCAACTCTTGGGGACCTCCTCCAACAGATTTAATCGCGACTCCAGGCGACTCGTCGTCCGAGTCGGCTGTCGGTTCTATGGGGCTGGGTCCCTGGCCGGACTCCTCCACGGCTGCTGGTGGAGAATTTCGTAATTGCTTCATTAGACGACCGACTATTGATGCGAGATTTTCAGTATTAACCATCCCCACAACTAAATCCAGTGCCCTCAGTCTGATGGAGATATCAGGACTATCGATGCAGTCCATAATGACATCTTCCTGTTGAGCAACAAGGTATGGATGAGTCTGGACAATTCTACCAAACGCAAGTAGGGCGACGTATTTTACTGATTCAGGTCAGCTAAGTTCTACCATGGGTTCTAGCAGCCCTTACGATTGGGATCACCACCAGCCGCGATCATAGTACGAAGTTTTGTGACACATAGGGTTGCAATTTCATCAGTGCCGGTAGAATCGTCATTACCGTCTAAAATACCACCTTGAATGATGCCGTTGATGGCTTCGTACATAAGTGACATGGCAGTGGTCGTGCGGATGACATTCGTGAGTGCTGGTAATAACTTCCTGACTAGACGTGGTTCGAGAGGGGTCAAAGTCGCAAACTAAGCACGATTAGTATTGGAATCGGATTCTGTTAAATGATGACTGACAAGTTTGATTAACTTGATCCCCATCCAGTTATTTTTCTCGTCTACCAAAAGCTCGAAGAGTCTTGGAGCAAGGGGAAGAAAGTCTTGAGGCCTCCGCCAACCCAGTTCACAAACAACATTGACAATTGCAGCGGTGACACTAGGATCTTCGCCCTCATCCATCAATCTTTCCTTTATCTTCGGCCAGGCAGGTCTCAGCGTTTCGGGATAGACCAAGGCCAATCTGTACAGAGTCACGATCGTCTTCTTCCGTATGGCTGGATGGGAATGTGTCAATCGCGGAAGTAGATCAGACAGAACTGAGAGGGCCAAGGATGGTGTAATGATGTGAGGCAGCGTTATAATTGGTAGAGATATGTTAGTTGGAGATGTAGAGGTCAAATCCTGGGCCACAATCAGTATTCTCTTGTCCAAATAATGTTCCAGAAAATCGCACCTTCTTCAACAAGTTTGTAGCCAACATCAAGACCTCCGTGTCCGGTCTAAAGCTCTGGACGGCCCCAAGATATCCGACTCGCTTTTGGAGGTATTTGGGGGAGGACATGACTTCGAGGACATGAAATGAAGCCCAAGACATATCATGGCCAAACATCTCGAGATAGACGAGTTTCAAAAGCGCTGTGGCTTTGAGATCTGAGAATTTCCATCAGTGTTGGCATCCACCGGCTCTGCAAAGACTACTGACCCATATCTTGCCCTCGAATCTCTGCTCGACATTCTTTCAAGCTGTTCTGGATATATTCCTTTTCGTTTCCTTTGTGGTTCCGCAGACCTCGAATGAGGTCGTAAAGAGATTTTTCGAACCTGCACAGGAATCAGTAGCGTTCGAAGTCTAATATAAGATGGCCATGACAATAGGACGTACATCTTGAAGGATCCTAAAGGTGCATGCCCTTCCCTTCTTTATTGCGGTTCTTTTGTACAAGGAATTGGATGAACGCAGGGCTTGTTGGATAGTCTACGGCATAATTAAGGTCTGAAATATGGATGCGACCATACCTGACCTCGAAGAAAATTCTAAATGGCGTGCAACAAGTTGTAGATGATGCTCACGAGCTCTTGGTGTCGAAATCTCCCCCCACCAAGATGCACGCTTCAGTGACGCTGCTTTGAACCTATTAGTGCTAGGTGGTAAGCGAGCCCAGATTAAGCTCCGCTCTGCTCTCTTCCATTTGATCTCAAGAACAATTCCCACCTGTACAACTTGTCGACAATTGCTTCGTTGACATACGTTCTCAAATTTGCTCCTACATATTCATACATATTCATCATGAGTTCCTCTCTTCTCCATCCACCGGCGCATCTCCCCCCAGCCATTGCGCTTCAACTATCCCAACAAGCTCCTTCTTTGCTGCGCAATACGCCCTCATCGATAGCCTCTTATTCCCTAAGCTCGCTATGGTCTACCGCAGAAACCCCAGAACTATGGACAACCTACGAAAACCTGATGCTGTCGTGTCTGCGGACTGGGGATGAAGAATCTGCACATCTCTGCCTGGAGCGGCTTACTGAACGATTTGGCGCCGAAAACGAAAGACTGATGGCATTGAGAGGTTTATTCCAGGAAGCAGTTGCACAGGATGATGCTGCACTCAAACAGGTGCTGGAAGAGTACGAGAACATCCTCGCAAAGGACCCTAGCAATATGGTAATTATTGTCGAAAACTGCTTCACTGAGCTTTGCTAAGCTATATAGCCTGTTTCTAAACGTCGCATCGCCCTGTTGAAGTGCCTCAAGAAGATAACCGAAGCTATTACTGCCCTAAATCATTTTCTCGAGTCGTCCCCGACGGATGCAGAAGCTTGGGCAGAACTGGCGGACTTGTATGTATCACAAGGCTTGTACCAACAGGGAATATTCGCTTTGGAAGAGGTTCTTCTGATTACTCCCAATGCTTGGAATGTCAGTCCTCTCTAGCTCAATTTGTGTGATCGAAATGTTGACTTAACGAATAGATCCACGCCAAGTTAGGGGAAGTGCTGTACATAGCATCTACAGCAAGCGAAGGCGGAGAAAAATATCTTGCCGAAGCATTTCGAAGGTTTTGCAGGAGTATAGAGTTATGTGATGATTACCTTCGAGGATATTATGGGTTGAAGCTGGTACATGTTTTCCTTCGAAAAGAGCCATCACGTAGATTTTCTGACATATTCCAGACAACCAATCGACTCTTGACTATCCCTCAACCAGCTTCCCGCAAATCGGATACCGGATTACCGTTTCCAGACATCAAAACAGTGCAGCTTCTGAATGAGGTTGCTACGGCAAAGCTGAGCGAAATTGTTAGAAAGAGTGTTGGGGGAGAAGCCGCTGGATATGATCAGGGGGAAGTGATTGCTGCAAAAGAGTTGTTGAATCGGGAAACGGCAAGCGTTACTCGTTGAAAGCTGAGATTTCACCCGTGTCGAACATGCAAGGCACCAATTTTTTTCAGGGAGATCCACCTTGGGATTATAGACCGGGAGGCTGGATCTTTTCTTAATGTTCGACTTAGATGATGAACCATTCATTCAGTCGATCTCACCCCTCCATTCTGCAAATAATCCACGTCAGTCATTAGAGCCGCGAGAGAATGCGGGCCGAAGCGTTTTAGTAGCCAATGGATGGTTAGGTTGGGCATGTTGGGCTGGGATGGGTTCCTCGGGCATGAAGCTATTCGACACAGGAAAAGCCTTGACCGACTTTTCCTCCCAGCGGCTCTGGCCTCTCGGGAGGCCTTGGGTGATGAGTCGGTCATCGCTGGAAGAACAACACATCGTGATCTTTTCAAGTATGAAGAAGCAGCTCTATAAAATGTAGATGATGGCAGCCTTGAAGGAGGCAAACATGACAGGACAGCTGACTTTGCACTCGATTTCTAAGCTCGTATACAAATGAACCAAACATTTCCAGCCCTTTGACATACTGTGCAACCTGTGGTCGGCCAGACAAAGCCTTTCTTGACATTCTGTTAGAGCGAGGATGTATCCACGAGCTATTCGCAATCCAGATCAAAACCATCCACGAAATAAAGAGAAAAGGCTGAAAGGAGAGGGGGATTGATTGTACTATCTGTATACATATGATTTTTTTTTGGCGAGGATATACAAAATCCAGAAAGACCATATTTTTGTGTTTTGAGCATCAGCAAGGGAAACTGCACAGCGACGTACTGCGCCCTATCGAATCCTCAAATCGGGAGAAACGAACACCAGTCATTTTCCACCCTTCACTTCGCCCACAACAAACCGGACAACAAAAAGCAACAACACCATCGTCATTTGCAGTTACACATACACACTCGACAACAGGACGCGCAAACATTTATATTCTTCTTCGCAGTGCATCGCATCGGGAATCTCGTATCGTTTATCGCGTCTGCAGATTTCCAGGAAGCCGAGATTCTGGAAGCCCATCGGTCAGCACCCTCCGCGAAAACGACCCCTCACGCCAGCCTTACTTCGCCTTGGACTTGGGGATCCCACAACCAGCCTGTGTTTCAACATTGTCGGAGGAGCTCAGACAACTTTCCCACATCGTACACCTTGTACACCTTGCGCGTCTCGAAGAGGCCACGGTAAGTTCAGCCAGACCCGTCCCTCCTGTGTATAGAAGTTCTTTTATTATTTTGGGCTGAGGATCTGCTTCCTTGCGTCTTGTGCTATGCTAGGAGGTGCTTTTGTCCCGGCTCGAGATGCAGATTCGCAGTACCGCACCAGCAAAGAAAAGCATTGAGCGCTAACCTCCAATTTCTCAGACTTCTCTCCACAACACCCCCTTCAACAACACCACAACACCACAACAATCCACCAAATACCTCTCGAACACCGAGATCCACCTCGACTGTTGTCAGTCACAGTCGCACAACGACCTCAATCGCCACGACCATCCTCCAAGATCGCTCAATCCGGTACCGAAGCATTCGCGCCGGCCCGCTCTCCTTTTCGACGATCAGACCCCGCGCCGCAACGACATTCTAGTCCAGGTCGTGGCCAACGCTCAGAGCGTCTCCTTCGAATCGTCAAATATTATCTACCCATCTCGAAAACCACTTCTCGCACGTCGGGCATCAACGAATTCTAAATTTGGGTTGGTAAATACAAAGCCTCGCCAGGGGCCTGCCCTTCACGTCCACCTTCCAAGGAATCTTCACTCCGACTCTTTCCAGTCGTGAGCTGGAGATATCCTTGAATCTTGGATAGCCAGATGACGTGAGTTGGTATTGTCTTGGCTGAAAGGACAATTATACTAATATTCCCGAAAAAGAACGACCATTACTATCGATCGACACGCTCGCCACGCTGGGTCTCCGCAAACATCTAGTAGATCAGCCTCTCGCTCAGACTCGATAACAGACGAAGAATTTTCATCAGGTACCGGAGAACACATTCCTTCAGCCTCTGGTAGTGACAGTCTCTCTGACTCTTTAGACGAAACCTGGGATTTGTTGCCAGAAGAGATCGAGCCAAGCGATTCGGCATCACGTCCTCCTTCCACTCGACGAGCCCCTTCTGCTGCTCCTCGACGAAGACATACAACTATAGAACCATCAACACGTCGAGCCCCACGAGTGCATAGGCCTGCTCGAAGGCCTCCGTCAAGCGTGGATCCGGACGATTACCCAGGCTATGGCCGCGGCTATCCTGGACCTCAGCCGCCATATGGTGGAAGACCGGCTTATGCGCCAAGTGCATACTCAGCTCCTGGAGGTGGTGGATATGCTCCCCCATATGGGGCTCCTGGCGCATTGACGCATTATGGACCTCCGGCGGGCTATCAGTTTCCCCCTGGGAATCCATTCTCACCACAACCTACACCAAGTCCTGGAGCTGGATATTTCAATGCTCCTCCTCATCCAGCAATGTCTACACACGGCGCTTCTCCCTATGGAGGCCACGACATGATGCCTTACCCCCCAATGCCGGGCTATGGTCATAGCCAATACCCTGGTTACCCGCCGCCTCCTGCAATGTCTCCACATATGCAATATTATCCTCAGCAATGGCCACCTAGCGATCCTTCTGTGACGGGGGATCCTGAGGTAGAGAAAAAGTTACTAGCCATTGAAGAGCTAATGAAGAATCAAAAGATTGACTTTGAGAAGGCTCAGAAGGAATTAGCCGCCAGAGATGCCGCAGATGCTGCAGCGAAGAAGGCGGTAGAAGACGCAGCAAAGGCGGCTGCAGAGGCTGCAGAGGTTTCGAGGAAAGCGGCGGAAGAAAAGGCAGCCTGGGAGAAGAAACTTGACGAGGAGAAAAAAGCGGCACAAATAAAGGGGGCCGAGGACGCAAAAAAGGCGGCAGAAGCGGCAGCAGAGGCTGCGAAGAAAGCAGCGGAAGAACAGGCAGCCTGGGCGAAGAAACTTGATGAGGAGAAGGCGGCGGCACAATTAAAGGGGGCCGAGGACGCAAAGAAGGCGGTAGAAGCGGCAGCCGAAGCTGCGAAGAAAGCAGCGGAAGAACAGGCAGCCTGGGCGAAGAAACTTGACGAGGAGAGGGCGGCGGCACAATTAAAGGGGGCCGAGGACGCAAAAAAGGCGGCAGAAGCGGCAGCCGAGGCTGCGAAGAAAGCAGCGGAAGAACAGGCAGCCTGGGCGAAGAAACTTGACGACGAGAGGAAAGCGGCACAAATAAAAGGGGCCGAGGACGCGAAGAAACAGATTGAAGCTGATAAGAAGAAGGCTGAGAAGGAAGCAGCGGAAGCGAAGGAAAAGGCTGACGCTAAGGCCGCTATAGAGAAAGCTGAGAAGGATGCTAAGGCTGCGGTTGAAAAGGCAGAACAGGAGCGCAAGGAAGCTGTAGAGAAGGCCGAGAAAGAGGCTAAGGAGGCAGTAGCCAAGGCTGAAAAGGAAGCCAAGGAATCTATCGACAAAGCCCTCGCTCCAAAGGATGACAAGAAGAAGCCTATCAAGTTCAAGGATGCCGTTGGAAGGAAATTTAGCTTTCCATTTCATCTTTGTGCAACTTGGGCTGTAAGTTTGTCCAGATTATTCCGAAAAGGCGATACTGACTTTTCTAGGGTATGGAAGAGCTCATTAAACAGGCTTTCGTGCATGTTAACGAACTCGGGCCACACGTAGCAGAAGGCCATTATGATCTGATCGGGCCAAATGGCGAGATAATCCTTCCACAAGTTTGGGAGACAATGATCGAGCCAGATTGGTCTATCACCATGCACATGTGGCCCTTGCCCGAAAAGCCTCCTCACCCACCTCCAGCTCCACATGGTCACCATGGTTTAGGGTTTGATAGACCGCGCAGTCGTCGGGATGGTACTCATAGTCACGGCCGCCCGCTGCCTGGACCTCCACCACTTGGTCATCGAGGACCGCCTCCACCTCCAACAAATTGGCCTCCTGGCCTCAGGCCCGCGATGCCCGGTCCCGGTCCCGGCCCTGGTCCCGGCCTTGGCCCTGGTCCCGGTCCCGGTCCTGGTCCTGGTCCCGGTCCTGGTCCTGGAGGTCATGGCCCCCCGATTATCCAAGTGCCCAATGGTACCGCACCTCCACGGTCTAGACGCAAAGAACCGAAAGGGATGTTGGGGTGGATGGCTGGCAAGCCCCCGGCAAAGTCGTCGGGAAAAGGTTCGAAATCAAAGACTAACGCCGGCCCAAAACTCGAACTGACGAGGAATAGGCAGCAAAAAAGCCGACCCTAATGTTTGTATCGTCATGTAAACCTCGTGCTCCTGGCAAGTCTCCTCCCTACCTCGAACTCGGCGTGGTATAAATCTTGACTTGCGGAAATATTTGATCAAACAAAACGAAATCGACTCGGCGATATCCGATTACCATCACTCTTGGATCCGAGAATACCTAGATTCATCACCTTATCCCTGTGTGAAAATAGGGCTGTCAAATACATGGGCGGAATTGTCTTTTATTTTGGTTTCTTTCGCATTTCAAATTATTTCCTTGGGTATAGATTCTCATCACAGCGAGAGAAAGATGGTGGGACTTTTTAAAGGGCGGTTGATTGCATGATGCGACAGCATTTATCGGCGGAGGCATTCTTTTTCGCGTCCACAAGGTCGCGTTTTGTTTGCCTCAATCAGGGGATGTTTTATTTGTTATTGAGTGGTGTTCCCATATGTCAGCATGTCTTGTTCAGGTTTTGGATTTAAGCGCCAGCGTTATGGATACCTCTCTCATGTCTGGGATAAAGCTTTGAAATTTTTTGGAATTTGATTTATGCGGTGATGTTCTGATGGATGTTCATGAATTGGAAAGGCGAGAAAGCACACAAATTTTGGGGTGCGATTGCATTGGGGATGGGGTTTGGTGAAAAGGATTCTAGGCGCTACGGCCCTGGACATTTGGCGGCGTATATTCTTGTCAATATGGACAGTGGTGCTTCGGTGCTTCGGTGGTTTGGAGAAATAAATTTATAGATCGTTCATAGCAATATGCTATTGTTTTTACTATGTGTGCTTGTAGGATCGTGTTGTGTCGTTCTGCGTGAGCTTGCATGGATGCTGAGTTTGTCCTATTCAGCCGATCTTGGAGGAGGTGGGGTGATGATGCCAGGCTCAGTGAACTTTGGGACAATTTGCGACCCTTGTTAATAAGCTGAACGACTGAAATTTGCGTTGGTTTGTGGTACATGGAATGGGTATTGGGCTTCTTTCAGCTGGGTTGACTTTCCGAACGCGAACATCAACAAATTACTTTGCAAAGTGGCCATGGCTCGTTCGCCCATGGAATCACCAAGTGGTACAGTAGAAATGCAAAAGTCGCCGTCATTATCATTAAATCCGTAGCCTGACTATACTATATACACATTACCCTTTTCTGAAGCTACCAAAATTTCTAGTCCGTCTACATGCAAATGGAATGACACCTAAAGTTGGTCGGGTTTGACTTTGTAGAGCCCGTTCACTAGGTAGTGAACGGGCTCTACAAAGGTAGTTCCTTCTAGATATCAGGAGCATTCAACGTCCCTTCTAATTACCATTTACTCACATAAGGCTCGCACGAGTTTCCGAGCGCGGAACTGGCACCGTCAACTTCTCCCACCACATCCTGCGGATCACAGTTGTAGCGGTCGGGTAGAGAAAAGAGCATTTTCCCTTTATGACATTAAAAGATCCTGCCATGCCAAGCACATTCGGGGTATTTGGATATCGGCCATTGAGCTGTTCCCCCCGGGGGTTATTCGCAGACATTGCAATTACTTGGAGATGCAAAGTTACAGTAATTGGATCCGAGCTTGCTGCATGGCATTTCGATCCCTGAAAGGATAGAGATACTACGTTGCCCGCATTGGAGATATTACGTTGCGAATGAAGTACTGGCACCTGTAAGCAGGAAAAAGGCAGTCGAGGGCTTCATTGGTTGGGAGGTGCGGGGTGACTGGTATAATTTCCCTGAAGATCTATTAGTACCCCGTGTTTGTATGCTAGCCATGGTGTTCACGTACTGGCTTGCTTCCAAAAGCTTTCGGAGGAGAAGTAGCCTTGCTGATGTGTGATGAAGATGGAAGTGTGCTGTATCCTCTGTAGACTTTCGAAGGGAAAATAACCAGCCTTTATGTACCTATAGATACGATTTGACAATATGTTCTCTTAACATCATTTGAAAAAGATGCAATGATGACATATTGAGTTCTCAAAGCTTTGCATGATTCAATATTTAAGTAATAATGTTGATCTCAAATCGTCCACATAGTCGAAACACCCATAGAGTTGCCGGCTTCTGACGAACAGTGCTGAACGGCGGCAATACGAGGTCATTCCCAGACCGTTTAAAGTATTTAGAAGAGGTTAGAGAAAGTTTCTTCACATTCTCATGACCACGGTACGTCGGATTTTTTTGGTCGTGAGAAGATGCTAAAGAAATTGTTGTCGATAGCGCCATGGGATGATCCACATTGTGGCTCAGCTCTCAGATCTTCAACTTCCTTACATCTATGCTGACTACCTATTTGAAGCTTATTGAAAGCGTCAGTCAAGTGATCTGTGACAACTTCCATACATAAGCCTAATTTCCTCATTCGGTCCAGCTGGAGACCAATGGTCTATCCGTAATCGCATCCTAAAATTTGTTTGCTTCGTTGTGTCTGCAAGGAACCTTCTATTGCTAACCTAGATGATAGATCCTAACTAGTTCCTAGCAAAAAAGGTGTAGACCCTGAAAAAGAGATGGTTTACCTATATGCACGTTTTGAGCCGGCTGCAGAGCCTGGTCACGACTTGAAATGCTTCTCTGGTTGTCCTCAGGTTGTCCTGGTGCCACTCCAGCAGCTGTCTGACCGCTCTGGCAACGCCATGATTCTTAACCGCGATCAATTTTCAGGTAGGAAAAGATATACCAATTAAAGTACAATACTTTCCCTGCCTTGGACACAAGCTTCACCGACTCCTCAAGATCCCTCTGAACCAAGCCATCATCGCTGCGCCAACTGGATCCAGCACTCACTTAACGGACTAGAAATAAATCTAAACTTCATGGTTTCGTAGCAGAAGTCTGCATTACCAATAGTTCTCACATTTTTGATGTCGATAATGAAAGGCTCGGAAAATGGACAGTTAGTCCAAGGCACGCTGTCGAGTATTTGTTGAGTATTTGTAATGGCAAGAGCCACAGCACGTATGGCTTTTCGTGTTGGAAGATTAGTAAGTCAGAGATGAAACTCAGCTTGACCTTTGGGTTTGAGATGGGCTTTGGCATTTTGTTCTGTATCCGTCAAGTGCTTGACGAGGACAAAAGTGTTTTACGGAAGATGTTTGGGGCTGATATTTGGCGGTTAAACACGCTATATGCGTTGTAATTTAGCGACGAACAACTCTTACAGCGACCCCTATCCTGGTCTCAGCCAAAGCTTACTTCAACTATATATGTTGATAAATAGGTGGTTTACTGACACATTGGGACATGAAAACTTATAATCTACGCTAGATAAAAATTTAAACAGCAAAATGAACTATGAATTTCCATTCATCGAACTTCTACCCCCTCATAACGCTATATACAAGTTGCACCTCCCAGCCCCTTACAAATCCATAAGCTACGCGACCCTCCCCTTTACCTGTCTCAACTCCTTGACCTTGAAATCCTTCCACAACATAATGAACACAAAGCACGGTACCAAGAATGCTGTCCCTGCAATCGTCAAATACCATTGCGTATGCGCGTACGCCTCAATAACCGCTGTCCTGACCGGGCTGCCAATCGGATACAACAGCTGCGTCGGGAGGCTGCCATATAATTCCGCATTTAACGTTGCGTTCCCCGGCAGCGCTTTGTCTAAGGCCGCGGGGAATTTATTGGTGTAGATTGCGCCCGAGATGGCTTGACCGATGGCACCTCCAACGGAACTAAACAGCCCGATGAGAGCGAGCATACCGGCAACATTCTCGTGTGGTGCTGCAGCCATAACGGCCATCTCTTCGCAAATGATCAAGGAGCCACCACCAAAGGCAATGAATATCTGACTCATGATTATGTATCCGATGCCATATTGTGGCTGTCGGAAATGGATCATGAGGCCCACACCAAGGATTTCAAGACAGAGCATGGAGAGAGCGAGGTATTTAAAACTGCCTGTGATGCGAATGAAAATGGCGAGGATGACGCTCCAGAAGCACGATCCGATGCTGTAGATGTTATAGACGTAGCCGGCGTTGGCAACGGAGAGGTTGTGGACTGCTTGGAGGTAGTTATAGAAGGACGAATCCCAGCAGTAGAAGCTGATGAAGAGGAAGGCGGCGAGGAGGCAGGCACCGACGACGGAGCGATCGGTGAGCAGGTGGAATGGTATGAAGGTTTTGCGTGCGACGAACTTTTCGTAGAGGGGGAAGAGGAGGAGGAAGAAGGCTCCCAGGGTGAGCATGGCGATAATGAAGGGGGTTTTGTAGCCTTTTGTTTGGTAGGCTGCTAAGGAGAGGGGGAGAAGGAGGAGAGAGAAGGCCGCGATGATGATGAGTAGGCCGGGTACTAGATTCGATTAGATTGAGTTTCATAGATGACAGACAGCTATTTACCATCAAACTCCCAGAACCAATGATTAACACTCTGGAGGAATGATCTTTCGCTCCTCTCTCTGACTAGCAACCCTTCATGCGCGGCTTTTCGTTGGTTGATCCATAAGACGGCAAGAATCGGCAGCGCAATAACAGGAGTGATGATCGCAAATGCACCATAACCCCATGGCCATCCACTCGTCTTGAGGAATGATTCCGCCGCTCTTGGGCCTGCGAATGTGGTAACAATATATGGAGTTGTGGAGAAGGCAAAGACCAGCGCTCGGTTCTTCAAACTTGAAGTATCTGCCATGAATACATCTAGGACGTAAGCCATGCCGTTAAAACCAACCCAGTAGAAGACCTTTTGAGCGATTAGGATATTTAGAAATAAGTGGTCATGGTCCTTACCTGGGCTGCAGCATAAGTCTCAACGTTTCGGCAAGCTGCCATCATGACAAGACCTGAAAACATCTGTCAGTGAGCCAACCTTTTAATTTCTCTCGAACATCCATACCTAGAGTAGCAAGACCAGTCATAATTCCAAACCCCTCAGCACGTCCAATAAGATCCACAAACTTGGCAGTAGGTAATTTTACAACCCCACCAATAACTCCTGAAAGAATCGACGTCGTGCCCGTCAGAGGCAGCAACGCAAAGCTAGATGTAACATAGTAGCTTAAATTGAATTGAGTCTGTTGTTGTAAAGATACCACGAAGAAGACCAAGAATATGCTATGTATCATTAATTTACATTCAGATAGAGCTAATCAGATACAAATGATTACTCACCAAGCATAGGCAAAGATCAGCTCATTTTTCGTCCAAGTAAGCGTCACGGCCTCAACTTTCTTCACACCGAACTGCACATCACTCGGTTTCTCGGAAACCTGATCGAAATCTGTGGTCACATGCTTTTCCCCGGATTCAACACGATCAGAATCTTCAATGGAAGGAGCTCCAATAGCAATGTCTTGCGCAATTTTGTTGCTTTGGCGATTGGCAAAGACTTTGAAGTTCATCGTGATCGCTTATCACGATACCAAAGCTGTAGGAAATGAAGGATGCAAGAAGGAGATCGACGGGGAAGGGAAAACTTTAAGTATCAAAGTAAGGAAAGAGCATTCGGGCCATCCGACTCAGGCCGGCAACCAGAAGGAGCTTCGAGTATTCTTGGTGGGGTTAGTTAAGGGCCATCCACTTGGCTGCATATGGAGCGTTGCCCGAAATGTAGTTCTTCTCCGTTTCGGGCAGCTTGGAAACTTCCATGGGTTTAATGGCGCGTGTTTGTATGTTCGTTGGCGACGGGTAATTTTCACGGGAATGTCTTACCTGAGTTGATCTGATAAGATTAATATCTCTGGTTTGCTTGGGAACACCTTTTGAACGTTCAGACTTTGCTTGCATCCACGATCCTGTTCAACCTAAGCTGCTGTCTGCTCGCAGATGACCCCGCCACGACTCTAATCCCACCACTTCATCCAGTCACGGTGGTGGTTGTCCCTCTGTTAAAATTCCCTCACCCCTAACTTTGGCTTGGCGTGGCGTGTATACATGAAAGTTCTGGGATTAAATTGGAGCACTTACAAGGGATAGATCAGATAAAGAAATTTTCCTCCACTTTAGCTAGTAGTAAGTGGGAACGGACCTTCACCCCCGGCTCTTTCTTCACCGTGAGTGACAGGTGCCATTTGCGATCCTCGGTCCTGAACTCTCCTTTCAATTGGATATCGCATGCGTGAATAGCGGATCAGATAAAATGCAGTCTTGGCCAGCGCTGGAACTTGGCGATGATCGGAGCCCATCCACGTAGGGGCTTGCGTGAGTTTTACGTATTAGTAACCATTAGCCCATCAGATTAGATGATCTGATAAGATTGGGCCGGGAAACTAGTCCAGGATCTCTAATACTTGGCAAGGGACGAAGGAGTACCATTGGAATTTTCATTTCTAGGCTTCCAGGATATGTGTAGAATGACACCATCAAATTGACTTGGTGTCTCGGCGTTGATCATCCAGTGCTAGGGTAGCTGCGCTTGATCCCCAAGGCCCTGGAAGCGACGCAAGTTGCCGCGCCCTCCATGCCACCACCTGCTCGCCGGTATACTAGTGCCATCCCCTTCAAAGCGAGAAAAAAGACGCGAAAAGCTTCTTGGGCCTCAAGTAAGTGTTGCTAAAGATTTTCATCTCCATTCTCCCTGTCCATTGCTCGGCTTCACCCACGAGCGTCTGCTTTCCAAAAATGCTTGCTGTTCGATAATCTTCTCCCTCGCTCTTGTTACCCAATCTAAGAGTCCTCATTACAAACTATCTTTCTAGCCCCAACAATCGTCGGTGTGTCCTTCCTATCATTCCACCGAGGAATGTAGGGTTTGTGGACGTAGCTAAGCTTGCCCACTAGCATATCTATGATCACAATAATATTCAGATGAATCAATAGAGCCTGTCCAATTAATATAATACTAGGGAGCTATTTCCACCGGTTCTGGCGAGTAGCGATACTACTATTTCTTTTTCATCATCTGATGGCGATTCTCAATGGCTTGTAACGTTTTCCCTGCGTCTATTACACAGCCACTCATGATATCCAATGCCGTTAGAGGCCCTTCTTCTACCACACGAGTAAGGACTAACGCTGTTGCCCCACTGATCAGGACATATTCGGCTCGATGCGGTCTAAGGATGAAGGGCGATCGAACCCCATACAGAGTCCATAACTGGGCATTAAGTACCGATGTGTTCTTTGTGCACACTAGGAAAGACTTTTAATTCGAGGACCAAAGATGAGTTCAGAGTTGAAGATGAGGGAGGTCGCTTAGACTCTTCCCCTACGCGTGATGTTAAGGTGTCAACTAGGACTCCTGTCACCCTAAATCATCTTCAGATGATTGCGACGTATCGGAGACCTCACTGCGACGTTGGCGATGAGAGAGAGAATGTCTACTGGTATAGGACCTTTCTTCTTGCAGAGCAACATTTTGGGTCTGGGAATTATTTGATGGTAAACTCTGATCAAAGAGCCCGACAGGTCTCGAAACCTGTTTCAATGACTTGAGATCACCTCGACTATCGACCGCTCCTTCCGAGTCTTCCTACCACGACTCTAGGCCAGTTGCGGCGCCATCCCTCTCCCAAAATTTGAGTACTTCCAAGATCCAATGTGTAAAGTCTAGTTTCAGGCCTTCAGCTACCACGCCGCTCCTCAACAGTGTTCTCAATGTCACCGAAGAACGAAGTACATGTAGGAGCCAGTGACTGATTTTGCATCTCTTCCCGTGTGATACGCTCTCTCTGTCTTGAATAGCGCCTTTGCTCGCTTGATCTTTAAGGTAAGACTCTATGACAGACTGTTCGCGAGATAGGGATCGAGACATCAAGTCTTCATTCCGGTATATTATGAGTTCCTCTTCGATACAAGCAATCTCTGCCGGAAGTTTGTGGAATTGGTCGAAATCGCATACTCTGTTGAATATCTCGTCTTCCAATACTTCGATCCTTAAAGACATCCTGTTTATGTCGAAGATGGCGATAGGTATCGACCAGTCCCGCTGGTCTCTAGGGGTATTTGAAATCAGGGTTGACTGCAATTTGCAGAGGAGTATTTTGCCCAGGGTAGAGGCCTCTGCCTCTTCTACAAGTGGGTGTCCATTGCTCGAAGGTTCCCCACGGAATAGCTTTACAGGGCGCTTCCGTCGATAAACCTTCTCTTGAATAGAAGTGGCGTCCGTATGCATGTTGTGAAAAACAATTAAGTGCTGTTGCAGTGATTCCCAGCTCTGATATGACATGGCCAGATTACAGGCGCCAAATGCATGCCGCTTAGAGAGGTGCGTTCCCCTTTGGTGCGCATAGTTGTCATTTCCGTTCCAGTAGAAGCTTTCAAGACAATAAAGGCAGGCGCATCGATCATCTCTTTGATCCTCAAATGCGTCATCAATTCCGGAAATTGCATCGCAACACCATTCCATACCAGAAGGAGGGGGGTTGACTGGCTGTTGGCCAGATTCTTCCATCGAAGGCTTTTCCATCAATCGAGATATATGGGATGTAAGACTCGAAAGACTTTCGGAGATGCTGTTCATGCTGCTTTGGCTTTCTGAGTGATAGATGCTCATGCGGTCCACTTGATCTTCAAGGGCTTCAATGATTGCGTTATTGAGCGGGTTCAATTGCTTTCCAAGAATCGACTCCAGAATTTCCTCGTGCTTTTTTGGAGCTTCTTGGGCTGCTAGGACTTGCTCATTGATTTGATTACTGAGCTTCAGGTGGACTTCGGTGAGGCCGTCAAACTTTACGCCGAGTGCGTCGATTCGTTCAATACTCAGGTAGTCGAAAATTCTGTAGAATATCAAAAATAAGCGATCGAAATGGCCTGGCCCGATGAACTAACCTCCCAAGAACAGACAAGGTAATTCCAATCCTTTGCTCGTGACCTGAGATCTTCTTGCCGAACTCTTCAAATCCAGTCTTATCGGCCACGACTTTGACGTTGCGGAAGAACGCTCGAACACCCTTCTCTGTTCTCGGATCTAGTTTCTCTGTAAAGCTGACCCAAGCTTCGATGTCATCAGCACAGCTTTGAACATGCGCCTTGAGGACAATAGTATGAATTGCGTGAGTCCCTTTCAATTTCTCTTCGGGAGTACGTTCAAGCAGATTAACGAATTGTTGAATTTGCGTCATGACGTCGCGAAGATCGTCCATCTCTTTCAGGAGATCATTGATCCTTCGAGGTGCTGATGAGATATCTTTGAAGAAGGCTCTCAGCTTCAAAATGCCATTAAGAGATTGCCCGACGAACGCGAGGATGCCTGCAAAGCTTGACGCGACCGCAACGCCCTCCATGATTTTTGACTGCCCACTAAATGGACGCTAAGACTAATGATGTATGAACAGGAATCAAGGAATTTGTTCTCGAACATAAATACGCAAAAGATGGTGGTGTGCTCATGATGAGAGGTGAATGCGATGCAAGGCTGTGGGCTGGCTGCAAGGCTTTCAGCACTCGCTGTGATTCCGAGGCATTTCATTTGGACATCTTTGGTCTTCATACAGCACAGATAAAACAATACTTGGGATAATAAGACAACAATGAAAATCGCTAAGATTGGCCTAGATCTTTTTGGCTATTGTCGAACTGAAACGGCGGATGTTGAAGGGGGTCATAACGACGGTAGCACGATTTTGGGATAACCAAAGTCACGTGAACGACGAATTTGGTCAGCGCCTTCCATCTTTAACTCCCCCATGCCTTACTGTATCTTTTATCTATCAAGAGATAATCGAGGTGATAAGTATGATGAAAGGGCTCTGGGTGCTAAGTGTGCCTGAGTATGAGGGTCCTTCTAGAAAATGAAAAAGGATGCCAATCGCGCCGTGGAAAGCGAAGATGTTGAGTGTGATCCGAATCATGATAATATTTTCTTATACATTAAATTCGTTTCTAAAAGGAAACGCCGACCAAGCATAGCACTTTTTGCTCAGACCACCTCATGTCCCATGCCAAAAACCGATTATCCAAACTCCTAGTGTACTCATGATATTTTCCTCCCACATGCCTTATTCCAGTTCTCAAACTTCCAGGCATCAATGACCACTCTTTGCTCCGACTTCCCCTCACTTGCTGTTGGAGAAACGCTACCAGTGTAACTGCTGTCTCTAGAACTATGGGTAGACAGACTTCCCGTATATGCACTTTCCGTAGATATACTCGCTGTGTAAGCACTTTCCGTGGACACACTACCCGTAGATACACTCCCTCGTTTTGCGAGCGCTTGCTCACCATCTAACCAATCTCGAGAAGTGGCGATCGTGGCTTGAGCCACACCCAATGTCTGAGCCATGAACAAGCAGGCTGCCGAACTTGCAGATTTAACTTCCAGTTCAAGATCCAGCATTTGGCCTGCCAGGACTTGCGTCTCTTCCTCAAGCTCTACTCGCTCAGTTGGAGAAATCGCTCCGAGGAGTCGAGAGGAGATGATTAAGCATGATAGGTAGGTTGCAAAAACCTTGCATCGCCTTTCATATTCCGCGCTCCCTGGATAGATTGTTGGCGCTTGGCTCAGTAGAGCTTCGTAATTAGTATGCCATGCCAATAAATCCACTCGTAACTGGTGGATTTTGCAAGCAATCGCATTGATAAATGGGCGATTTGAGTCGTCGTGAAGAACGATTTTTGTGACGTCCACGCAAAGACCTGGAATATTGGATTTCAAAATCATAAGTTCAATGACTATCTCGCTGCGATCAGATATCAAGGCGTCGTCGCTGATTATGGAGCGGAGAACAGATTTCCACGCTTTCTGTTCTAGGAAGCATCGTTCGTTGTTAAGCAATGCCTCTGTCATCTGAGGGGCGTCAGCTTTGGTGAGCTTTTAGCAAGAAAAGTACATACAATTGGGCCAGTATGAGCCATAAATAACGCCTTCTCAAATTCCGTGGTATAGTTCTTTGGGCCACGAAGCTGAATCAAACGAGCGGCACCAGCTGCATGTCGAATCCAAGCAACTTCGCCTGAAGGGTCAAGAAGCTGGTGTAATATGAGCATGCAGTTTCTCCTTTTGTGGTTCTAACCTACCTCATACAATGCCAAAATCTCTGTTGCACATAGAACTTCAGGTTTGAACCTTTGACTAGGTGAATCTAACGCCTTTTGAAGACTGTCTAATGCCTTGCAGTAAAACGTTATGACTGCCGCCTCCCAATTTCTGTTTGGAGAAATGATCTGCCTTGCCCGAGCAATAACACAATCTGTAGCATCACTCAAGCATGCGATTTGCCCATACCGACTCGGCAGAAACGACAAATATGACCATTGTTTAAAAGTCTTCAGTTGATAGATAAGGTGGTATGGATTTCGTGATAAAGCTGCACGACCGGCACGATTGACGTGGAGTGTTGCCAGAGTGGACAAATTCAGGATATCGAAATCCGATTTCATGCTCGTCAATTCATATCCCCTTGCAGACAAGCCCGCTGGTATCGTTTCGGGCGCCGTATGCCTCGCTAGCCATTGTTGCCGTTCAATTTCCCTCTTCTTGTTGGGCCTTGGTCTCGTCTCTTTGGCCTTGCTCGGTGGCCCCGCATCCACTGGTCCAACAGGTTGGTTTCTGACCTCCGCTCCCTGATTCAACTCTTGCACAGGAGCTTGTATATCGACCGCAGCTGGTTGATCGAAGAGAAATACTGGGTATTGTCGAAGATTGTGCTTTCCGTAATTCCCGTCGCGTCGACGCGCTGCTGACGCCTTTTTCATCGCCTGCTTCCGAATCAAAGCCCGAATGGCAAGGTCTTGGGGTACAGCAGGGGCAGTAATTGTTGAATTGACGAACTGAAACTCTGTGTTGGATTGTTTTTCAGCCATGATTACTGTTGGAGCTGATACTCCGGTCAGGCTTTGGTGAACTAGGTATGGGATGTTGTTGAGGGATCAATCAAAGATATTTTCTGGTCCTGTGAGACATGGCAATCCAGGACCTAAGAGGGTTCAATTGAAGATCGTGGAGAACAGGATCGAGAATGCTATGAGAGATCAGCATACCTACCTGTCGAGCATATATATTCTTTGAAGCTCGTTCAAGACTACAGGGATGAATTGGTCTGAGCCCCGCGGAAGACGTGTTCCTGGCTGCCGTAATGCTGTGCAGGGGGGAAAGGAAAACCCACCGTCGGACAGGAACAGCATGTGTATTGGTTAAAGGACTTGGAATTTGGGTTATCAGATGTTGTTGGCGATGATGGCTTGAGCACGCGTTCACGAGCTCTGATGATGACGGATAGAAGGTAGTAATGATTGGTGCTGCTGGCGAGAGAAGGGAAGTCCCCGACTCGAAAGTACTTGACAGGAGCCACCAACCAATACTGTGGCTGCAAGTGACATTTCCTTTACTAAGCTTTCTGCTTGTGCATACCCGGAGCCAGGGTACCAACGCCCATTTTGGTGATAGTGGCAAATGGGGTAAGCTAGAAAATAAACACGATCGCCACCAAGTGGTGGCGCGATAGAGTGTGGATAGCTTGATAAAGTTTATTCGTCAGAATTGATTTTATTCCCCTTAATTAAGAGATATACTATAAAAAAGGTCCTAGGTGCTCCAAAGCTTGCATGACTGTTCGGAAATATCCCAGAATAATTGGGGATCAAATTTCGGGCTAGCTTACCAAGCCAAAGCCCACTTGCGTTCTGCTGGTCGTTGAAATAAACGCAAGAAGCCCTAGAGCTAGGATGTGACTCTTATCTGATGAGTACGGCGGATCCTCGAGCTTTATTCTGTAGATCCCGGGGGAATTATTCGCCGGGCATAATGTTGCTGCCGTCTCAGCACGTGTCGATGAGGCGGAATATCCGAATAGCCTCATGCGACAGGTAGAAAGCTTAGCAATCAGCCGTGTGATTAGAAAAGAATCCTTTGTTCTTCTTTCGAATGAAAAGTACCCCAGTACAAATCCTTGGCATTTTCCCATTGAAGAATGAGTCAAGCTTCGAGTCTGAATGCTAGTCCCGGATATACGTTTAATATCACCCGTGACGATGTGAGGCTCGGAAGGCACTTACAGAGAAAAATATACCGTTAGGGAAGTCAACACCCTGGATGACGAGGAGTTAATTCGGTATGAATAATCTTTCTGTACAGCTTTTCGTTGTCTCAGGAGTATAAAGACTGAAAGTTTTCTCTTCATTTCATCTTACAACAGCAATCTTCCTTCTCAAATCATCAACAGATCTTCCTAGAATCAATCAATCTATTTCGCACTTCCAAAATTTCTCTAAATAACAGGATCTTGGACAAAATGGCTACAGTGTCAGAACTCTTGGAGCGAAACAAGTATTCCAACTATCTATTCCTTAAAACAACAAGAACTGACGGATATAGAACTTTCGCCACCACTCACCAACCAATTCCCACTCTTGCTGAACTTGGCGAGATGGGAGCGGATCACCCTCATACCATCGTTAGTACGTTTTGTCCCAACTCATTAATCCGGTTTTCTACATTCCTTGATTCAAGCTAACTCCTCCAAGTAACATGTGCCGACCCGCGCTGCCATCCCGAGAACTTCCTCAGCATCTCTATGATGGATGGTATTATCATTATTCGTAACGCAGGAGGGCACGTCGAAAACGCTATCAATGATATCCTAGCTCTCGACAGTTTCGTCGGGATAACAGATATCTTGGTGATCCACCACACCGATTGTGGCACGCTCCACTTCAAAGACCCCGTAATTCGCGAAGACTTAAAATCTCGGTTCCCGGAGAAGAAGTCCGAGATAGACGGTATGGTTTTTGGTAGTATTGACGAGTAAGTTCTCTTTCTTCCCTCTTCTTTCCATGATCTGCTACTGATTTGGATTATATAGTCTTGAGCAAAGCGTGAAGGACGATCTCCAGATCCTGAAAGCTTCTCCCTTCATCAGGAAGGAACTTGCAGACCGAAGTGTGGGATTTATGTTGGACCTGAAGACTGGTGCTTTGACAGCGGTGTCAGCATAGATAGATGGAGAATATGAAACGTAGGTAGTTTTGGGGAGAAAAAAAAAGTCAGGTCATCACTTGCCTAGATTGGCGCAGTTAGAACATTGATTCTCATCCGTTACCGATTCGTATTCTACCAATTTTCGGCCAGTCTCTGAAGAGACTTGGTCACGCTCACTTACGAGCTTGCACTTCGCCTCATGTTGCACTTTCCAAGGGCTCTTCATTATTCCTTTGATTGAGTCGAAGCTCGCTCCCAAACTTGAGCCAGTAAGATTACCGAAGGATAACGGCTAGGATTGGCGTGCAGCCAGTCTCGGAGTGTGACCTTGACGTACATTCCGTTACCTTCATATTCTTTTCTGTAGCTGCCCCCATCAATAAAATATAGGATGTGGAAGAAAGAAGCAATTAAGCAGAGCTGAGCAACCATTCTTGCTTCGCACCTGCGGGTGAGAAGCCCGGTTCTAGAAAGATTGGATAAGTACTGATTATCATTCAGCTATATCGGATAAGGAAGGTGTATGAGCTATGCGCCCCACTGATGACATATCTATACTCTACCGCTGCGGCGTGGAACTCTAGGCTCGCGGTTCCGGCGTCTCTCTGTGCCACCTCTACGCATTTTGACGGAATTATTTGCATAATAAAGCCGCTAATAGCGGTTAATGTTAACAGCGAGCCAATGTGCCTTTAAAGTGTTCCAAAACGCAACATATTATGGTGAGATCGTTGCTGACCTCGCAGCTTACCCATAGTCAGTCTCGTCGAGATGTCCTCATTCTCTCAGGAGACTTGATCGAAGCTGATACCAGCCCGTCACCTATTCTTGGCAAATCTGACCACTTGTTTCATCTTTTGGCTTGCAATTTGAATAGAACCAGAGCGTGCCCCCTGTACTAGTGTGGTGGGGCATCGCGTAATCATCCTACATCAGGTCGCCAATCGATGCTTGTTATACACGAGAAACGCAAGACTGTGGCATTAATAGCCGCAATCACGATCATCTTATTGGGCAGCATAAAGGGTGTGGTGGTATTTCGGGATGGTAGCGAGTAAGAATTCTGAGTGTGGATCCGTTAGCCGCCTCGAGACTCTAAAAATGTAGCGAGCGGCCCCCCTTAGCCCCCATACGCCGTAGAAGTACCGCGCTACTGTACTTCACTGTTAGGATACATTGCGTCTACATTGACATTATAGGCGCTAGTAAGAAAAAGGCCGCAGATCGAGACCATTGGTCACAATGCTGCGCCTCGACCTTTAAAGGCCTTCCAAAGGTTATAACGAAGGCTGTGTCTTTGATTTATCTTATAGAGGGACAAATTTGAGCCGCCATCTCTTCTTCAACTTCAATTAAAGTGTATATATTTATTTAGGTTGTGCGTCTCACAATGCATTCCCCCAAATCCTCCCTCACTGTCCTCGTACCCGAAAATGAGAAACCCGGAAATGAAAAACCCAAACTTGGTCCTTGGTGGAACCTCCTCACCTACAACGAACTCGAAGCATGGCAACAAGACAACCCACATATCCATACTGGCTACCGGCCCATCTCCCAAAGCACAAAAGCCTGCTTCGTGAGCTGGTTTTACATTCACAATGAAACCATCAACATTCACACGCACCTCCTCTGTGCGCTCCTCTATCTCCTTGCGGAAGAAATGCTTTATATCTACATCAAATACAAATATCCATCCGCCACCGTCGGAGACCAATTGGTATTTGCTTTTTATTTACTGGCTGCGGCAACATGTTTATGCTTGTCGGCGCTGTTTCATACGTTGATGAATCATTCGCAGAGGGTGAGTGGGTTGTGGTTGAGACTGGATTTTGTGGGCATTATTGTGGTTACTTTGGGAGACTACGGGGCTTGTGTACATATGGCGTTTTATTGTGAGAAGGAGGTGCAGATTATTTATTGGGCCGTGGTATGTATGCTCCCTCCACCCTTAGGATATTGTTGATAAGTGATGCTAGACTGTTGCATTGAGTGTTGTGACGATCATCATCCTCATTCTTCCGGCGTTAAAAGGTCCTAAATGGCGTACTTTCCGTGTATGCGCTTTCTCATTAGTTGGATCCTCGATCTTCATCCCTCTCATCCACGGTATCGCCGTTTTCGGGTTCTCGGAGATGCAGAAGCAGTCAGGAATTTTATATTATTTTGGAGGAGCATTGGGTCTCCTCTTGGGAACTATATGTTACATTGTGAGTACTCTCTCTTGAGAAAACGAGAAGAGTGACTGACTGATTACGATGTAGAAACGTTGGCCGGAAACTTTTCTACCTGGAAAGTTCGATATCGTGGGAAACTCGCACCAGATATTGCATGTATCAGTGATTTTTGTGACGGTTATACATTTTATTGGTGTCTTAGAAGCTTATGATTATAATTATAACGTTGGGAGATGTGGTATTACAAAATAGACTATCCATCCTCACTTCACAAGTCATGGAAGCGTTCATCGATTTTGAGATTGGACAATTATTACATAATATTGATCAATTTAAGACTGAATTGACAAATTGGATGCTATTGGTGAGCTTGTTAAAAGTTTTAGCAACGGTATTGAATGTTTCTGAGTCACAGAGAAGTGATAATTAGCATCAAGGATACCAGTTACTGAATTTTCTACCTAGATTACTAGAACTTAAGGCTTCAGAGAATACGTTGCTAATTATTAGTGCCTAATTGCTAATTACAGAATGATTTTAATTACTAATTCTTAGGGAACTGAGCTACCAAAACCAGAACCTTTATAAGGTACGATTTTAAATCATTACTGGGGTATATTTTCCGAAATAAGATTGGTTAGTGGTGAGCGCTTCGGTGCAGTTCTCAAGCGGAGTCGCACATGCGATGCCTCAAATATAGCTACATCGTCCAGAGCCACTTACAAGTAGATTCCACACTGGCATTCAACCAGCGCTTGACCCTACTATGATTTAGTATAAGAGCCTATTAAGCCTCACGAGTTCTGTGTTTCTCTTCACAAATTTCATCTTTATTTTCCACTATTCCATTAAATTCCCCCTAGTCCTTTAACACTGCGCTGGACGAAGATCCCAGCGAATGTCTATCTATGGCGCAATATCCCTAGGTAGCCCAGTGGCGTTCTAGGGCCTTTGCCGTCTACTTTTGCATCGGCTGCAAGCGACGATTAAACAATTGGTTTGTATCCCTTGGCGACAAAGGCTTTGGACTTCGAGGTTTGGGGCCTTATGAACAGAGAAAGCAGACAGCCGGCAAGAAGGAAATTGAATCTCCTGCTCCCAAGATGGCAAATAAGACAAAGGAAGTAATCACCAATGCGAAGGATATTCGAGATTTCGTTGCACCCAGAGGTATTGATTGAGATGATCTATCTGAAAACCTGTCGCCGTTTAACAACAATTATTCTACAGATCGAGACGCTCAATCGATACGTTAGTCCAGCTTTCCTCCCTGCCCCAAAGGAACTACTTCAGTGTTGGAAACTCTACTAGGCTGTCTTAGTACTAATTGAACGCCGTCGCAAATAGTTGATCGAAAAACAGACTTTACCGATACAAACTAGTTTTTAGAATAATAAAAAATTTATATATTTTTATAATATAATTTATTAAGATATAGGTTTATAAAGTAGACTATTTTTGGTATAAAATAATGATTTTCTGGTCTGTATATGGAGTTCTGATGACCAGTGTTGAATCATGGTGTTGATGACTAGTCTTTTTTGAAGTGTCTGTTCAAATGTTGGCAATGAGTCGGATATGCATTATTTAGTCCTTTCGCTTGCACAACAATCCATTTCAGAATCATGGTCGCTTGCTCGCACCCAATTTTAGATCCAATCATAGGTTGCACATGAATATCCTGGGCAGAAAAATACACTTTATGTACAGTCCTGCGAATGAATTAGCAACCCTCCTATTTTAGGTTCGTTTTTTTAATTCTGTAACCTTCATTGTTTCGCTGAATTTGATCAGGTCCTCCGAGAGCATTTTTCGACCTGACAAGCAATTCCTCGACCGGTATGCCGTGCCACCACTCCAATAGAGCGATGATAGGTTGGTTATAATTGTCTAGAGGCGCCGTACCCAGATAGTCCTGTGTCCAGCCCCGCATAGTTTCAGGAGAAACAGGATCTTGCAGCCTATTCTCAAGGACTGAAGAAACCTTCATTTCAAGATAGACCCAAGGAGAGAAGATAACGGCCACTTTGAGCAGTGAACTCAAACTCAAAGGGTTGATATCAGGATGTGGATGCAATATATGCGAAATAACGCCCAGCACGAGATTTTCGCCCGCCGAATCTCCTGCTAATATTATTTTTGACGGGTGTTTATGAAGCGTATTTAAGATATAATGGAGAAACTCAACACATTGGGAGATTTGAGCGGGGTATTGAGATCTAGGTGTAAGGTCGTATTGAAGGGATGCAAAGCTTATGAATTTGTCTTCTGATTCTGCTTCCTTGATGATAGAGGCTGCGAAGCTGAAATGAGCAGAACCGGCTGGTACGTTTCAACTACCCCCTGTTTTAGTTAGTAGCTGTGCTTTGAATATATGTTTCGAACCGTACTATGGGAAAACAAAACGACATATTCAGCACTAGGTTCCCCAACCCAGAAGGCTTTTGTTCTTCCATCCTCAAGAGTGTACTCTCGTGGTTGGAATCCACTCCCCATTATCCAAGCCAGGTAATTTGACTCGGTGGATCATGCTAAGTACCTATATCACCATCGCTTTTGTCAATAAAGTTTTCAAATTTTAAGAGCGAAGAATAGCATGCCAAGCTTAATTACTGTCGTTGTCTTGTTGGAAATCTAGAGAAAGCGACTCGTGATATAGAAAGTATGATATGGTTCTTGAAGACTTTTGGGGTGTTAGAGTCTCGAGAAGGAGCGGCGGCAACCGCAAATACAGTCTACCACACTTCATAATTGAGAAGCCAGCAATATATCTTTTGTTATTTGAAGCAACCTACCAATTTGAATGAAAGCTGGAAGCAAGTCGGATTTCTCCCATGGGTGCAAAGGAGAGTGATTGGACGTCATAGTGGATAGAAGGGTGACAAATCAAGAATAGTAGCAAGGAATTAATAACTAGAACTCTGAAATGAAGGAGCTTAGAAACTTGTAACTTTATATACACACTAAAATTACTGACTAATGTTGTATCTGGCGTATACTGTTTCGTGCGTAAGGTAAGGCTGAAGGCTCGGGACTGTGGGCGCGATGTGGGAGCCGACTCCTTTATTAAGCGAATGCGAAGAATTACTACAAACGAATCACTACGTCATGCTTACAATGTCGTTTTTTATCCTCAGGATCCACGCGGAATATCAATGAAAAAGTAGTCCTTGAAACTCCCGATCTTGAGGTATTGCCTAGTGTTTGGTGCGATCGGCCACGTACAATTGTTGTCGGAGAGATGAAGTCAGCTGACTAACCATGGTGTGGCGTTCTCTGGACTGAAAAGGGGTTTTTTAAGAAAGGCCGTGGCGTTTCTGAGAATTGGTTATGGGTTCGTTCTCTGGCATCGTTTACTGATGTTTCTTTTTCCACAAATAACTCGCTTTGAGCCTCAAACGTTTTGAATTATGATTGCTTTACGTAGCTGGCCTTTAAATGTTTGAATGTGGGCTTACTTGCCTCTATGACTTCGCTATTTCCAGAAGCTCGTCTATCATGTTATCAGCCTGTCCTAGGAAGACAGAAATATGTCCTTGGCCTTGGCGGAGATGGACCCTAAGTTTCTCCTGAGGTAAGTGCTTAGCGAGCCACTCTCCATGAGCATACGGAACCATTGCATCTTCACTTCCTTGGTATAGGATCACCGGCACTTTGATCTCGCTAAACTCAAAGCCCCACGGCTGAATGCAGGACAGGTCATCGTCCACCCAACCATTAGAATTGGTTTTGAGGCCTTCAGCAAACGTGTCATAGACACTCTGGCCCATTTCAGGATGATTGAGTAGCGCATCTTTGTCAACATCCGGGAGGATGCTGGACATCGTTTCTACCAAGCCGGCAACGCTTTCTTGAAGCATTCCTGACCTTGCAGCCTCACAGAAACTTTGAATCTCTTCTTCACCTTTTAAAGCAGCGGCGAATTCTTGAATGTCTAATCCAGACAGGAGTGAGCAAGTTTAGAGATGTTGGACGTCACAGGCTGTCACTCACTGTCTTCGCCTTGGCCGGCAAGAAAATCGAGACCTTCGGCGTTGAACGGAGCTACACCGGCAATGGACAATGCCGCAACACAGCCGGGTAGTTGAGCTGCACATGCTAGAACATAAGGACCTATATTTCGACGTTAGTCTGTATCGATTGACATTGGATGAGGGGAGCGGTTGGCTTACCCCCGCCGCTCCAGCCGCCAATGAGACACCTCTTAACACCTAAATGTTCCTTTAGAGCTTGTATGTCTGCAACCCCATCGATGATTCGTCTTCCTTTCTTCCTTGTTGAGCCACCGTATCCAGCTCTAGAAAAAGTTATGAGCTTGATTCCTTTCTTCTCACATGCAGCTACCAAAGGTGGGATGGACAGATAAGACCCAGGAGTGCCATGAATCCAGACCAGGGGAAAACCATCTTTGGCACCACTGATATGGTAGTCGAGATTGCGTCCATCTGGGAGCTGAAGTTGCTGAGCCATTGTTCACTTGGCGTGCTTGGCTCTTTTGAGGGAGATCAGAGGCGTATTTATCTGTTTCCGCCATTGGGGTTAGAGATCTCCTCTATGGATAAGGAATACGGAACGGAGTGTCCTAATTTAGTCTTGATTCGATCGATTTCACTGAGTTTGAGGCGGTGAGAGCGCGTAAATTGACGTCAAAAATACCCCTAATTTATTCTATCATGCGCTAAATGCTGCAAGGTACTTCTGTTACCGTAAAGCCGCATTGTGTCGCCTCATAATTTTCGGAAAATGATTTCGCAAACCGCAAGAGTATCGTTGTGCTTTTACTTGAAGAGAAGAGTTGGAAATAATATTAATAGCATTAAGTTTCCATTTCGCAGATGTACAGTCACGTGACAATTACATCCAGCAACTTCCATCTTTTTTATTTTTACTTGCTACTTCTTGCGATAACATTGAGAGTTGCCTTTGTGTAGCAATAAAATTAGGTCTCGATGCTAAACATGAACTCGTACTACGTTGAGACCACGTGACCTTACCCCATGACTCAGCCTAGCCATAAAACAAATGTTCGGTACCACAACCTAATGTAGTTGTAGGTTCTTCTTTTGGAATGCAAAATTCCAAGAAAACATCAATATTGCCCTTACATTTGGTCAGACTTTCCACGAATTCACATTTTTACAATGGGCCACCTCGTAATGCTAGCAACCCGTTCCTTAAATTAATGGTCTTTCCTCATGCTTGAAGATAGACATACTGATTCCGCCGTGTAGGCGCTTGAATTTGTGGGCAACCCAGCTAGAATTCTTGAATCTGTTCGACAAGCTAAAGACCGGGAAGCCTCGAAACCTACTGCCACGCAGCAAGCTCTTCAGGTGCGCGACTAACATACAAACAGACTTCGTATTGGTCCCGAGCTAAAGACTGCTGGCTATGGCTTTCTCGATCACTTTCTGGAAAGCGGTCTCTACTTATATTCATGGGAGTCACTTGCAGAGATACTTGATAAGGAAATTTGCAAGGACATACTGAATGATATCGGCACGTACGCCTGTCAAGCATCGGAATGTTCTTTACAATTTCAGAGTTATCAGCTACAACAAGATGATTCCTTTGATTTGAGCGAAGCTCTTGCCGAATAACGAGTATGCTCAATACATAGAATAAATATTTCCTCTAAATCGAGCTCTTGCTAATTTGATGGAAAGCAGCAACTAATACGAGATGCGTTGTTTCTCTCTTTGGAAAAGCATAATCTTCGCCGCTCTTCATCCAATCGCATATTCTCGCAGGTCTCCATTATTGCACCTTTCAAGTGTATATCCTGTGTTTTCTCTGTCATCGGTTTCTTGCAAACGTCGTACTGATTAACTATCGAGGAGAAAGAATTGTCGAGGATTTCTATCTTCCACAATGCATCAACAAGGTCAGTAAACAAGAGAAATAAGAATTGACGACGCTTTTATTTCAACCCGCGATAATTACTTGGTGACTGAGGCCTGCGAAGAAGGATATCTTGTATTGATACCACGGTCTCTGCGGACGCGGGCTCTGACAACATGTATATATATAGAAAGTGCCTGATGGTATTTGACCAGAATTATCCACACCGCGAGCACTGAATATTGGGGCATTTTTTGGCATCCTGTATAAGTGGAGTGCTAACAAGAAACTATCAGAGTGGATGCGCTATGATCATTCTCAATTGTCAAGGTATTTGATTGTTCTCCCTATTTGGTACAGTATTGCAGAGCTGTGCTCTTAAGATTTGTTTCCAGACCTATTAGCTCTTCAGTTCCTAGAGCTCCGAAAACATTATTTGACTCACAAATCATCTCTCAGAGCTATGCTAAGGCAACCTAAGTTGTTTCCCAAGGTAACTAGTTCTTATCATCAGACGTCAAGAGTATGTCGTCCTTTTTGGTAATCTTCTATTGTTGTGGAGAAGTCGAGTCCTTCGAGGTATCGATTTGGAGCTGTCATGTTCTCCGTTCCCTCAAATTTTGGCTCTCAATACGATGAGTTTGAATACATAATAACTGATGAATATTTTTCGTCACAACTGTGGATTTCGAAGAGGTACGAAGTTACCGATTTGCCAGATCCCGAGCTCTTCAAGCGGCACATCAACTATCGCACAAGCGTATTGAGGTTATCATGAGCCTATCTACGGCTCGCATGAATTAGATCCATTGCAGTTCGATACCACACTCCGGAGGAAGAGATCGCTCTAGGACCTACAAAAGCAACAAACTTGGCTTTACAAAACATACAAGCTCGCACAGTACGTAACATCTTGTTCTCAATTCCGCAAAGTTTTAGGTCTTCAAGCATGTCTTCACATTCTCTCGGCTCTTCAGCTCCTTGTCTCCTTAAATATTTGTGAAGAACGGACTATACTGATTTAACTATAGCGAATGATTCTTTCGTATTTGCAAAGCTGCTTCATGGCGTGCGGCTTCGTAGCCAGTCGAAACCAGGAAACACCACCCAGGTAGCCTCCAGTTCTTAGTTCAGCCAACGCGGACGAATTTCTGAGATGATATAAATAGTAAGTCCTCCGCAGATCATATCATAAGGCAAAATAATCCACGATCAACTAGCGAATATCCGTCAATGGGTGCGTTTAATGACCATCCTTATACACTTTCAAGGAACCGGGCTCCAAATTTGTGTGTGTTTATAGAGCGATAAATAGGAAGCTTAGTTATCTAGCTCCGAAGACAATTTTTGGCTTTCAAGATATGTATTCAAAATTTGTACTAATAGAATGAATATATATTAATCCGATTAGACGCGTCTCCAAGACTGATGTCATGCGCTTCATTCTGGTCTATCCCCCCCCTCTCGGCATTCGGATTCAAGGCCATGTTCGATAAATTTGGCCAAGCTCCAGATACATGTCTTGACGGAGATAAATAAGGCGTTGAGATTTTCAGCTCGGGATAACTTTCGTAATTCAAGATATTTGCCCAGGACAGATGTTGATAGAATAAATAGTAAGTTCTCCTCTATAGTAGTTGACTATCCTCTAAAATTGATCACTTTTTACATCAAAATATATCAAATTTGATATATTATAACTTTATAATTTCTTAACAATAATTTCTTGATAAAAAATAAAAAATTAAAAGTTAGAGACAAATAAAAAAAGATTTTTTATTTTTTAAATGAATTTTTAAATTAATTATTTAAAATTTAAAAAA
>Ga0182030_10002769_pt1 | contig 37362 bp, 28 predicted proteins | sample 812S3MmetaG_FD_121299 | JGI IMG/M metagenome (GOLD analysis project Ga0182030, IMG submission 121299) | Permafrost microbial communities from Stordalen Mire, Sweden - 812S3M metaG (Illumina Assembly) | ecosystem: Environmental > Terrestrial > Soil > Wetlands > Permafrost | place: Sweden...
ACTGGCATTTCGTTTATTTTTGCTCCTGCAAGCAATTCCGGGTTCAATATTTTTATTTTCTCTTTTGTTTTTTCAAAAATATTCCAGGTTAATTCATTTCCCGATATTTTTTCATCAAACACACAGCCGGCTAATAAAGGCCTCTTGGCACTATCCAACGGGTATATTTCATAAACCGCGCTTTCAAAACCCTCTAACGGGAGATCAATAGTGGCTCCTGCCGAATAAAGCTCCGGGGAAATCCAATGACCTGGATAAACTTTTTCCAGGACTAAGTTGCTGGACTTCGCATCTATATTGTAAGCAGGATCCAGCGTTACAGTCAATATTTGTTTTTGCACGATAGGATTTCTCGCGGCTATGATTCCTTTATTTCCATTAAAATGAATATACCCGTACGTTTTTTTATCTGCCGGATTTCCCCCGATCATGTAATCATTTTTCAATATGTCAAAACGATCGCGGGCCCATTTCAGCGACTGACTTAAAGCAATCCATTCATCATCACTCACCACCGTCGGCGAAATGTATAATTCATACATGGTCACACCACGCGAAAGATAAAAAACAACATCATCGGTAAATTTATCCAACGGGTCAATTTTACCTCCAACACTTTCAAGTTCTGCCTTTATGATGCCATGAGTCATCAGGTTCGAAATAGGAAACCATAAATCCTTGATGAAGAAATTATCGTACAAAACTATATCTTTATAGGTTATGGAAGCATCACGCTTATAAAGCGACGGAACATCGGCAAAACCAAAATCCATACCGCACATCCATATCTGATCGGCGTATTTCGTCCACCAGGGACTAAGCCAGACTCCCGAGGTGAGATTGATGTATGTTTTCGGATTCTCCGCCCTGACAGCATTACATTTATCAATGATCGCGTCCACACATGCCTTGGTGGAATGCCTCCCAATATTATGACCATGATCCGCTTCATTGCAGGAATATTGCACACCATCCCATTTAAAATAGGCAACACCTTCATCACGAACCATATCTGTAACACGTTTACGAAACAGGTTGCCGTAATTTTTACCGGCAATGCACATCATGGCATTCCATTCTTCGTTGTTACCGGCTACTTCATAATTGTGATCACGCATCCAGTTGATACGTCTCATCCTGAAAGAATACCCACCGGTAGGTCCAAACCAGGTACCAAGCGCCGTATTTGTCTTTTTCAGTTCATCTGAAATAGGCCTGAATCCATTGGGGAAAAGCGATTTATCCAGGTTCCAATCACTTTCAAAAGTATCCCACCCTTCATCCAGTACAAAGGCATCTAATTTGATCCCATATCTGTCAATCATATTGGTTCTCAATTTCTGTACCTGAACCATCACGTTTTTTTCATTCATGATGTGATCATCCGATACGCCATATGACTTTGAACGCAGATCATACCACGAGTTATAAAGCGCATAGGGCCTTAAAGACGCGATGCGGATATCATCCATATAAGTAAAAAACCATTTTTTAATATACGTGTCGGGCGTAACCGCGGCAACAAACCAACTTGAGAAAAGCGTGTCTTTCGTAATTTTCACGCCCATCATTTCCTCATTTGAAACCATCAGCGAATTATTTTCCAATTCAATTTTATTTTTGGACGAAGGATATTCAAGCCCCCAGAAAGTCCCGTAATTACCGATCTCTGCTGCTACCGGCTGCCCGAAACCTCCTGTTTTAACTATTTTAACCGGGAGACTCCCTGTTAATGACTTTATGTTTGAATTAGTTAGGACTATCTTTTCTGTCAGGTGTTTCATCTGCGACGGATCTGACAGGGATATCCGGCGTTTTACATAATAACGATCAGGTAAAATTTTATAGGTAATCTGCAACAAAATCGGTATACCGGCATTGGGCCGCCAGGGATCAGCACGAAGCGGATCTGTTGCCGAAAAACAGAGAATCAACTCCAACGAACCATCCGGATTTTTTTTAATTTCTGGTCGCCTAAGAAAATAATCCTTTGACGTCAACGTGATCAGATTATCAGCATTGTTCTGTTTCCCCGGGGCATTCCATCCAACCCACTGTACGTCTATTCCATAATCAATGGAAGACCGGTAACCATTTCCATCCGGCATCTTCATTTCTTCTGTCGCCAGAAAACCATTTTCAAAACCAATACTACAGGTAATTTTACCGTTTTGTAAAATGAATGTTTTGTTTTTCCCTATATTGACTTCATCACAGGTACATACCTGCGTGAAAGAGACCCCGCAATACATAAATAATAATGATAATACCATCACTGATCTTAATGCGATTTTCATTTTACACGTTTTTTAAATTATACCCGGTCATTTAACAAACCCTTTTATTCACCAAAACGATAGCCAATTCCTGATTCTGTAATTATTAGTTTGGGATTTGTCGGATTCTCTTCTACTTTTTTTCGCAGTTGAGCAACAAACACTCTTAAGTATTGGGTTTGACTGATATATCCCAATCCCCAGATTTCTTTTAAAATAAATTGATGGGTAAGTACCCTCCCCTGATTGCTCGCTAAAAGAGCCAACAGGGAAAATTCTGTTGATGTGAGTTTTATTATTTCGTTGTTCTTTCGGACAATATGATTGGATAAATCAACAGATAATAATCCAAATTCTAACAGCGGGCTAATTTTAGAACCCTGATTCTGACGGATGTTAACACGGATGCGTGCCAGTAATTCCCCAGTCCGAAAGGGTTTTGTAAGGTAATCATTTGCTCCATTATCCAAAGCCTTGATGATCTCTTCTTCTGAATTCCGAACTGAAAGAATAATAATTGGTTTGGTATACCACTCCCGTAATTGTTTGAGAATATGAAGACCATCAAGATCAGGCAATCCCAAATCAAGGATTATAATATCCGGATGTTCTGTGGCTGCTAATGTCAGACCTTCTTTGCCGGTGGACGCTTCCGCAATTTTATAATGACTCGCCGAAAGCGTTATTTCCAGCAACCGTCGTATCTGCACTTCATCATCAATGATTAATATAATTTCTTCTCCTGCCATTTGTTTATAACGTATACTTTTTTAACTCATTTCGGAAATTTTTACCGGAATTTTTATTGTAAACCTGGCACCACCATTCTGTCTGTTTTCGGCTATTACAGTGCCATTATGTGCTTCTACAAAACCTTTCACAATTGACAATCCCAACCCGGTACCCCCGGTTTTGGCATCTTTTCCACGATAAAACTTATTAAAAACAAGCGATAACTCGGAAACCGGGAAACCACTTCCCCTGTCCATTACCTGAATAATAAGATTCCCGTTATCGTAAAATATTTTCAAACGTATTCGGCTTCCTGCCGGAACATTCTGAGTGGCATTCAATATCAGATTATGTATAACCTGTTCTATCAACCCAAAATCTATCTGCACCAAAGGCATATCAATTGGAATGACTGTTGATAGTTTAAAAGGAATCAGCTCCTGCTTCAGGTTTACAGCTATTTTATTTGCCAAATCGTGAACATCACACCAATCGGGTTGAGGCGTGATATGTCCTGACTCAAGTCGAGACATATTCAGCAAGTTTTCGATCAGACGATTAAGCCGGATAGAGGCCGTATTGATTTCTGAATATAATTTTATTTTCGTTTCTTCCGGATAACTTTGAGTTAAAAGCGTGTCCGAAGCTCCCATGATGGTTGCAACCGGTATGCGTAACTCATGAGAAATAGAACTGAAAAGAGTTTTATACAATTTATCCGATTCACTTAACAGATACGTGTTTTTTGCCACATTACGCAAAAATTCACGCTCATATTTTCCTGATATCTGCGAAATAAAAGCTTCCCAAAATTGCTCCTCACCCTGTGTAAATACTTTCAATTGTGCAATGACAATAACACCCATATTGTTGTTATTCCCTATTAATGGATAAAAAGTAAATCCGGAGGAAGGCAGTGTATCAGTGTATTTACCGGCTTTCGTGGAATGTTTAAAAACCCAGGCTGCAACACTCATTTCATTCGCGGACAAACGAATCTTAGTCTCATGCCGTATCTGATCTTCAAGTTGATTTATTTCGTTCTTTAAAATAATGGCGCAATCAATACTAAAATATTTATTGATATATTTTACAGCAATCTTAGTAACCTCCTCAAGGCCGGATGACAAAGATAAATTTTTTGTCAGCTGATATAAAGCATCTGTGCGTTCTTCACGGATCCTTATTTTCATTTCCTGCCCGCGAACTCTTGATGTAAGGATACCATTGAGAAGCGCTATGATAAAAAACATCAGAAACATCAGAAAATCTTCAGCTTTATTAATATGCAATGTAAATGGCGGGGGTATGAAAAAGTAATTCCAGATAAGCGCACAAAAAGTGGAAGCAAGTAATATCGGACCTGTACTGAAAAATAAAGCAAGTATAGAAACCAAAAATAACAAAACAAAAGAAATAACCTGATACCCAATATAATCTTTCACAAAGTAACAGACAATTGAAGTTAAAATAACAAGTATAGGTGTCGCTAAGTATTGCCGGATACTTGATGTGAAAGCAGGAATGGATAATTTTTGCAGATAATTGTCTTTCGCATTAGCATCAGCACCCAGCACATATACATCTATATTTCCACTATAACGAATCAATCTGTTCACGAAGTTTCTTAGCAAAAACATCGAAATAAAATTACGGATTCGCGGTTTTCCAACTATTATATGGGTTATATTTTCTTTTTGTGCAAAATTGATAATCGCATTTACTATATCGTGATTTGTTATGATTCTGAATTTAATTCCCAGCTGTTTGGCAAGGTTGAAGTTCTTATCTAGTTGTTCACGTTCTTTAAGTGTAAGTTTGTGAAGCGTTTCCACATAAAGCCCCTGAATATTTGCACCCATTGAATACGAAAGGTTCTTGGCCCAACGCAACAATCTGGTAGAATGTGGACGGTAATCGATAGCTACCAAAAGATGAATGCCTGATTTCCATGGACCTTTAATACGCTTTTCCTGCATATAATCATGCAACTGCTTATCTACTCGATCGGCTACAATCCGTAAAGTCATTTCCCGTAAAGCTGTAATATTTCCTTTGCGAAAAAAATTATCTATCGCTTCTCTTGATCGTTCAGCCGAATATACTTTCCCATCTGAAAGCCTTTGTAGTAATTCATCCGGAGAAAGGTCAACCACTTCTATGTCATCGGCTATTTCAAAAATCTCATCGGGCAAGGTTTCACGAACGATAATACCGGTAATCTGGGCTACCGTCTCTGAACGACTTTCAAGATGCTGAACATTAAGTGTTGTATACACATTGATTCCCGAATCCAGAATCTCCAGCACATCATGGTACCTTTTAGTATGCCTGCTTCCTACAGCATTCGTATGCGCCAGCTCATCTACTATGACAATCTGAGGCTTCCGGGAAATAATTGCATCCAGATCCATTTCCTCCACCGGGGTAGATTTATACTCGTATGTTTTACGGGGTATAATCTCAAATCCATCCACCAGCTCTGCCGTTTCTTTCCTTTGGTGTGTCTCTATATATCCGATAATAATATCGCTTCCTTTTAATTTTTCGGCATGCGCCGTTTGAAGCATGGTGTAGGTCTTCCCTACACCTGCGCACATACCGAAAAATATTTTCAACTTCCCTTTTTTGCTTTTTTCTTCTTCTTTTTTCAAAGAAGCCAATAACTCATCAGGATTCGGCCTGTTATCATCATATTCTATCATCTTGCAGAGAATTATTTTTTCTTATATTTTTTTTATCAATCCGGTAAAACCACCATTCCCTAACATTTTTATCTGAATGTTAGAATCTGTTTTTACTTCCTTTTTTTCTGTTGCAAAACTCTTACTGTCTTTTCCGTCCAGAATGATAGTAGCTTCATAAGTACCTTTGCCTAAAAATGAAAGTTTTATAGTAATTTCCTTTATTCCTTTTTCCCCATTGATTCCGCCAATATACCAGTTGTTCCCTTTTCTTCTCGCGATAACAACATACTTACCCGGATAACCATCAATAAACTTTGTTTCATCCCAAACCGTAGGAACATCTTTCAGAAAGTTTTTGGGTTCAAAAGGTAAATTATCGTATGATTTTATTCTGTCTGCAAAATGTAAGATTCCGGATTCAAAAACGATGGAGAGTGCCAGTTCATGCGCATAAGAAGTCATGTGCGGAAATTGCTGGTCACTGAAAGCAACCGGCGTATAATCCATAGGACCAATCACATTTCTGGTGAAAGCCAATATCGTGTTATGCCATGGAGCCATTTCGGGATATTCTTTTGAAAATGAATATTGCTCCTCACCACGTACAGCTTCCATTGATACAAGGTTTGGATAAGTACGACTCCATCCTCTTGGAAGTGTACATCCGTGAAAATTAACCATAATCTGATTCTCAGCAGCATCTTTCATAATATCGTGATACAACCTGATAATATGTTGCTTATCACTTTGAAAGAAATCAACTTTAACACCTTTAACTCCCCACGCGTGAAGTCTCTTGAATTCTTCTTTTCGCTTTACCGGATCGCTCATGATATCCCGTGGACGTTCATTTACGCTATTATGTGAACCGCCGGAGTTGTACCACATGAGAATACCTACACCCTGCGAATTTGCATATTTAACTAATTGTTCAATATTGCCGCCTTCCATGATATCCCAGTTAGCATCTACCAATGAATATTCCCACCCCATTTTTTTTGCAAAGTCAACAAATTCTTTTAATGGTTTATACATCCTGGAACTTGGATGATCACTCCACCAGCTCCATGAGGCACGACCTGGTTTTACCCATGATACATCCCCGAGTTTATTCGCGGCACTCAGGTTATAAGTCATATTTGACTCTACTATCGTATTCAATGTTTTTCCAATGACTATAAATCTCCAGGGCGTTTTCCAGGGAAGTGTTGATGATGCATTCACCGTTCCTGTTTTTTCTCCCTCTTCACTTTCAGGTTGACGGATACGATACAAACCATTATCTGCAATTTGTTCCAGATGTGAACCAAAATAGTTTTCATCAAGATCTGCTTCTGAAATGAGCATCCAATACCCTTTTGTGTTGAATAACATCGGGAAACCCCATCCTTCCTTTCCTGGAGCAGGTGCACCAATATTTATCCCATCCTGATAATAGGTTTCATAAGCAGGTGCGTATTGTGTAACTTTATCATACGGCGCCATCCATGCTTTTCCCCCGACCGGTACTTGAAAACCTGTCAACTCTTTATTAATAGTATACACAGTGGATTCACTGTCAGGAAAACTGTATCTGAAAGCTACACCATTGTCATAAGCTCTTAAAATAATATTGATGCGGGCATTGTTCTTGTTTTTGAAAGAAACGGTGATCTCATTTGCTTTATTCACACATTGAGTTGATTTACCTATAAGCATTGTATAGCTCTCATCAATACGTGTTGGTTGTGTTACAGACATAAATGACAGATCTTTAACAAACGTACCATCGTTTCTTAAAATACCAAGCGGAGAGAATCCGATGACGGTATCGGATTGTGTGCCGGAATTGCTTGAAACCATATAGGACAAAGCCGTTTCAGAATTGTCATCCGACAGTTTAAGAATTATTTTTAAGGTCTGGTCAGGTGAGCTAATTTCCCATTTTCCTTCATCCCGGGAACAATTTGTAAACAGTAGACACATAAGTACTGCTGAGCAAAAGTTTAGATAAGTTTTGTTCTTCATATTTTTTCCATATTATGGTTATTTCTTTTACAATAATACAAATTTAAATAAAAAGAACAATTAGGTTTTTCAATTTTGTGCCATTTCTATAGAACAATGTTTTTGACTAAATCTGACAAAACTCTTGTAAAAACATGTATCCGTCCTTGAAACAGTCTCTTTTTTTTGTTACCACCATGAAAGAAATAATTTATTCTTCACCTTCATTGTAAGATAGTTCAATAAATTGCGCATCATTAAAGCTTACCCAGACTTTCTGAATATCGTCGGTAAGAAACTGATTGTGAAAACATAAAAAAAACCAACACACCCCAAGATTGCCTTCTGTAGTGTGTCAGATTTAATTTTTTAAAAACTTGAGAACGATAAGAGTTTTCAGTTTTATAAAGAAGTCGGATTCCTAAGATACCAAAGCTTTAAAGCGATGCTCTGTTTATCGGCAATAATACGTATGTAATATAACCCGCTTGCATGAAGATCTTCACTGTTAATTGTTAATTGATACGCTCCGGCACCGAGAGTGGCATTTTGCAGTTCTTTAATTTTAACGCCCAACTCATCATACAACTCAATCTGTATATTTGAAGTATTTAACAACTCATATTTCAATGTGGCAGATGTGCTGAAAGGATTGGGATAAACAGAAAGAGAAGTCAACTTTTCAGTAATTAAAGAATTACCCGCATCAGCTTTCATCCTGTTATCTTCCAGGTTTGATATGGAAGCACTGTAAGGTCCTTCATTTATTTTAAGAACACCATCTGATATCCAACAATTGTTTGGATTACGGACAATGACAGCATATTTGGTATTTACATTCTCAATCGTATCATCTGTATAGCTATTATCATCCGAAGGAACAGAATCATAAAGTGTCCAATTTTTAAATTCAACTTTACGAAGAATGACATAGGTATCATATGAGAATCCTTCATAATTATCCCAGATCAGGTTTACAACATTATCCAATCCGATTATTACAGAGAGATGAATTGTTTTATGTGCTGCACTTAATGGAGATTCAACTCCGCAAGAGTCCACTGTACTTATTTCATATCGCCATGCCCGTTGAAGTGGATTCGATAAGGTATCAACATAACTGCTCGGTGCATCAACAGGAACTGTAGCTATTTTCTTATACACATTGGCTTCCGTTGTTTCTTTATAAATATTGTAAGCTGCAACCCCGCTGATAGAATCTTTGTTCCAGATAATCTTATTTTTCCCAAGTAGACTGTCCACGCTGACCATACAAATAGTCTGGTTCACGGGGGTACTCTTGGTTATTTCAGCATTTAAAGTGCCAATACATCCGGATTTGTCGGTAACAGTAACACTGTATGTCCCGGCCACTACATCTGTCAGGTCTTCAGTTTTTGCACCATTTGACCAAAGGAATGAATACGGTGTATTTCCTCCCATGGCAGTAATCATGATACTCCCTGTATGAGAACCGCATATAGCATTTTTTATGGTATCCAGACTGATTTTTGGTCCTGTTGGATTATTTATAAGAATTTTCGTTGAATCCATACAACTATTATTGTCAGTAACCAAAACAGAATAAGTACCGGCACCAGCATCCGAAAGAGTTGAATCCGAAGTACCATCAGACCATGAGTATGTATAGGGTACAACACCCCCACTAACATTTAAAGTGGTGCTCCCGTCAGTATTTCCACAACTGGCATCTGCAGCAGTAACCCTCAATGTGATCTGAGCCGGAGACGTAATGACAACATTCTGGAAACCACTGCACCCCCTCGAATCCTTTACCTCCACATTATAGGGACCGGCAGAAAGTCCAGACAGATTTTGAGTAGTTGCTCCATTCGACCATACATAAGAATAGGTTGGGTAACCACCCGCAACTGTGATTTGAATAGATCCATTCTGACTACTATAACAATTCATGGATAAATTACTGGAGGTATCAACTGAAATCTGAGGTCCGTTTTCATTAGAAATAACAATAGCCTGAAATACCGAATTGCTGTCAGCATCTGTTATTGTAACGATATATATACCGGCTGGAACATCTACAATTGAATCACCTTTATCACCAGTTGACCATAGGTAATGAAAAGGAGATGCGGCATTATAAACTGTTACATAGGCAGAACCAGAGCTATCACTACAGATGGAATTAGTAGCAGTAACCTGAAGTAGAATCGGAGCTATTACTTTAACTTGCAACGGCTCAGACCAGGGTCCATTCTGTCCACACTCATTTAACCCACTCACCCTTATATTAGCTATGCCGGTAAAAGTTGAATCCCAATATACATCTGCAACCGTATAATCATAATAAATTGAGTTTGTATCGCCACCAGGAATTACTTCCCACTGATAATCATAATCGAAGCGATTGTCATTTAAATTATATTCTGAATAAATGTCTGTATTGCTTACTAATGTCGGACCCTGCGGTATTCCCGGCATATCGGGGACAATAGAAATATTTTGAAGATATACAGTATCTCTTACCACACACCCTTCTGTATCCTTAACAGTTGTTATATAAGTATTCCCTAAAGTTAATCCGGTAAAATAATATTGCGAATTATAATAACCCGTATCAGAAACATAGGTTTGACCATTATCTATAGAAAACTGATAAGAATTAGCACCATAATCAGCATACATCCAAATATTACCCGTTGTAGAATCACAATATAAATAAGGCCATGACTCTAAAGTTAATGGATATTGCTGCAGATTCATATAATATATTTGTGAATCAGGTACCGGGGTACAACCACTTTTTTTAACAGCTATCCTGAAAGTATCGCAAAATTGGTTGTAACAGCCTTCTGTTAAATGCGCCCTGTATAAATAGGACGCTGTTGGAGAAATACCCAGATCAGAAAAAGTATCACCCGGCATATTCACCCACTTCGTATTGTTAAAATATTGCCACTGAATTTCTACCTGATCATCAACATAGGGTAATTCAAGATCAATGGTATCACCGGAACAAATTGTCGCGTTAACAATTGGTTGATTATAATTTATATTCACCCATTGAGGTCCCTGGTAACAATCCCCGGTCGTATCAGCATAAATCATCAGGGTATCCGAACAATAAACAGCCCCATAATAATCATTGAAAAAAACGCGTACTTCAACACTATCATTAATAAGATTGATGATCCCGGTATCTCCTGTTCCAATGACAGACCAGGCTCCCGGGGAAATTAATTCCTCCCATTGAACAATGTTGTTATATGAAATGGTTGAAGAATATAATGACAAATACACTGTATCAAATTGACAGATTGTCTGTGTATCAACAGCGCTTAAGTTCTGAATTAAAAAAGAAGAAATAATAAGTATCAGCGTAAAAACTTTTTTCATAACCTTTGATTTTTGTGAGTAATATTAAATTTATTTTGAACCTGACCTATTATTTAAAATGATATATTTATAATGCAGGTTCCAAGAGATCCTAAATAATTATATTAATATTTTACTGATAAATTTATAGTATCGCATATTTTTTAATAAAAAAATTAATAACCAAACACTTAACATTATTAATTTGCAATAATAAAATATATAAAATACCTATAAAGATATATAGATTTTTTAATCCTTTAATATTTTTATCCATATTTTAGTATTCATTTTTTTTAATTATAACCAGTTCTGTCAGGATATAATTTTTGCAATAATAAAAGCAGCACCGGCTGCAACAGCGCCAATAGCAGCAGTTTTAAAAGCTCCTGCAAAAGGCGATTGTCCGGTCAAATGGCTTTTGATATATCCGAATGTACAAAGAGCAAGAATGGTGATTATTATTGAAAATAGCAGTCCCTGTTGAGGAGAATCAGTAAATAAATAAGGCGACAAAGGAATTAAACCACCAAAAATATACGAAATAGCAATGTTTGCAGCGCTTTTTTTTGCACGATTGCCATCTGGCTCCTCCAGTCCAAGCTCAAAACGCATCATAAATTCAACCCACTTTTTTGGGTCTTTGGCTAAATCATTTACCACAATTTCCTGACTTTGCTCATCAAGTCCATATCCGGCAAATATTTCCGCTATTTCTTTTTTTTCCACATCCGGCAAGTGATCTACTTCATAGTATTCTTTTTTCAGTTCGGAGTAATAATGATCATATTCCGTTTTTCCGGCAAGATAACCGCCCAACCCCATGGCTATAGATCCGGCTATTATTTCTGCAATGCCGGCAGTAATAATAATACCGTTGTTCTGAACAGCGCCACTTAATCCCGCTGCCAGCGCGAATGGTACCGTAAGTCCATCAGACACACCAATAACAACGTCTTTGATAAGATCTGAACTGGTAAAATGCTCTTCTTTGTGTTCCATAAATATTTTAATAACTATACAAATATAAATATTTTATTGCACACTATATGCCGTATTATTCACCCTCATAATAATTTTCATTTTTTTTATATAAAAATCATTACTACTTCCAGTAAATAACCTTTTTTTGTAACATGAAAAAATTTAAAATAATCGGATATATAATATTCTTCCTTTCCTGTTTTTTGTGGGCATTAATATTAATTATTCCCTGGTTGGGTTTTTCAAAAGGTCAGATTGCAGGTATTATAACAATATTAGTTATTGCAGGAGAAATAACATTTTACCTGAGTATATTTATATTAGGAAAGAGTTTTATTGATAGTATAAAAAGTAAATTTAAAATTTTTAACAGAAAGAAAAACCTTAATTGATATTCAGGTTGGCAAATCTGGTAAAAATTGTAATATCATTAAATTCTTTTGAAAAGGCTTTAACTGTCTCCATTGGAAAATCAAAAACATCGGCAACAATAAAACCATCAAGACAGTTGTTGAAATCGGGATCTACATTAAAACTTATAATCTGAGCATTCAGCTTAAGATATTTTTTCATTAACACAGGAACACCTTCTCCTTTTTCAATTTCTTTAATATACTCATCAAGTTTGCTAATGTTAAAACCAATAACATCCATCAGATCTTTTTTCCATGTTTTATGCTTTTTTATACCGATATACTTGTTTCTCGGTTTGACAAAAGAAGCAAGTTGCTGGTTATAATAATGTTTCTTTATAAAGTCCACCAATAATGATTTGCTGAAATCAGAATAATTATTACTGATGCTTACCGGACCTATCAGGTAACGACAATCTTTATTGTGCATCAGGATGTACAATATGCCTTTCCATAATAAAAATAAAGAATTCGGCCTTCTTTGATATTCCTTCACAACAAACGAACGTCCTAATTCAAGTGATTCCTTAAGAACCATTCTAAAATCGTTTTTCATGCGAAACAAACTATTCAGATAAAAGCCTTTTTTTCCATATTGCTGGATAATCTCACTTCCTTTTCCAACGCGATAGGCTCCTACTATACATTTTTTTACGTGATCCCATAAAAATAAATGATGATAGTACAAATCATACTCGTCAAGGTCAATGCTTTTGTTAGTTCCTTCACCAATGCTCCGGAAAGTTTCTTCCCTCAATCGTCCAATCTCATGTAATATATTGGGCATTTCATCGGCTTTGGCAAAATACACACTAAAATCAGATTGCTGAAATAACAACGAGGTGTGTTTTAATTTTTCTATCTCCTGCTCAACCTTTTCTTCGTCTATTTTATCAGAAACAGGAACAGCCTGTGGTTCCCAGGTTCTGGAATAATTTGGAATAAAAAATTTCGAGGCTTCCAACTTTGTCCCAAGGGTATAAGTCTTGGCTCTTAAAAATTTTGAAAACTGATTTATATCGTTGAATTCCTTTTGCTCCTCAACAGGAATGGTTTTCCCTACTCTGATTTGCACAATTTTATTTTGTTTGTTTAGCATTTCACTTGGCAAACGGGCAGTTCGCAGCATTGGGTGTATCAGTCCGAGTAATTGAAAAATAACACTGTTATATCCGCTGAAATAGATTGGTATGACAGGAACAGAAGCTTTCTGTATTAACCTTATTGCCTGAAGATTCCAAAGTTTATCTGTTACGGACATTTCTCCGAACTTATAAGTAGAAACTTCTCCGGCAGGAAATAAACCAAGCGGGAATCCGCTTTTTAAATGATTTAAGGCTTGTTTTACTCCTGCAACACTCGATCTTCTGATATTATTAAAAGGATTTACTGATATTAATAATGGAGCTATGGGTTCCAAACGGCTTAAAAGAAAATTAGCCATTACTTTAAAATCAGCCCTCTTTTCAGATAGTATTTTTAATAACAAAATACCGTCCAGACCGCCATAGGGATGATTAGAAACAGTTATGAAAGCATTTTCGGCAGGTATATTTTTTAATTCATTGTCGTCAACCACATATTCAATACTTACTTTTTCAAGCACAGAATCAATGAATTCAATTGGCTTTTTATGGGAATTATTTCTATAAAAATCATTAACCTCATTGATTTTTAAAGCCTGCATAAGCACATTGGTAATTAATTCCCCACCAAATTTTTCGAGTTTTGTTGCTTTTATAATGTCTTCGGAACTAATAAGCTCATCCATAATGGTTACATTATTTTAATATTTTCTAAAGATATAAAGCAAATATAATGCTAATCTTAACAAATTGCTAATTTTATGTTAAATCAGATTATTATTTATATTTTTTCAAGGTAAAACTAAAAGTGGTGCCTTCCGAAATTTTGCTCCGTACCGTTATTTTTTGTCCATGAGCTTCAATAACATGTTTAACAATGGCAAGCCCGAGACCAGTTCCTCCTTCTTCACGTGACCTGCTCTTATCAACCCTGTAAAAACGTTCAAATATTCTGGGCAGGTCTTCTTCAGAAATGCCAAGACCATTATCCGTAACCTCTATTAATACATTCTCTTCAACATCAAAAATGCTTATAATTGTTTTTCCATATTCAATTCCATAAATAATGGAGTTTACAATCAGATTGTTTAATACATCCGTGATGCGCTTTTTATCAGCATACACTTTCACAGGTTTATCGTAATTTTGTGCATATGATAATTTTATTTTCTTAGCCTTACATCTGCGCTCGTTCATTTCAATAATCTCATTGATCAGGGATATGATGTTAAATGTTTGATATTCTAATTTTAATTCCCCTGATTCAAGACGCGATATAGCTTCTAAATCTTCAACAATAGATATCATCCGGTTTATATTTTTTTCGGTTTTTTCAAGATACAACCTGTTGATTTTTTCATCTTCAATTCCTCCATCTAAAAGAGTAAGTATATAACCCTGTATATTGAATATCGGCGTTTTTAGCTCATGTGACACATTCCCCAGAAATTCCTTGCGGTATTTTTCCATCTGTTTCAGTTGAGCAATTTCTTTTGTACGACTTTTCGACCAATCCAGAACTTTCAGATTGACTTCTTCTATAATAGTTTCATCCCCGGTGCTGTTTAAAAAACTCGTTTTTTCAATGTCCTGGTTGTATAATATTCTATAAAGCGGATTTAACCTTTCTGCAATAAAATGTTTGACTCTGAAAAACACAAACCAGTATATAATGAGATAGACAATAATTGATAGAACAAAAGCGACTGCAATAAGCAAAAATTTAGCTAAGAAAAAAGCAAAAACAATCATGATCACTCCTGAAAGTGAGGACGCTGTCAAAGCTATGATACTTGCTATTTTTTTTGGTGAAATGGAATTCATTCAATTAGAAAATAATAAACTCTTCCTTAATTAAATTATTCTACGTATTTATAACCTACTCCTTTAATCGTTTTAAAGTGTTCATTCCCAATTTTTCCGCGTAATTTGCGGATATGAACATCAATGGTACGATCCCCAACAACAACATCATCGCCCCATACCGTCGTGAAAATTTCATTTCGTGTAAAAACACGATTCGGCTTGGAGGATAAAAGGTAAAGCAAATCAAATTCTTTTTTTGGCAGTAACATTTCTTTATTGTCTTTGATGACAATATAACGATCTTTGTCTATGATGATAGATTTAAGTTCTGAATTTATTTCGATGCCAGTCGTTTTTTCAGCAGTTTGTTTTTCTAAGCGTTTCAGTAAAGCTTTGATGCGACTCATTAAAACCTTTGGCTTAATTGGCTTTGTTATATAATCATCTGCACCGGCATCAAAACCAGCTATCTGTGAATAATCTTCCGAGCGCGCGGTAAGAAAAGCAATAATGGTATTTTTTAGCGAGGGTCTTTTTTTCAGTTCATCACATGTTTCAATACCATCCATCTCAGGCATCATCACATCCAAAAGAATCAGGTGAGGCAGAAATATCATCGCGGTGTTTATAGCATCCAATCCGTTGCTGGCCGATGCTACTTCATATCCATCTTTGTTTAAATTGTATGTTAAGAATTCAATAATATCCTGCTCATCATCTACAATTAATATCTTATATTTTTTTTCTTCATCCATAAACAGGCTATTTTTATAAAAAAGGTTCGTCTAATCTTCGCTTTCCTTCATCTTCTGTTTTCAGTTTATTGTTTTTTTGGTTTCTGTACCCTGTCTCACCCTTAACTTTTAAACTTCCACTTCCCTGACTCTGTGTCTCAGTGCCTCCGTGTTAAATGATCACTTTTCCTTTTCCCTTTTCTTTTTATGCTTTAATACTTTTGCTTCTATATAAAATATAATTTCTTCAGCTATTCCTTTGCTCATATCTCCAACACGTTCTAATTTTCTGATTATGGTGAGGACATTCAGACTTTGCCTGATATGATGAGTATGCGTTTTGATGTATTCTGTTACGACATCGTTTGCTTTATCATTAATCTTATCAAGCTTATCATCTTTCTTAAAGATTGATCGCGCCAGTCGCGTATCTTCATTACTGAAAGCTTCTGACACATCTGCAACGAGATTATTAGCATAGTCAAACATTTCTATTATTTTTGATAAATTTAGTAATTCTTTATCAAAATCCTCATCAATATCTATAACAAATTTTGCAACATCTTCTGCAGCGTCTCCGATGCGCTCAAGATTGGAATTTATTTTCAATACCGCCAGAACAAAACGAAGATCCACTGCCACAGGATTAAACAAGGCAAAAATGTTTTCACAATCCCTGTCAATTTTAAGTTCAAAGGCATTGACTCTTCTTTCTTTGGCAATTACTTCCCTTGCAATATCTTTATCGAAAGTGGAAATAGCTACCTTACAGCTATTTAATTGCGATTGAACCAAATCCCACATATCCAGAATATCAGTTTTTAACTGGTGAATTTCTGCTTCAAGATGTGTCATCATCATAATAAATTACAATTAAAAATTTTTAATTATTATCCATTTTCGGGATATGCCAATTATAACATATATAATTGACTATCCAAATCTTCCAGTAATATAATTTTGTGTCCGGAGGTCTTTCGGATTGGTAAAAATATTTTTTGTCTGATCATATTCTATAAGCTCTCCCAGATAAAAAAAAGCGGTTCGGTCACTTACACGCCCTGCCTGTTGCATGTTGTGCGTAACAATGACAATAGTGTAACTTTTTTTCAATTCGTAAATCAGGTCTTCGATTTTATTTGTTGATAACGGATCTAACGCTGACGCAGGTTCGTCCATCAATATAATTTTCGGTTCAATGGCCAATGCACGGGCAATACACAAACGCTGCTGCTGTCCGCCGGATAATTCAAAAGCCGACTTTTTTAATTTGTCTTTCACTTCATCCCAAAGCGCCGCTTGACGTAAACATGTCTCAACACGCGTTTCTATATTCTTTTTGTCTTTAAAACCATTCACACGCAATCCATAAGCAACATTCTCAAATATAGACTTCGGAAAGGGATTCGGTTTCTGAAAAACCATTCCAACAGCTTTTCTCAATTCATCTATTTCAATATAGTCCTTATAAATATCTTTGTTTTCAATTTTTATTTCTCCTTCGATCTTTACGCCATCTATAAGATCATTCATCCGGTTGAACAACCGCAGAAAAGTTGATTTCCCGCAACCTGATGGTCCTATCAGCGCCGTTACCGATTTGGAATGAATAGCCATCGTGATGTTCTTCAATGCATGAAAATCAGTATAAAATAAATTCACATTTGCAGTATCAATAATTGCCATTTCAGTTCATTTTTACTTTTTTCCCAAAATATCTTCTTAAAGCATTAGCCAGTAAATTTACAATAAGAATAATTAATATTAAAACCAGAGCTGTTCCATATGCCATTACTCTTGATTCCTGCATATTGGTTCCACTGGTTGATAAAACATACAAATGATAAGGCAATGCCATTACCTGATCAAAAATACTGTGAGGTAATTTTGGCAGAAAATAAGCCGCTACAGTAAATAATATGGGCGCTGTTTCCCCGGAAACCCTGCCTATTGATAATATTAAGCCCGTTATTATATTTGGAAAAGCAATGGGTAAAATTACTTTCCTTACCGTTTGCAGTTTAGTTGCTCCCAACGCGTAACTTCCCAGTCGGAAAGAAATGTCAATAGCTTTCAGTGATTCCTCCGTAGTACGGATTACCACCGGTAACGTAAGCAGTCCTAATGTTAATGATCCTGCCAGAATCGAATCACCGAATTTAAGGGTATTCACAAACAACGACATGCCGAACAATCCGAAAACTATGGATGGAATACCTGCAAGGTTATTGGTCATCATTTTAATGAATCTCTTCAGATATCCATCTTTTGCATATTCATTGATATATATACCCGACAGAATTCCAACCGGAAAGGCAAAGATCATACTGCCGGCAATCAAACAAAACGTACCAATAATGGCAGGATAGATGCCCCCTTTTGTCATGCCTTCTTCCGGCATGGCAGTGAGAAATTCCCAGCTTAGCGCGCCAAATCCTTTATAGATAATAAATCCCAATATCCAGAAAAGAACCACAACAACGCTTAAACTCATGAACCAGAATATCGTTACTGCTATATTCTGATTTATCTTTTTTATTCTGTTAAAATTCCTTGCCATAATTTTTTCTATTTATTCCTTCTTGCGGATGAAATATATTCAACAAACAAATTAATAAATAAAGTGATGAAAAATAATACACATCCCAATACAAATAAAGCCTTATAGTGCATTCCCCCTTGTGCTGCTTCTCCAAGTTCGGCAGCAATAGTGGCAGGGATAGTCCGGACCGGTGCCAGAAAAGTATGCGGTATAATGGCAGAGTTTCCTGTAACCATCAACACAGCCATTGTTTCTCCTATGGCTCTTCCGATTCCTAATATTGCTGCTGCAGAAATTCCTGAAATGGAATAAGGCACAATAACCCTGTATATCGTTTGCCATTTGTTTGCACCAAGTGCCAAACTGGCTTCTTTCATAGCTCTCGGAGTGGTCCGGATGGCATCTTCCGAAATGGTAATAATGGTGGGCAATGCCATAATTCCAAGAATGATGGAACCAGCCAACGCTGTTTCACCAACCGGGAGATTAAATGTTTTCTGAATCATCGGAACAATAACCACGAGACCAAAAAAACCAAATACAACAGAAGGAATACCTGCCAGTAATTCAATCACTGGTTTTAACACACGGCGGATCCTCTCATCTGCCAGCTCCGCCATATAAATGGCCGTAGCTAATCCAAAAGGCAAAGCAATTAAAATGGCTCCAAAACTTACCCATAATGTACCCAACACCAATGAAAGAACACCAAATTGAGCAGCAGGATGAGCCGTGGGAAACCATTCTTTGTTGGCAAAAAAATTGCCTATCGTTACTTTTTCTACATCAACTAATTTCCCTTTAAAATTTTTATCTATGTAACGATCCTGAAAAAAGGCTATTATATTGGTATTCCTGGATATTATTTCATTCAGACATTTCGGTAAATTTTCAAAATTAGCTCCGATCTCAGCGTCTGAATAATAGGTGTTGATATCGTCTATTCTGAATAATTTTATTTTCTCATCTTTTCCGCCTATCTCTTTCCAATTGGTTATTTTCTGATCAAAAATATCTTTTATCTGACGGGCTTTTAATGCCTTAACCGGATTGTCAGCGTTCACAGCAATCACGTTTCCTTTTTCCATGGAAGGATGATTGAAGAAACCGGATCCTTCTTTAAATAAAAACGCTATGATCAGCAACACCGTAAGACTCGTGATGGTACTGCTTATAAAAAGAATTCCTTCTGCAAACCGTTCTCCGGATTTTTTAAAATTAAACATACCATTAGTTTAATGGAATATATCCTACTTCCTTAACTATTTTTTGTCCTACAGCAGAAAGTACGTAATCTAAGAAAGGCTTAACCATCTTTTCATCCTTATTCAGAAAATAATAATACAAAGGACGAATAACAGGGTACGTTTTGTTTTTTGCTGTTTCTAATGATGGAATAATATAAGTTTTCCCTTTATCATAGGACACTTTTATAGCTTTCACATCCTTTTCAATATAAGCAAGGCCTACATAACCTATAGCGCCTTTGGTCTGACTTACTGATTGTATAATAGCACCGGTTGCCGGCATCATCAATGCTGAAGATGCATAGTTCTTACCATCCATCACATGTTCTTTAAAAAATTCAAATGTCCCTGAACTGGATTCCCGCGAATAAATGACTATTTCCATATCAGCACCACCAACATCTTTCCAGTTTTTAACGGTACCTGTAAAAATATCTGTCAGTTGTTCTTTGGTTAACTGGCTTACTTTATTTGAAGGATTTACAACTACTGCTAATGCATCATAAGCGATGATGACTTCTTTAAAATCTTTTTTAGCATCCTGTAATTTCATTTTTTCCGTCATTTTCATGGCACGGGAAGACATGGCAATGTCGGTTGTTCCTTCCACTAAGGCCTGTAACCCAACGCCACTGCCGCCGCCAACAACTGAAATTGACATATTGCTGTTTGATTTCATATAATCTTCAGCTTCCTTTTGTGTAAGCGGAAGACAAGTATCACTTCCTTTTACTTTAATCGTTGTTTTCTGGCTCAATCCCATGGATAACGAGAGAAAAGCTGCTGCTATGGTTAAAATTGTTTTTTTCATCTTATACTGTTTTTTAAATTATTGACTGAGAGAATCCGCATGTGAAAAATCACCATTTATAATCAATCATGCTTGTCTTTTATGTATTTAATTTTTATTTAGAATACCCATGATAATTGTCTTCCAATCAAATCATGGGTATTTCATAAGTTTAATAAAATTTAATTTTTAATTGTATATGCCCGGTTCATAATTTTTATCTTCTTTCTTAGCGTAAATATAGGTAATTCTAAAATACCTGCATGTTAAATTAATATTAAATAAATCTTAAACCGTTTGAATATTAATTATCCATTCCATTTTTTGCCACACTTTTTGAACTATTGAAGATGAAATAAAATGAAAGACGCCAAACCAGGTCATAATCACTTTTTATATATTAGGCGAAACATTGGTAATTTCATTTGTTGCTGCTCCATTTGCCAGTATCATCCATTCCATTATTTGCCACACTTTTTGAACTATTGAAGATGAAATAAAATGAAAGACGCCAAACCAGGTCATAATCACTTTTTAAATTAGGTGAACCATTGGTTAGTTCATTTGCTGCTGTTCCATTTGCCAGCATTGTATTGTATTGATTGATCCATACATTGGGCATAAAGTGTACTCTTGGCATAGGCGTATAATCAAATCCGAACGAATAGAATGTTTGAGTATAAAATGGAGTGGTTGTTGCTGTATAGCTTGTCCCAGAAGTTAAAGAAGTCATATAAGTAGAATTCTTATTAAATTTTGTATTGGGATTATATTCATCCATTCTCGCGAAAACATTCAGCTTGTCTTTTATGATTCTGCTGCTAGCAAATACAGACCATCCAAATTGTATTCCGTCAGCATAACCCACTGCTGAAGCCGGTGATGTAGGCAATGGTTTTACATAATACTGATTCGTATTAATTTGCTGGAATGCTTCTGCGCCAATCCTGAACCAGTTTGTTTTGTAATGGGCATATCCTTTAAGAGTTATGTTCGCCTGGCTTTTCCCTGGTTCTGTCGGGTATAAGAGCGCTGATGTATATTGATCAGCATAGACACCAACAGTCAATTTCTGCTGTAAAGCACTTACAAATATCGTTGCCCTGTATTTTTTAAACCTTTCCTGATTAGCTGTCGTAGATGCCATGGCGGAACTACTATTGTCTCCAACCATTACATTATAACCAACAAAAGCAGGTTTCAATGAATCTATGGCACCCTGTGTCCACAATCTTCCCTGTAACGAAACACCCATATCAGCCGAAGCATCAACATTATGCATATCCAAAAGAGTTCTTTCAATAGACCGGTAACCCCACAATTGTTCAGTTCCATAAGCTGCAGCAAATGAAGGTGTAACCATTTCTCCAATAAGCAAATCACTTCCCTTAAAAACATCTTTAATTTTTAAATACAAATATTTTAAATATAGTGTATTATTGCTCCCTAAGTCAATTCCTTTGGTTCCAGGAGATACTGATCCTGCTGCTACTGCATCATTAGGCCCTTCTTCATGAGCTAAAACTGTACTTACAGAAACTCTGTCATTCATTTTAAAATCAAACCCTAAATAAGCACGTCTGATCTGAAAAGCATCAATCGTATTATTCCCGTTTTTCTGATTGTAAATATTAGTAGCTACACCACCACTACTTCCAGGACCATTCCCCTGATATTGAACATTTTTTCCACCTCTTCCAATCGAATCACGGTGCGTTTGGTAATAGTAATCGCCGAAGACATATCCCCAGACATTCCCCGATGGCTTGAAATCCATTATTTTATCCTGCGCAAACAGAAAATTACCCATTGCAAGCAATGCTGCAATTATTAAAAAGTGTTTTTTAAAATTCATAATACATCATTTTTTTGGTTAATAACTTCTGCAAAAGAATCTTTCTAATGTTAAATAATTGGTATCTTAATGTTAAATCAATGTTAAATCTAATATCTTTCTAACAATAAATTAATATAATAAAATGTCTTTTATTAATAATTCATATCATTTTAACTAATCCCATCTTACATTGTTTATATAAAAAAAAGATATTAAAATTCCTGCTAAAACTACCCATATAACATCAATCTTACACATCAATAGGACAAACGAGATCAACGTGAATATTATATTGATAAGATTCCAATGAATATCGATTGAAAAACGATAGGTAATTACAGCAAGAAGACCTACAAATGAACAAAGTACCCCATTTATTACTTTATTGAATTGTGGATAAGTTTTAAGCTTATCAAAAAAAGGGATGATCCCCATAAGAATAAGAAATGATGGGGTAAATACACAAACTGTCAATTGCATGACAATAGCTCCCGGAATAACCTGACAGAGGGCAAGTCCTGAATCAAAGGTGTTCTCATCCATCCATTTCTTCTTATCAACTATACGCTTTCTGATAAGAGCTGTCATTGCACCCCACCAAAAGCCGTAAGACCCAGCCAAAAGAATGCTCGGAATAAATCAAAATAAGAAGATTTTTCTTTTTGTTGCATTTTATAAATATAAGTAACTATTTCAAATTATTACAATATGGTATTGATAATAATAACCAATGACATAACCGAAATAAATGCCCATATTAATATCCCTTGCAAGAATAGTTTTATTCCAACCGATCTTATAAGTTCCTTTGAAAGACTTGAACCTATAAGGAAAAGCGTAATCTTAAGACCAATTTTTGATGTGTTCATATTAAGATTTGATTACTGCAAACGTAGGCTAAACATATACAGCAGTCAAATCATAAATAATTATAAATTATATCATTGGTTAATGATAATGGTTGGAATCATCGTTATTTTAGATTTAATTGAATTTGAAATTAAACAAGCAGCTTCAGATTTTTGCAAAACCCGTTCAGTCCGTTCGCGGTCTTTTTCATCTGCAATTTTAACCGTAGGTTCAAGAATTATTTCAGACATGATGAATTTTCCATCCACTTGTTCTAACTTTCCTTTCGATTTGCAACTGAAATTAATAAATTCCAATTTTGAATTTTCAGCAATAGCCAAAAAAGTAGTCATCAAACAACTATTGACCGCAGCCGTAAATAAATGCTCAGGCGACCATATCCCTGGCATTCCTTTAGGAAATTCAGGGGGTGTTGCGACTTCAATATGATTGCTGTTTTTATCGTCAATCCTATCCAGTTCCGGAGAACTTAAGATGCCATGGCGATCCTGTTTCCAGTTAACATTTACGTTATAGTAATGTGCTTCCATATTATTTAATTTTTTGATTTAAACTATGCCATGAACCACCATTGTGCACATTTTCATAACCTCTTGATTCTAAAATGCCTTTTGCTGATGCACTTCTCATGCCCGATGCACAACAAGTTATTATAGGTTTCTTTTTATCTTTTAATTTGTTCAGATTGTCAGCCAGTTTGTTAACTGATATATTAATAGAACCTTCTATATGTCCGGTTGAATATTCACCACTACTGCGGACATCTATTATTATTGCACCATCTTTAATTAATTGTGCATAGTCGGTTTGCTTTAAACCAAATATACTTTTGATTGATTCAAACATAATTTTAATTATTTTTTCTTGTTAGTACTGATTCCAAATAAAAAGTAAAGAGGACAAAAATTGATCTCTGCAAAGATAAAACAAATAAATTAATAAATCGCAATAGTATCACCTAAATCTTTTTAATATCACTAATTTTTTTATCTTTGCATAATATTATAAAGTATACATGGGTAAAATTTTCAAGAAAAAACTAAAAACTGAACAGGCAGAAGAATTATTCAGCAGCGATGACAAATGCATGGAATTTCTGGCTGAAGTGAAGTGGGAAAATGGTTTTACCTGCAGAAAGTGTGGTAATGCCAATTATTGTTCCGGAAAAACGCCTCATTCCCGCCGATGTACCAAATGTAAAACAGAAGACTCTGCTACTACAGGAACAATTTTTCACAACTGTAAATTTCCAATACATAAGGCTTTTTATATTGCTTACAATGTATGTAAAGAACAGGATATTTCAACATACGAGTTTGCCCGTCGTTTATCATTGAGACAAATGACATGTTGGAACTTTAAAACTAAAATTCAGAACGCACTAACAGAGATGAACTCTCTTTCTGTCAAAGAACGAAATTCTATCAAAAAACTTTTAACAAGCTAAACAACAGTAATACTTTTATTCTGCCTGTTTCAAGACAGGATTTAGGAGATTTGTTGGGCATAACGAGAGAAAGTGCAAGTTGTATCCTGACTGATTTTCACAATGAAAATATACTGAAAATTGAAGGACGGAAAATAAGCATCCTGAATGCAAATCTACTTGAACAAATCAGTGATAAGGGGTAACGAATCAGAACGTGAGAACCTTCCTGCTTCGTTTTACAATCTCATATAAATCAAAGATGGATGTAATAGTGCAACTTTCAATAAATTCAGCATGCCTCATTTTGGCACAAATGAACATAAGTTCATATAAACAAGTTTTTAGTGAACAAATGATCAAAATTGATAGATAATATTTGAGGGTTCAGAGATTTTTTAGTTACTTTATACAGATATAATTTTGATAAAATTATTTCAACTATTTTTTTAACCCTATTTTAATCTAATCCATTATAAGGTAAATTAAATTTACATTTATTATTTTATGTTGATAGATAATTTGTGTTAATCATTTGACGACAGCTATATCAATCCATAATTAGTATTAAACATATAGCTGCAGTTTTTTAATAAAGTAAATAAATAATGAATCAGATTTTAAATAATACTTTAAATTCAGAATCTTTAAAAATACTCTTAGTTGAAGATGAACCAAAGGTAGCTGCATTTATAAAGAAAGGTCTTGATGAAAATGGATTTTTAACTGAAATAGCTTATGATGGAGTTACAGGTAAGGTTATGGCTCTTTCAAATAAATATCAGATCATTATTTTAGATATTAACCTACCTCTGATAAATGGTTTTCAACTCTGCAAAATCATTCGGGATATAAATAGCAACATTCCTATATTAATGCTAACAGCTTTAAGTGGAATAGAAGAAAAATCACAAGGTTTTGAAGCCGGGGCTGATGATTATTTATTAAAACCTTTTGAAGTTCGTGAACTTATATTACGAATTAAGGCTTTAATTAAAAGGACCAATAAGAGTACTCCAGTATCTTTGGTATATCAAGTTGCTAATCTAAAATTGTATTGTGATGAAAAAAAAGTAACTCGGGCAGACAAAATAATTAACCTGAGTGCCAAGGAATATAAATTATTGGAGTATATGATCATTAATAAAAATAAAGTGCTTGACCGGCTTGAACTCTTGGATCACGTTTGGGGTGTAAATTTTGATACCGGAACAAATGTTATCGATGTATATGTAAATTTTTTAAGAAAAAAAGTAGATAACAATTTCGAACTTAAACTAATACATACGCGGATAGGTATGGGTTATATATTATCAGACGAACAAAAATAATGACAATTAAATTATTAAAAATATAATTATATGAAAATTCGTTCCAAACTTATATTAAACTATTCAATCTTATCAATCATACTGCTTATATTGTTTTCAGTAATAGTTATTTTGTCATATGTAAAATATCGGCAATATAACTTTAACATCCGATTACATAACAGGGCTGAAAGTTCTGCCAACTTTTTGCTAAATAAAAATGCCATTGACAGTTCGATGCTAAGATTTATTGACAGGAATATCATTACTACATTGGATGAATTACAAATAACCATTTACAACCAAAACCACAATTTAATATATACCAATTTACTTCCTTCTCAGCAAATTAAATATAATATTTCAAAAACATCCGATTCTACCTTCAAATGGTTATTTGATTTCGGACTGAGAAACATTTCTTTCGATTATTCCAAAAACGGCCAAAAATATTTTATTGAAGCGTCGGCTGTTGACAGCTATGGCTTAAATGAACTAAAAAACCTGCTTTATATAATAATATATGTTTTGGTTTTTTCTTTGATAATAATTATTTTCTTTGGTTTTTATAATGCCATTTGGTCATTGAAGCCATTTAAAAAAATAATCAATGAATTAGAAGCAATTGATCCCTCCTTAATTAAAACAAGAATTTCACAACATGGTAATGATGAAATATCACAGTTGGCAATGGCATTTAACAATCTTTTAGATCGTATTGAACAGGCTTTTGAATCGGAAAAATCATTCATATCAAATGCCTCTCACGAATTAAGAACACCTGTTACATCTATTCTTGGACAAGTGGAAGTAGCCTTAAATAAAATGCGAAGTGAAGAAGAGTATATGACCATTTTGCAATCTGTTTATGAAGACACTACACAAATGGGCACTATTATAAATGGTTTTCTTGACCTTGCTGAAGCTAATATAACTTTCAATCAACTCCTGAAAAATCCAGTTAGAATAGATGAACTTATTTTCTCAGTAGTTGAAGATTTTGAAAAAAGAGAACCTGGATATAATATTGCAGTTGAATTTAGTTCCGAACTTGAAAACGATACACAGCTTGAATATATATCCAATAATAGACTATTGTATCTTATGTTTAGCAATTTAATCGACAATGCATGTAAATATTCCGATGATAAAAAAGCTATTGTGAAAATTAAAGTGATGCCTTCTGTTATTATTGTTTCAATAATTGATCATGGTATTGGGATTCCCAAAGAAGATTTAACAAATATTTTTAAACCTTTATTTCGAAGCAGTAATACTTCAGGTAAAAAAGGTCATGGATTAGGTCTTGCAATTGTAAAAAGAATTGCCGATTTGCATAATATTTCCATTGATATTAAATCTGAGTTGAATATTGGAACTACAGTCATTGTTTATATAAAAAAAACATAAGTATATGTATTCTTAATTGAAAATAAATAATGAAGTCCATAAATGCATATTTCCTGATCATTTCTAACAGATTAATATAATTGTGATTATGATAATACTAGCGAAAAAACCTTTTTTAATTGGATTTATCTTAGTGCTGAAAATATTTTTTCCTTTTTTTTTATATAGTCAAAACACCGATAAAATAACATTGCTTCAGGCGCTTGACTTGGCTGAGAAAAATTATCCTTCGATAAAAGCAAAAGAAGCAGCACAACAAGCATCAGGCTATCATTTACGTTCAGTAAAAGATGAATATATACCCGACTTTTTGATTCAGGATCAGGATTTATTTGCTACCGCGAACACCGTTACAGGAGCTTATTTCTCAAATGAAGGCCTAGCCATTCCAGTATCAGGTACCTTAAAGAATTATAGCGATCAGGCCGTATGGAACAGCTTTGCTACCTTAATGGTTGACTGGAAATTTTTTAATTTCGGGAAAATAAAAGCGGATGTGCGCGTTGCTCAAAATGAACTTAAAGAACACATGTACGATTATGAAAACGAGGTTTTTCAGTTAAAAATAAAAGTGGCCGATACCTATTTATTTCTGATCGCTTTGGAACAACTTGAACTGGTACAGGAACAAAACCTTGCCAGAGAAAAATCATTTTACCAGATGACAAAGGCCTATTCACAAAGCGGCATAAAAGCTGGCGTGGATTCTTCTGTAGCCAGGGCTGAACTTTCGAAGGCATACCTCCTGTTGTTTAAAAGCCGGAAAAATGTGGATGTTCAGAAATTTAATCTCATGAGCTTCATGGGAAGGAATACCGATTTTACGGTTGATACTTCAATCTTTTTCTCAAAGATTCCTCCTTTAATTTTCCCTGATACTATTGATTTGCCCAATAATCCCTTACTAAAACTTTATAGCAATAATATAGATTTATATCAATCGCAGGCAAAGGTTATTAAATTATCTTATTTACCATCTTTACATTTGCTCGGAGCCGGTTGGGCAAGAGGATCAGGAGTAAAAGATGTGAACAACAATACGGTCCTGTATCCCAGTTTAACGGAAGGAATCCCTTTTGAGGCATACAACTATATGGTAGGCGTTAGCTTTATCTGGAATTTATCCAGCGCACCCCGAATTTATTCTGAATATCACAGTGAATCATTACTTGCCAAAGCAGCGCAATACAATTATAGCAAGGTCTATATTGAATCAAAAGATGAATTAAATCAGGCCAATCTTGAAATTAAAAATGCGATGGATGAAATAAAAGAAAGTCCTATTCAATATCGTGCGGCATTGGATGCCTACAATCAATCGAAATCAAGATATGATGCAGGATTAAGCACTTTTTATGAAATAACACAGGCACTGTATGTATTGAACCGCGCAGAAGCCGATCAATTGGCTGCATATAATAACCTGTGGAGGGCATTTCTAAAACAGGCTGCCGCTATAGGTGATCTGAATATTTTTACAAGCCAGGTAAAATAATTGAAAATGACTTAAATATTTAATTTATGAATCTTGTAGCATTAGCACTAAAAAGACCAATTACAATCATTGTAATTGTTATAAGTTTGCTTATATTTTCCATTTTTGCCTTCTTTAGTATTTCTATTGATATATTTCCAAAATTAAACCTGCCTGCAATTTATGTCATTGAATCATATGGCGGTATGTCACCACAACAGATGGAAGGTTTTTTCTCCACCGGTTTGCAGGATCAGTTTCTTTATATCAATGGAATTAAAAATATAGAAAGTAAAAATATTCAGGGTCTCACCTTATTGAAATTGACCTTTTATGAAAATACTGACATGGGTGAAGCATCTGCCCAGGTGGCACTTCAAGTGAACAGGGCTATGCGGTTTTTTCCTCCTGGCGCATTGCCACCGCAGGTCATACGCTTCGACGCATCCTCATTGCCCGTGGGTCAATTGGTATTATCCTCAACCGATAAATCATTGAAAGACATATATGACCTGGCAACCACCCGTATCCGGCCCGTATTTTCAGCAATTAATGGTTTATCTGCCCCCCCTGCCATGGGAAGTAATGCACGGACCGTGCTTATTGATGTTAATCCAAATAAAATTAGAAGTTATGGCATTTCACCCGACGAAATGATCTATGCACTTGCTAAATCGAATGTGATGGCTCCATCGGGATACATGCGGGTTGGCAATACCATGTTCGTTACCACCATGAACTCCCTTGAAAAGACTGTAAAAGAATTCAGTGATATTCCTGTCGCCTTTAAAAACGGGCAAATGATCTTCGTCAGAGATTTTGCAACCGTCAGCGATGGAGCCGATATGACAGTTGATTATGCTTTGATCAATGGCAAACGCTCGGTTTATCTGCCTGTTGTGAAAACAGCCGATGCCTCCACCTGGGAAGTAGTTCAATCACTGAAAAAGAAAATTCCCGAAATGCAATCTCTCCTCCCAGATGATGTAAAAATATTGTACGAGTTCGACCAATCGGTATTTGTGATCAATGCCGTAAAAAGCCTCGCCACCGAAGGCATATTGGGCGCTCTGCTCACAGGCCTTATGGTTTTACTCTTCCTGCGCGATTTTAGAAGCAGTCTTATTGTTATCATTACGATCCCGGTTTCTATCTTGTCCGCCTTATTATTGTTGCGGTTATTCGGGCAAACTGTCAATCTAATGACCCTTAGCGGACTTTCATTGGCGGTAGGCATTCTTGTTGACGAGTCTACGGTTACCATTGAGAACATACACCAGCATCTGGTTATGAACAAAACCAAAGCCAGAGCAATTTATGACGCTTGTATGGAAATTTATTTCGCGAAGATTCTTATTCTTTTATGTATATTATCTGTGTTTGCTCCTTCCTTTCTCATGTCAGGTGTTCCTAAAGCAATGTTCTTACCCTTGTCCTTATCCATTGCATTTGCCATGTTGTCTTCTTTTTTTCTTGCTCAGACCTTTGTCCCGATTTTAGCCAACTGGATATTAAAAGATCACCAATTCAGCTCCAAACACGGCAAACATAATGTCCACGCCGGTGAAGCATTAGATAAAGAGGAAAGACAGCAGATAGAAGATCATTTGAAGGAAGAGAAGAAACGTCCATCACAAAATGACTTCTTTCAACGTCTGAAAATAAGGTTTATGTACACCTTAAGGCAAATGCACAAAAGGAAAGCCTTGATTATTACGGTGTACCTTTCCGGGGTGATTACCCTGACGGCAATTTGTTTTCTCTTCATCGGGAAGGATTTGCTTCCTAAAACAAATACGGGTGAGTTTCAGATCCGTATAAAGGCTCCTGTTGGGACAAGACTGGAACGAACCGAAGATAAACTAAAACAAGTCATCAGCATTATTGACAGTACCGTGCAACATCAGGTGGAAATTACTTCAGCATTTGTGGGAATTGTACCCAGCAGTTTCGGCGTCAGCAACCTGTATGTTTTTAATTCCGGGACACATGAGGCGGTTTTACAGGTAAGTTTAAACCCGAAGGCTCACTATATTATGGATGATCTGAAAGATATTATCCGTAAAAATATTAAAAACTGCATCCCTGATCTTCAAATAAGTTTTGAACCCATAGATCTCACCGAAAAAATTATGGGGCAGGGAGCCTTTGCTCCAATTGAAATTCAGGTTGCGGGAAAAAACTTTGATGATATTAAAAACTGGTCCGGTAAATTATTGAAAAAACTAAAGAACCTGCCTTATCTGCGAGATATTCAGATACAACAACCTTTGGAAGTTCCAACCATTGAAATTAAGCTCGACAGGTTCAAAATAGCACTTTTTGGATTGACGGTGAGTGAAGTGTCCAACTCCGTTACGGCAAGCACCACATCAAGCCGGTTTGTTGATAAGAACCTATGGCTTGATGAAAATGTGGCATACACTTATCAGGTACAGGTACAGGTGCCTGAATACCGTATGACTGATTTGGATGAATTAAAAGAAATTCCTCTGATCAGGGGTAAGGACAGACCCGTGCTCGCGGATGTTGCCGATTTTACTGTAACAACTTCGCCAGGTGAATTCGACAGAACAGGGCCCAGAAGATTTGTTACAGTCAGCGCCAATTTATATAAAAAAGATCTGGCTTCGGCTTCCAGAGATATTCAAAAAATAATTAATTCATTGGGTACACCACCTAAGGGTTTAGTTATAGGCTTGACCGGAATGTCGGGATTGCTTGTGGAAACCTTGGGTAGTTTGCAAACAGGACTTGCTTTTGCCGTTCTGGTAATATTAATGCTTCTTTCAGCCAATTATGAATCATTCAAATTGGGATTGACTGTATTAACCACCGTTCCCGCTGTATTGCTGGGTTCTTTATCCATTTTGCTCATCTGCGGCGATACGCTAAATCTGGAATCGTACATGGGAATTATTATGTCTATTGGGGTTTCTGTGGCAAATGCCATACTCATCGTTACCAATGCCGAACAATTACGAATCAAATATAAAAGCGCAGAAAAAGCGGCAATAACAGCAGCAGGTTTGCGGTTACGCCCGATACTGATGACAAGCTTTGCAATGATTGCCGGAATGATTCCTATGGCAAGCGGTATTGGCGAGGCAGGCGAACAAACGGCTCCTTTGGGACGGGCAGTTATTGGTGGTCTTGCAGCTTCTATTTTTGCAGCTTTGTTTATTTTACCGCTCATATTTACCTGGGCGCAGAAAAATACCGGATTTAAAGATAATTCATTAATGCCAAAAGAACCAGGTATAGCAGTCTAAATTAAACTTAGAAATTCAAATAAATAAAAATATATGATGAAGAATTTAATAATATGTTTAGGACTAACTGTAATTTTTATATCATGCCACAGTCATGAAAAGCCTGTAGAACTCAAAGGAAAGGATAATATAAATAGTTTAACTTTTAAAGTGATCCGGAAAAGTATGACATCTTTTATTACCATCCCGGGTGAATTTATTCCTTTCGAGGAAGTTGAATTGTTCCCAAAAGTCAACGGTTTTGTGAAATATGTATTTGTTGACCGGGGTTCTTCGGTAAAGGAAGGACAGGCTTTATTGGTGATGGAAGCGCCTGAAATTGCACAACAGCTAATCTTGGCAAAATCAAAGCTAACAGAATCCGAAGCTATTCTTAGTACTAAAAAGGAGAGATATGAAAGACTTGATGTAACTTCCAAGACACCCGGTAGTGTTTCTCCTTTTGATCTGGAAAGCGCACATAATGATCTTTTTTCTGCCCAGGCTTCCGTAAAAACAGAAGAGGCAAATGTTGCTTCTTTTAGTGCAATGGCTGATTATCTTAACATGAGAGCCCCATTCGATGGTATTATAACGCAACGAAATGTACACCCGGGCGCTTTTATCGGTCCTAACAGCCAATTTAAAGAACCTGTGCTTATGCTTAAACAGGTAAACAAACTTCGCCTTACCGTATACGTTCCCGAAATTTATATAAACAAAATAGATGCAAAGGCTGATGTTATTTATATTATTAATGCATTGCCAAATAAAGAATTTAAAGGTAAGATAAGCCGCTCATCACAATCAATAAACGAGAAAAATCGATCTGAGGCAATAGAAATTGATGTAATAAACGAACCTGAAATAGCCCCCGGTATGTACGCCGAAGTTAAAATACCCATCACCACTTCAGGAAACAACTCATTTATTGTTCCATATACTGCTATACTTACAACTACTGAGAGAAAATGCGTAGTGGCCCTTGATAAGCAAAAACATGCCCACATCATTGATGTTCAGGAAGGCATCACCGATGGTAAAACCACTGAAGTATTTGGAAACCTTGAAGAAAATATGATCATTTTAACAAAGCCCGACAATGAAATTAAAGAAGGCGATTTAGTCGAATAATATTGGTAAATTGCAATAATCTTACCGCATTTCTTCTTTTATAAAAAGCTGATTCATTGTATTCGTAAAAACATGGAAAAGCGCTTTACAGATTAGGAACATTATTATCGCGTAAACACAGAGCGATATCAAAATTGTTCAGGTTCATGACTGAAAAAGAAATAAAGGTCACCTCTAAAATTTTAACAAATAATTAAATTAAATCATTATGGAAACAAAAGAAAATTGCTGTGAAAAAGACAATGAAAATTGCTGTGAGAATGACAAAGGATCTTGTTGCAATGGTCACCATTGGAGCATATGGCGCTGCATAAGTATTGGAATTATGGGAGTTATCGGATTTACTCTTTTTGCCTTTTTATTTGGGTATGTGATTATGTGGTTGTGGAACTGCTTAGTTCCTCAGATTTTTCACCTCGCGATAATCACCTATTGGCAGGCCGTTGGTCTGGCGGTTCTGGCCCGACTGATTTTTGGCGGTTTCAGGCAAGGTGAAAATCATCCATTTCACCATGGACATAACTTTGCCAACCATCATCATGGGCATGATTTTGCCAACCATCATCATGACTTCAAAAATCACAATCATTCAAAAGAAGAATGTAATTGTACTGATGATAAATGGAAACATTATGACCAGTTCTGGCATGAGGAAGGCGAAAAAGCATTTGAAGATTATATAAAACGAAAATCTGAAAATCAGTAAATTACGGAGTAAAAGGGGTAGATTATTCATACAAAAGCACTAGAGAGTATAGGTTCTATGGGGTATCCCTCATCAAACCTATATTTTTATGTATAGGTATATGATATAGAATCTGTCTATAAAGTCAGTGTTTGTCATTTATATTAAGTATTGCCATTATTGTGAATTATTTTGTATCTTTGTAAGAAATACGGTTCACGCGCGAGGAACTGAAATTGATTTGTCCGGTTAAAACAAGCAAGTTAATAAAAGATAAAAAATAACTGACTATGAGAATTTATAAAAAATTATTTTTAATAACCTTCGTTGGTTTACTCCCGCATTCTTTTGTTTTTTCGCAAAAAGAAGCCGGGTCAATATCTGTAATGGGAACTGTTAGTTTCGATTTTCAATCTTCTTCCGATATTTACAATGCAACCAAAACCAGTACAGGCAGTAGTTCAAATATAACATTGGCTCCAGCTATTGAATATTTCCTCAATCCCAGTCTGTCAATAATTGGTGAAATCGGGTATAATCATACATCAAATACAGATGTGGTTCTTTCAGATAAGACAACCACGAATATGATCTCTATTTCTCCGAAGATCAGAAAATACTTTATGTTGGGAGAAAAAGTAGGTATAATCGCCCAGGGAAGTATATCCTTTGGTTTTGGTTCTGAAAATAATATAAATACCAATACATCTGAGGTCTTAAATACCCTATCTTTATTTAATTTCAGCATGGGAATAGCTCCTGGTATCTATTTTGAACTTACTAAAAAATTATCTTTAGACGCCACCTGGGGATTTTTCGGATATAATCTGACCAGACAAAAAAATACAACAGGAATTGAAACGATAACATCATCTTCTGATTTTTCTTTTAATAACATAAGCCTTTCAAGCTTTTCGTTGGGTGTCTGTTACGATATAAAATAATTTTAAAAAACAAAACCTATTGGTGTTTTTTACGTACACCTATAAATGAGTAAATTAATTTTGCATTCATAATAATTACAAAAATTAATATTAATGAAAAAATTTAATATATATAAATTCTCAATTAAAATAATTTGTCCAATTATTTTTGTATCTTTATTAATCTCTTGTCAGTCTTCAAATACCTCCCGATACGGAAAATACAAACCTTCCTGTCCTGCTTATAAATACAACCAAAGTCATAGAACCCCAAGATCAGATTCATTTAGTAATTTTAGCCCTTCAAAGAGTCACTAATATTGATCCCTTTAAATAAAATAAGTGTTGGATATTACAATTACTTAAAATGATACGTATATCCAAGCAATATTGAATATCCGTCATATTTATAGGTAGCAGATTGTTGTTGGTCTGCAACAGCGCCAAGATTATTTATATTATCACTTGGATTGGCCATATTATTATAGGGTTGAAATGATTTATTTGTTCCAAAGGTATAGCTCAATCCGATATGAATATCCGACTTCTTATTTTTTAATATGGCTCCCAAAGAAATGTGATATAAATTAATGTTTGAAAAACTAAGTCTTTGCCCGGGAGGATTTAAAGTATCCCTGTATAAATACTCCCAAAAATCATTGGCCGCTTTTTTATAAGAGGAAAAATCAGTTCTGAAACTTCCGACAATACTCAGTTTTTCATTGACATGCTGTTCAATAGCAACAGCAATATTTGTGACTGCTTTGGATGCTTCCATAATACGCAAATATTCATTGCTGTTGATGGTACCTATTCCATTACTTTTTATATTATTTCCCCAAACCGGACGATAAAAACTTGTGGCTGATGGTGTAGCCAGGTCATAAGGGGAAACTGCCCAAAAATATTCACCTGCAACTGCAAGGGTCGTTTTTGTCAACAGATAATCAACACCACAACTTAATGACGCGGGAGAAATATAAGTGATTTTTAAATTCGATTGCCTGTCGTTATAGGTATAACTTGAAGAGACAAGTGTGTCAGCATTTGCTGATCCGCCATTAAATGAAATGTCTCGCCCTATCATTGCCTTACCCCCAAAATTAACACTACGTGTCGTATAGGCCGCCCCCATTTTTAATTTTCCAAAGTCCAATGCTATCGCCAATTTGGCTAATGCCCTGAAATTAGTAAAAGTAATATTCTCAATGTCATCATATGTTATCTGACTAATGGAAGCTCCTCCAACAGCCTGTCCATACCAATTAGCAAAATTCGAGGTGCTATCAGCAAAAGTCCTGCTGACAAATGACTGATTCAAACTTTGTTTACGATAAGCAAGAAAAGGCGACATCCCGATTGAGATATGCTCGTTAATTTTATAGGCGTATGTAAATCCAACCCATATTTCATTAAGCGCAGTTTGTAAACTGTAGTCACCGATATATTCAACATACTGATTGTTTGAAAGATATCCGTCTCCCGCTAATATACTTGTATCCTTAAGCCCATCAACCCTTTTTGAAAAATTATTGGACGTCATGTTTTTTGTAAATAACATATACCCAAAAGTGGATTTAGAATTTTTCCTTTTCTTTTTTAGTGTTCCACTGATAGATACCAGGGGAATTGTTTCAAGTCCACTTGATGAGGTAAGATTGACACCAGCACCTCCGGCATTAAGAATTTTCTCGCTCTCGTATTGATAGGAGACAGCGCTTACAGATAACGTACTGCTGTCTATAAACCCCAGGGCCCCGGGATTATAAAATATAGCGCTATTGTCCCGTACACCTGCGACAACCGCCCCTCCCATTAAGGATGATCTTGAACCGGGCATCTGCATCCAGTTGTTATTATCCTGAGCTGAGATATTCATACCCGAAAGAATCATTAATGCACATAGTATTAAATAGAGTCTGTATTTAAAGTCAGTGTTCTGGACAAACACTAAATATATAAAATTTTTCATGATTTTTAGTATTTAATTTTGAGATTACCAAAAACCAATGATAATTGATATTTTTAATTTTTAACAACCTTTTATAAAAAAAATAAAGACTACATATAAAAAAACTACCCCGCAGCCTGAGCTGACGAGGTAGTCACACACACATAAAAATAAATCAAATTATTATAGTCAATCTAAGAAATTCTTTCTACGATATATATATAATAAGCATTTCATAGAAAATATACTCTTACAATCTGAATAACATTACAAAGATTATCCTATTATCCTCTTTTACTAAGTCAGGTCTCCATGTTCCATTCGGATCAACAGGAGTAGTGGTATAGCCTGTGGAGGAAGTTACGCCACCATGACCTGCAAAATAAGGAACACTTGCATGCCTGGTTACTAATTCAATACGGAATGTAAGGCTTTGGTTTGGCATAAAATCA
>Ga0182030_10002771_pt1 | contig 37358 bp, 35 predicted proteins | sample 812S3MmetaG_FD_121299 | JGI IMG/M metagenome (GOLD analysis project Ga0182030, IMG submission 121299) | Permafrost microbial communities from Stordalen Mire, Sweden - 812S3M metaG (Illumina Assembly) | ecosystem: Environmental > Terrestrial > Soil > Wetlands > Permafrost | place: Sweden...
ACGGCGCAGGATCTGATCGACAGCTCGTCGTTTGTTACGGGGCAGGGGGGTCAGACCAGCTTTCCCGCGGAGCCGGCACTCGATGGCTTCACCTATTCGCCAGTTCCTGGGAATCTCGGTGAAGTCTGGCTGGGAGTTTTCCCGACGCAGTTTCTTTCCGTGTCGGCGGCGTCGATTCAGGTGCAGAACAGTCTGGACACGAGATCGAAGGAGTTCGGAACGAGCCTGCCGCTGGCGATTGTGCCGGGTCCGCGCTCGGTATCGATGACGCTTGAGTTGTTCAGTCAGGACGACCTGGCAACCATTGCGTTGTATCAGGCCGCCAGACAGCAGGCGCCGGTGTCGGTAATGTTTCAGCTGGGGCAGATACCCGGTCAGTTGATGGGGATCTGCCTGCAGAGCCTGGTGCCGAGCGTGCCGGCGTTCGACGATTCGGATAAGCGCCTGCGGTGGAAGTTCACCGATACGCGGGCGCAGGGTACGGCGGAGAACGAAATTGTGGTGGCGTTTGGATGACCCCTCCAGGGTGGGAGAGCCGGAAGATTGTGACGTCGGAGGCGCGGCCCGGTGTGGAGTTCGCGATTGCGCGCATGACTTTCGGGCGGCGCATTGAACTGATGCGGCAGGTGCGCGATCTGGCGGCGCGCCTTGAGTATTTCGAAGCGGGGCGGGACGCGAAAAACGACATGGAGGCGAGTCTGCTGGGCGCCGAAATCGACCGGCTGTATGTGCGGTGGGGCCTCGAAGAGATTCGCGGGTTCGAGATCGACGGAGTACCGGCCACGACGGAGTCGCTGATTGAATGCGGACCGGAGGAGTTGTTCGTGGAAGCACTGGCGGCAATCAAAACCGAGTGCGGACTGACGGAGAACGAAAGAAAAAACTGATAGTCGCGTTCCACTTCACGATTGCGAATCAGCAGTCGCGAACCCTGGCCGGGTGGAACTGCGAGAGCTGCCGGCGGCACGGTCTGGAGGTGAAACGCAGATGCGGATTTCTGCCGGCGCAGGAGCGGGGCGAACCCCGCATTGTCTGGGGGCGCGGGCAGACGCACACCGAGGAGTGTCCCAAATCACTGGTCACGGGTGAGAGCCTGGCATTGCTCGAGGAGTTTTTTGTGCGGCGGAGGCTGGGTATCGCGGACTTGCCCGATCCGGAAGCGCGGAAGGTAGATGCGTTTCTGATTCTGCGGGATGAGATGGAACGGGAGGAGCGGAATGGCGAAGCGGAGCGTTGAAGAAACCTTCAGGATGATCAAGCCGAAAGGACAAAAAGGAATACCGAGCCCGCCAACCATCGGAGTGGGCGTGTCGAGCAATGACAGCGATCTGGGAACCGCGCTGTCGCAGGCGGGGCAGCAGATTGCGCAGCTGCAGTCGGCGTACCAACAGCAGGCGTCGCTGATTCAGGCAAACACAGAGGCGGTGCAGGGCAACACCTCAGCGCAAGGCAGCCATAACGCGCTCGGCACGGCGGGCGGGATTGCATCGAGCTTGCTGGGGGGATTGGGGCTGCTGTCGCCGATTATTTCGGGGATTACGAGTTTGTTCGGAGGTGGAAGCTCGGCGCCGGCGCCACTGCCGATCTACACGCCGCCGCCGCCAGTTTCGATCAGCGGGACGCTGAACTCGGCGGCTCCACCGGCTTCAAGTCAGGCGACGCCGGCACAAACGGTCACCGTTAATGTGAACGCGCTTGACAGCAAGTCATTTCTGGATCACAGCGACGATATCGCAAATGCCGTGCGCGAGGCGATGCTGAACATGCATCCGATTAACGGCGTGATCGCGAGCATATAGGATATGGCTGCGTTTCCGGTATTAAAGACGGGCGCGGTGGCGCAATATCCGCTCGGCTTCGGCGTGCGCTATGCGACCCAGGCGGTGCGGTTTCTGGACGGCAGCCAGCAGAAATATGCGCTGATCGGGACGGGATTGCGGCGCTGGACGATCAACCTCGATTTGCTCGACGAGCAGGAACTGGGCGCGGTGATTGCGTTCGTCGAGCAGCAGGGGAGCGCTGTGTTTGCGTTCACGGATCCGGTAACAGGAAACACGGCATCCAACTGCGTGCTCGGCAGCGAGAAATTTGACGCGACGGTGAAGCGTGACATGACGGGAAAAGCCACTGTGGTGATTGAGGAAATTGCATGAACTGGTATCCGCAGGTCGGGGCGGGGACGATCGCGCAGCTACCGGTGACGCGCACGCGGAAGTGGCGGGCGATCACGAACAATCTGGAGAGTGGGGAGGAGGTTATGCTGCCCGATACGACAGCGGGGCAGATCGACTGGAAGCTGACGTATCAGGACCTCGGCAGCGCGGAGGCGCAGAGCCTGAGCAGCCTGTTTACGGCATCGCAGGGGCAGTTTGCGCCATTCGCGTTTGTGGATCCGCTCGCAAATCTGCTGGGGTGGAGCGAGGGGCTTTCTCAACCATCGTGGCAGGCTGGTTTGCTCCAGGTGAATGCAGGGATCACCGATCCGCTGGGGACGCAGAGGGCATGGTCGCTGGCAAATCCGAACACGGGGGCGCAGGTGCTTCAGCAGACAGTGGCGATTCCGGGGAACTACGTGGCCTGTTTCAGCGCCTATCTGCGGAGTGCGGTAGCGGGTACGGTCACGCTGGAGCGGGACGGATCGCAGGCCACGGTGAATGTGGGGCCGTTGTGGACGCGCGCTTCTGTGAGCGGGCAGGGCGCGAGCGGAGCCTCCCAGTCCACGTTTTCGATTGTTCTGGCGACGGGACAGCTGATTGATGTGTGGGGGCTGCAGGTGGAGACGCAGCCGTACCCGTCGGCTTATAAACAGACAGGCGCAGCGTTGGGTATCTATCAGGAAACGTATTTTGGGGGCGACGAGTTGACGATGACAAACACGGCTCCGGGGCTCTCGTCATGCGAGATCACGCTGATCTCACGAGTCTAAGAATGGGAAGCCCACTCACAGCCAAACAGCAGCTCAGCGCCGATACGCCATTATTCTTTTTCGACTGCACGCTCAGCGACGGAACTGAGCGGCACTGGTCGAGCCGGAGCATTACCTGGAACGGGACAGCATACGAAGGGCGCGTAGTCAGCCAGGGCCAGTTCCAGGCGCAACTGGCTTCGGATACGCAGGTGGGTGGGCCGCCGAAACTGTCGTTCGAACTGGCGAACGCGGATTCCGAGCTTTCAGAGATCGAGCAGCAGACCGGCTTCAAGGGCGCGCAACTGACGGTGCAGTGCGTATTCTTCAATCTGGCGGCGGGGAATGCGACGGCCGGTCCCGTGGTGGTGTTCGCGGGGCTTATGAATCCGCCGGACAACATCGGCGAGGCGGTATTCAGTCTGAGCGCGATGAACCGGATCTCGATGCAGCGCACGGTCGTGCCGAATGTGCGGGTGGAGCGGATGTGTCCGTGGAGGTTTCCGGCTACGGCGGCGGAGCGTCTGGAGGCGGTCGACGGGGGACTGGCGCGGGGCAAGTATTCGTTCTACTATCCCTGCGGGTATTCGCCGGATCAGGCGAACGGCGTGGGGAACCTGAACGGCAATGTGCCGTTCACCAGCTGCTCTTACGACCGTGCCGATTGCGAGCAGCGCGGGATGTTTACGAGTGACACGAGCGGACGGACGACCGGGCGATTTGGCGGGATCGAATACCTGCCTCCGACAATCCTGGTGCGCGGAGCGGGACAGAGTCAGTCGCAGCTTTCGGCCGTACAACAGAACACGGCGGCGTACAACGATTTCGTCCCGCTGGTCTACGGGACGCAGTGGACGATGCCGGATGTTGTGTTCTCACGCAACGACGGAAACCTGACGCGCATGGAAGCGCTGCTGGGGATGGGTGAGATTCAGGGAGTTCTGACTGTACTGGTAAACGACATCATCATCCCGAAGGGTGTCAGCGGCATGAACATGACATCCACAGGCTGGTACAACCTGATTACACCGGGCACGCGCAACGGTGTGCAGGATCCGAATTTCACCGACGGGCATGGGAACGCGCAGGGCGATCCCTACGGCAGTATGGCCTATTTGTCCGTGGTCGTCCCAAACCGGATCAACAACGGCACCAGCATTCCGACCGTGCAGGTGTTGATGCAGGGGCTGAAGCTGTGGCAGTTCGACACGAGCGGGAATTCTCTGGGCGAGGCGTTTTCGAGCAACCCGGCGTGGGTGCTGCTGGATATTCTGATGCGCTCCGGTTATACGTTGCCGCATATCAATCTCGCCAGCTTCGCGACAGCGGCAGCTTACGGCGACGCGCTGATTCCGGTGGACGACCCGGTGGGCGGGATGGTTCAGCTGCCGAGGTTCCAGTCGAACTTCGCGCTGAATCTCAGCCAGAGCGCGGGGGGGATTATCCGGTCGATCCGCAATGGATCGAGGATGTACCTGGTGCTGAATACGGCGGGGCTGATGGAAGTGAGAGTCGAAAACACGTTCGCGCTGCAACAGCCGACTCTGCCCTCCTTCAGCAATTCGACCGAACCGTTCAACGGCGGGTGGCCGGCGTATGAATTCGACGTCACGTCGATTGCGCGTTCCAGGGATGGCAGTTCGAGCGTGCAGCTTTCCAAGCTGGGCGCGCAGGATACGCCGAACCGGTTGTCGATTGAATTTCAGGACAGCTTTAATCAATATCAGCAGGACAGTCTGTCGCTCGAAGACGAAGATGACGTGAACCTGTGCGGGCAGGAAGTGGCGGTCACCTGGGATGCGGTGGGTATTTCGACATTCAGTCAGGCTTCGCGAATGCTGCTGCTGGGGCTGGATAAGGCGATGCCGGGCAACCTGTATATCCGGTTCCAGACGAGCGTCAAAGCGCTGGGTTTGCTGCCGGGCGATCTGATTACGGTTTCGTATCCGAAGGAGAACCTGGAGCGCACGCCTTTTCGCATAACGAAAATCGCCCCGGGCAACAGTTTCCGCACGGCTACCATTACGGCGCAATATCACGATGACGAATGGTATTCCGATGCGCCGACCGGGGTAACCGGCGGGCTCGGTGTCGAGACCGGACAAGGTTCGGGTCTGCCGGCGCCGATCGCAGGAAGTGTCACCGATCAGTACGGCAATCTGCAACTGGGCATTGCGGAGGCCGAGGTGACGGCGAGCGATGGTTCGGCCGATGTCGCGCTGACTGTATCGTTCACGGCTCCGTCGGGAAGCATCGGGACGCTCACGGCGCCGTTGATCGGTCTAGCGCCGATAGTCAGTGCGACCGGTGGAACGCTGGCGGGCGGCGTGAATTACTTTTACGCAGTCAGTACGGTGGATGGTAACGGCGGGGAGAGCCTGCTGTCGTTCGTGGCGCAGGCGACGACTGTGGCCGGTGGCAATACGAATTCCGTTGTGCTGGATGGAATCCAACTGCCTGTGGGGGGCGCAAGCTTCAATGTGTACCGCGGAGCGAGTCCGCAGTTGTTTTTCCGGATTGCATCCACCGAGACGCCCGCTGCGTCATTTATCGACATGGGACTGCCTTCGCTTCCAGTACTGCCCCCGGACCCGCAGTATGACCACGTGAACATGTACTGGCGCTGGGAACTTCTGCCGGAAGCCAGCGTGACGGTGGCGTCGTCGACCACGGTCGGCAACGGTGCGCTGCGGATGATCGTCAACGAATATCAGTCGGCGGTGGTGCGCATCACACGCGGGACGGGCGCGGGCCAGGAATACACGGTTGTGAGCAATACCCCGACTACTCTGACTATCGGTATGGGCTGGGCGACGCAGCCGGATACGACCAGCTTCTTCGTAGTGGCTGAAAATACCTGGACGGCGGGAGGCAGCGGGAAGGCAAGTCCGATTACGTTCGACGTCCCGGAGCGCATGGGTTCAGGCATTCAGATCTCCGCGCGGGCAACAAACGTATCAAATGAAGAAGCTGCCTATGCGCTGTCCCCTCTGACGCGATGGACGCTGGGGCAATCCGGACAGATTGCGGCCGACTCGGGTGCGCCGCCGGCGCCAATGTTCGGGCTGGGCCTTTCGCCGACGGGCGGAGGATTCGTCGACCTGGGAGCGACCGGTTTTCCTTCGCTGATAAATACGCTGAGCATCACGGCGGGAACCTACACGTTTCATTACTACGACGAAGTTAACGGGCCGGCCGCGATCACACTCGCCGCAGCAGTCGGTGCTGCCGATACCCGCATCGCGTTCGGGAAGAGTTTTGTCGTGGGGACGTTTTTGCAGATGGAGCAGGAAGTTGCGGAGATCAGCGGGAGCAGCGCTGACGGCGCTTCGATCGTGGTGCGCGGAGTTCAGGGCAGTAGCGCATCCACGCACGTTATGGGAGTGTCAGCGTACGTGCTTACCCAGTCAACGCTGATCGTGCCGTATATCAAGAACTTCTTCGGCAGTCCGGCGAGCGGGGATTGGCAATACAGTGTCTCCCTGCAAAATGTGCGGCTGGCGAGTACGGAACTCTATATGACCAACGCCTATGGCCCGGGAGCAACAACCCAGAACTCCTACACGAACACCACTGATTCCGGCTTACGGACTCTGGCGGGGGGGCAATATTCATTTCAGATCACCGGGTACCTGGCGATTCAGAGCAATGCCGCACCACCGGTGATCGTGGATGCGGCCGGGTCAGTCCGGGATATCTATGCGATCGTGAGCACGGCGCCAACGGGGGCGGCCATCACATTACAGATCACGCGCAACAATGCTCTTTACACCAGCGTGCAGATCCCCGCGGGCGCAACGATATCGAATGTGGTGGACGGATTCGGGATGACCGCTCTGCGCGCGGGAGATCAGCTTAATCTCAACATCGCAGGTGTGGGGACGACAACGCCGGGCAGCGGCCTGACTGTAATAATCCGGCTATGATTTGGGGACAAGCTGAATTTCGAAAAGCTTCGGCCAGAGTTTGCCGGTGACGAAGAGGCGGTCGCCGAGAGAGTCGTAGGCGATGCCGTTGAGGACGTCGGCGCCTTCGGAGATTTCGGCGGGCGTGAGCAGACCGGTCAGATCGATCCAGCCGACAACGCGGCCGTCGGCTGGATCGATGCGCGCGATTTTCTCTGTCTGCCAGACGTTGGCGTAAATTTCCCCGCGCACGTATTCCAGTTCGTTGAGGGACGCGATGGGCATGGCGCCGTCATGGACGTTGATGCGTCGGGTCTCCTGGAGCGTGGATGGGTCCCAGATCCGAATCTGCGCGGTGCCGTCGCTCATGAAGACCCGACGGGCATCGTGGGTGAGACCCCAGCCTTCGCCGGGATAATCGAAAGTGCCGGTGCGACGCAGCGTGTCGCGATCGTAGATGAAGCCGCGTTGGGCCTGCCAGGTGAGCTCAACGATGCGCTGATCGAGGAGCGTGATGCCCTCGCCAAAGTATTCTGGATCCACCGGGATTTTCTGTAATACCTTTCCGGTTTCGAGCTCGACCTTGCGGAGAGTGGATTGGCCCTTGAGACCGGTTCCCTCGTAAAGAAATCCGCCGCGATATTCGAGGCCCTGCGTGAAAGCGGCGCGGTCGTGCGGGTAACTGTGGACGATCCGATAGCCGTAGACGGGCGTGTGGCGTTCGACTGCGGTTGATGAAGTGCCAGCCAGAAGCGCCGCGATAATCAGGATCGGCGCGGCATGATGAAAACGCATCGTATTCATGATAGGCCTTACGCTAACAACTTTCTGCTCGTCTTCTGAAGGCGGGGTGATCAACGGCGCACCCTGATGTACCTGACCGTGTTTCAGTCGTACAGCCCGCGTCTTCGGTGGCTATTGCTTCCACCAGAGCACCCCGCCGCTGCATTGCGAATGAGATCACTGCGAATGAGCGTGTCGAATGTCGAATGAACGAGCCGGCCTGCTCGCAGCCGTGATAGCATCAGCATCGAAATGCGTCCGCTTGCAGCCATGCTCTTACTCGCTCCGCTGGTCTGCCGCGCGCAGAATCCGACGACAGCGGGCGAATTCACGACGGAACTGCCGACGCTCGTCTCACTCGGTTTCGAATGGAGAATTGCGGGCGACGACAATCGCAATGCGCGCGTCGACGTTACATTCCGCAAGTCCGGCGAGCGCGAGTGGCGCAAAGCGCTGCCGCTGTTTCGCCTGCAGCACGAATCGGTCACCGGCGGCAACCCGCGCAACAGCGCGAGCGACTACTACAGCTACGTCGCGCCCAACATGTTCGCGGGCAGCCTCCTCAATCTCGAGCCCGACTCCGAGTACGAGTGCCGCTTCGTTCTCAGTGACCCCGACGGCGTGAAGGGCAAGGCCGAGCGCACCGTTTTCGCGCGCACGCGCAAGGAACCGCAGCCCGCTTCCGGCGGCCGCACGTTTCATGTTTATCCTTTCGATTACAAGGGAACGAAGCAGGAACCGGCGTTCACCGGCCTGCTCGCCGCCTATTACATGGGCGCGGACCAGTCCGACCACTCGAACACCTTCCCGCCGCGCGTGCAACCGGGAGACACGATTCTCGTGCACGCCGGTCTCTACAAAGACAATCGTTTCATCTACGGCGGATTCGACCGCACGATCGCGGCGCTGGGCACGCCGTTCGACGGCACCTACTATTTGACGCAGAGCGGCACGGCGGAAAAGCCGATCGTGATCAAAGGCGCGGGCGATGGCGAGGTGATCTTCGACGGCGACGGCAATCACAACCTGTTCAACCTGATGGCGGCGAATTACACCTATATTGAAGGCATCGCGGTGCGCAACACGAACATCGCGTTTTTGCTCGGCATCAAGAACATTGCGGGCGCCAGCGGCTTCACGCTGAAGCATTCGCGGATAGAAAATGTCGGACGCGGCGTGTCGGATGAATGGTCGGGTTCGAAGAATTTCTATATTGCCGACAACGTTTTTATCGGACGTCACGATCCGGCGAAACTGCAGAGCTGGTTCACGCCCGCGGTGTGGTCGAAATTCCCGGGCTATCCGGCGCCGATTACATCCGAGTATGCGGTCAAGATTTACGGTCAGGGCCATGTGGTCGCATACAACTATGCGGCGAACTGGCACGACGGAATCGACATCGCGACGTACGGGAATCCCGACGGCACACCGAACGAGAACCCGGACCGCGTGCCAGTGTCGATCGATTTCTACAACAACGACTTCACCAACATGGCCGATAACTGCATCGAAGCAGACGGCGGTGCGCACAACATCCGGGTGTTCCGCAATCGATGTTTCAACTCGGCTGGCGGCGCGTTCAGTGCGCAGCCGATTTTCGGCGGGCCGGCCTACTTCTATCAGAACCTGGCTTACGACACGACGACGGGAGGTCCGATCAAGTTTGTCGATACGCCGGCGGGAGTGCTCATGTACCAGAACACGTTCTTCGGACAGGGCACGCGCATGGGCCCGGCGGCGAATGTGCATTTCCGCAACAATCTGATGCTCGGCGACGGGTACGTGGACCCGGTGATGAACCTGCGCACGTCGACGAACTATTCGACCTCGGACTACAACGGGTTCCGGCCGAATCCGGGAGTGGAAGACGCATTCGAATGGAACTCGCCGCCTTACGATGTAGCAACGGATTACAGAAATCAGGCCACGCGCCGGTTCAGGTCGCTGAAGGAATACAGCGACGCGTCGAAGCAGGAGCAGCACAGTGTGCTGTTGGACTACAACGTGTTCGTCAAGGTGAGCGCGCCGAACAAAGACGACCCGCAGCGTCTCTACAATCCCGCGGATTTCGATTTCCGCCTGAGGCCGGCGTCTGCGGCGATTGACGCGGGCACGCTGCTGCCGACGATCAACGACGATTTCACCGGACGCGCGCCTGATCTGGGTGCGTATGAGTTCGACCGGCCGTTACCGCATTACGGGCCGAGATAGTTTTGCTTCGAGGACGTGCTCGGCGTCGCGCATCCCCATAGCGACCCATCGGTCGATGTTGTGGCGCTTCCAGAAGACCGCGTCGTTGGCGTCGCCCATTCTTTCGGACGGGGAGATGATTGTTAGATCGAGACCTGGCGGAAAACGTCTGCGCCGTCTGAATACATGAGCGGTGCCGAGCGCGGCCTTCACCCACCATCTGCCGACACTGGGCAGCGAGTCGATGGCGATGATCCGGGTGGCGCCCATCTGAACCGCCGCCCAGATCGGCAGTTTTTCAAAAGCGCCACCGTCGTTGTAACGCCTGCTGCCGATCTTCACCGAAGGCAGGAAAAACGGGATGCAGCACGTGGCGTGCAAATGGACCGCTTCCACATGCGGAAACTCGAACAGACGCGCCTGCATGGAAGGCAATTCGGTGAGTACGACGCCGAAGGGAATCGCAGGACTATATGCGGCCCAGAGTTCTTCGGCCTGCCGTCGGAGCGGCGCGGGATCGAACCAGCCGCGCCGCCAGCCGCAATCGGGGAACAACTGGAGAGCATTAGCTGCTGCGGGGTCGCGCCAGCGTTCGATCAGTTCGTCCGGCGAACAGCCGCCCGCGACAGGCCAGCCATTGAGCGCACCCACCGAAGCGCCCACCACAATGTCGGGCGGCGCAATGTCCGCAATGACCTTGTAGGCCCCGGCCTGATAGGCGCCGAACATACCACCTGCCGATAAAACCAGTGCAGTCCTGCCCGGGGCCGTCATCTGTCTGTATTGATTATGGAGCGGGCGTTCACGTTTCGATATGTTAGAGGAGTGGAGTTTCGTCCTGAAGACTACGGACCGGAGGTGGCCCGCATCCTCAACCTCGCTGGCGGCGGAACGCGGCCGATGCCGCTGGTGAGGTGCGGCTGTCTCGCGTGCGACGCCAGTGACGCGCTGAAGGACGCCGACGTCAGCGACGCGGCCGTCAGGGCAGGTTTGTACGTTCACTGCGGCTGCTGGGATCAGGCGCACGAACTCGCCGACAGCGTGCAGAATCCGGACGGATTCTTCTGGCACGGCATCGTGCACCGGCCGGAGCCCGATGCGGCGAATGCATCGTACTGGTTCCGCATGACCGGGCGGCATCCGATCTTCCCGAAGCTGGCTGAGGTGGCGGCCAAAGCCGGCTACGGCAGCGGAACCCAATGGGACCCGTTCGCGTTCATTGAGTATTGCGAAGAAGCGCGACGGCGTCCTGGATCAGCCGAAGAAAAGCTCGGCGAGCAGGTACAGCTCGTCGAATGGCAGCTGCTTTTTGATTACTGCGCGCGAGGCCGTAACGGTTGAAGAAAATCCTCGTTGTTATTTTGCTGGTGGCCGCGGGCGTCGCCTCCTGGCTGGTTGTGCGCCGAGCTGATCCGCCCACGGTACCGTTCGCCAAAGCCACACGCGAGACTATATCGAATGTGCTTTCGACGAACGGCAAGGTCGAACCGGCCGAGTATCAGGAGGTGCGCGTGGAAACCGCGGGGCTGGTGAAGCGAGTGCTTGTGCATGCGGGCGACACGGTACGGAAGGACCAGGTTCTCGCCGAGTTAAGCGAACCGGGTCTGGCGCAGGAACTCGACTCGGCGGTGGCACGCGAATCGCAGGCGCGCGCGGAACAGCAGACGCTGCAGAACGGCGGGCGCAGCGCGGAGACCGCCGAACTCGATGGCATGATCAACCGCCTGAAGAACGATCGCGATGCGGCGCAGCGTAATCTCGAAGCGCTGGAGCGGCTGCAGAAACAGCAGGCGGCAACGGCTTATGAAGTCGAACAGGCGCGGCAGAACGTGAAGAGTCTCGATGTGCAGATACAGTCCCTGCAGTCGCGGCGCGGCGCGCTGGTTGGCAAAGGCGATCTCGGCAGTGCGCAGGCGCGCGTGGATGAGGCCGCGGCCAATGTGCGGCTGGCGCGCACCCGCATCGCACAGGACACGGTTTACGCGCCGATGGCCGGAACAATCTACGATCTGCCGGCACGCGCGGGGTCGTTTCTCAACGCCGGCGACCCGGTGGCCAGCATCGGGAAGCTCGATCCGGTGCGCGTGCGCGTTTACGTCGATGAGCCGGAGTTGGGCCGGGTTGCGCCCGGCGAGAACGTGCGCATCACGTGGGACGCGCTGGCCGGTAAAGAATGGACGGGTACTGTGGAAAAACGGCCCACTGAAGTTGTGCCTCTCGGATCGCGTCAGGTCGGTGAGGTGCTCTGTACAATCGGCAACCCGATGCGCGAGCTGGTGCCGGGCACGAACGTGAACGCGTTTATCCTCACGCAGGTCGCCGAGAATGCGCTGACGATTCCGAAGTCCGCGGTACGGCGAGATGGCGCGGTCGGCGTGTATCTGCTGCAGCCGGGCAACGTGATCAAGTGGCAGCCGATTCAGACGGGCGCGGCAGATGCGCTGCGCGTGGAAGTGGTGAAGGGACTGTCGGACGGCGACGCGGTCGCGCAACCCAGCGAGCAGACGCTGAAAGCCGGCGTGAAAGTGACTCCGGCGTTTCAATAATCGGTGCCGTAGCAAAATTTCCTAAAGCGAGCGCCCACTGATGAAGCGTCGAGACGGCGCATAGGGTGACTAACGGCAGCCACGGCACTGTCGTGACCCACTGTCGTGTCCGCTTGCAACGAGCAGTCTGAGCGGGCATAATCTGCTCATGAAGGTCCCGCTCCTGCTGTTTCTCATGATTGGGGGAGCAGCGTTGCGGGCCCAGACCTTTCCCTCCGGTAACCCTACAGCTCCAACCGTGATCCAGAAATCCGATCCGGAATACACGCGGGAAGCGATCGAGGCGCAACTTCAGGGCACTGTATTGCTCGCGACTGTGATCGCGACCGACGGGATTCCTTCAGAGATCAGGGTGGTTAAAGGGCTAGGGAAAGGGCTGGACGAGAAGGCTGTCGAATGCCTTCAGAAGTGGCGCTTCAAGCCGGGCACACGCGATGGAGAGCCAATCCCGGTGAAGGTCAGCGTTGAAATTAACTTTCGGGTCCCACGTCCAAGGGTATAGCCAGCGAGCGCGCACAACGGACACTTCGGCCTGTGAGCTAATAAGACAATGAAGCTTCTCGCCCTGTTCGCCGCGTTCGCAGTGTCCGTCCAGCTTGCTTCCGCGCAGAGTCCATCTGCGCAGACATCCGTAACAATCGCCGGCAAGTCGATCAGCATTCATTACTCGGCGCCGTCGGTGCGGCATCGCAAAATTTTCGGGCCGGGCGGCCTGTTGTCGCAGGATCCGACTTATCCGGCCTGGCGCGCGGGGGCGAACTCCGCGACATCGTTCCACACGGATGGCGATCTCGACATCGGCGGGCTCAGCGTGCCGAAGGGCGATTACACGGTCTACGTGTGGGTGGCCGATCCCGACAACTGGCAGCTGATACTCAACAAACAGACCGGCCAGTGGGGGCTCGAGTACGACAAGAAGATGGACCTCGGTCGCGTGAAGATGACGATGAGCAAGCCGCCCGCGCCGATTGAGGTCTACAAGATGACGCTGTCGGGCACGGGCGCGAAATCGGGCAAGCTGGAGTTAGCCTGGGAGAACCACATCGCGTCGGTTCCGATCACCGTGAAGTAGATTCGCCGATTCGCTTCACCGGATCGAGTGCCAGCCAAATCGGCAGGCCCGCAAGATACACGATCGCGCCCATGTACAGGACCGCGCTCCAGTCATGGTGCGTTCGCTCGAGTACGAATCCGGCGGTAAGGCCGTAGAGCGCGCCGCCCGCGTTACCCGCCATGTTCATCATGGCCGAGACGGTTGCCGACCAGTTGCCGCCGACGTCCGCCGCAGTGGCCCATGTGACCGGCATCACCAGATCGTTGCACAAGCTCGAAAATGACACGGCAAGGACGGCGGCCACCGGGTTTTGCAGCGCTGCCGCCAGTATGAGTCCCGCGCTCGCGCCCGCGAATCCGACGCAGCAGATCGCGCGGCGCGCCGTGCCGAGTCCGAGGAGCCGCGACAACGGACCGGAAATTGTGCCGGATATCATAGCGCCGATGCCGCCGAAGAAGAGCGGCAGAACTTTGAGGATTGTCGATTCCGTCGCGCCCACGTGAAAGCGTTCGTCGATGAACGTCGGCGCCCATGTGATCAGAAAGAACCACTGGAAAACCAATGCGAGATATTGGCCGCACAGCAATCGCACTGTACCCGATCGCACGAGCACGCCCCACAGCCTCGCTGTCGGCTGCACTGAATGCTGCGCCGCGAGAAGCGCCGATCCCCGCGAGGATCGATAAAACGGAATCGCCCACGCCACACCCAGGATGCTCAGCGCGGCGAACGTCTGGCGCCATGTCAGGTAACGAAACAACACGGCGACGACGAGCGGCGTGAATGCTCCCGCCCAGCGCGCGCTCAGCCATATCGATCCCTGCGCCCGAACCATTTGCGCCTGCGTCATCGACTGCGAAAACAGGCGCGCGATATTCGGGAAACAACCGGACTGCCCCGCCCCGAACAGCAACTGGGTGAGATACATCGACGCGAAGCTGAAGGCGGCGGTGGTCGCGGCCATGAAAGCGGTCCACCAGATCGCGATCCGCATCAGCACCCGACGCGGACCGAAGCGGTCGCCGAGATAGCCGCTGGGCACCTCGCAGATCGCGTACGCCGTCGCATACGCGCTGAACACAAGACCCATCCGGGCGTCGTTCAGATGCAGATCAGCAGCGATCCGACTGCGGGAAAGCGCCAGCACGACGCGGTCAACGGAAACGATTGTCGAGAGAGCGATACCCCATGCGACGACCCCTGGGCGTTTGATCATGGAGCCGCCATGATAGCCTGGACAAATCTGGAACAAGCGTTGACAGGCTTCAAGTGCGTCGCCAATAATCTGCGGGAGTCGTTTCGCGCCCTTGCCTGGGGAAGAGAGCATGGCTCAGTGGTTGAGCTGCCGGGAATCAGCATCGCTTCGCTCGGCGTGGCGTTTCAGATGTTCAATGCGGCGTTTCTCAGCGCGCCGGTCGAGCATGAACTGGCGCTCGACGAGCGGCTGCGCATCGCGCGGGATTACTTCTCATTGCGGGGTATGCGCTGGGCTTTCTGGATCTGCGAGGACTGGATCGGCTCCGCCAGCGTCCGGCGAAAACTGTCGCGCGCGTGTGAGAGCGCAGGCCTGCGGCTCAGCTCGGAGATGCCAGGTCTGGCAGCGGAACGCCTGGCAGCTCCGTCCCGTGAGCTTCCTGCCCTCGAATATCGCCGCGTCGAGTCGGAGCCGACGCGGAATGACTTCTGCGCGCTCGGCGCGAGCTGTTTCCATGTGCCGATCGGATGGTTCGCTGAAGTGTTCAACGAATCAATCACGGGGGATCACCCGTTTGTCTGCTGGGTCGGCTATCGCGACGGAGAACCGGTGGCGACCGCGGCCACCATCTCTTATCAGGGCGTCATCGGACTATATAACGTTGCGACAGCGCCGGAGAGCCGCCGGCGCGGTTGCGCCGAGGCGATTACGCGCCATGCCATCGCGGTGGCGGCGCGGCAGAACGGCGCTGCCCGCACTGTTCTGCAGTCCACCTCGGGCGGCCTGCGCCTCTACCAGCGCATCGGTTTCCAGCCTGTTACCCGCATTCTCGTCTACAACTCCGTGCCATAATTCGGACAAACAGTGCCGCTGCGACGCACGATCCTCTGGCTTTCACGCAATAAGGCACTGCGCAAATGGATGGAAACATCCCCCGCGGCACGCCGGCTCTCGGCGCGGTTTGTGGCCGGCAACCGCCTCGAGAACGCGATCGAAGCGAGCCGAAGGATGCTGGATGAAGGCATCAAAGTCACACTGGATTATCTGGGTGAAAACGTGAAGTCGCTGGAAGAAGCGGCAGCGTGCCGGGATATCTGCATCGACGCCCTTTCCGCGATGCGCACCGCCGGGCTCGAACCCAACGTCTCGATCAAGCTTACGCAGTTCGGGCTCGATCTTTCTGAGGAAGCCTGCCGGACGAACGTCACCGGCCTGGTGAAAGCGGCGGCGGCGATCGGCGGCTTCATTCGCATCGATATGGAATCAAGCCCCTACACGGATCGCACGCTGGCGCTGGTAAGGCAGCTGCATGGCGATTATCCTGCATGCGGCGTGGTGATTCAGGCCTATCTGAAACGGAGCGCGGAGGACATCGCAGATCTCGGGAAAGAACGCATTCGTGTGCGCTTGTGCAAGGGCGCCTATCTGGAGCCGGCCGACATTGCGTACGAACACAAAGCGGAGGTCGACCGCAACTATCTCATCCTGGCGCGCGCGCTGCTGACATCGGGGGAATATCCGGCGATCGCCACGCACGACGATCACATTATTCACGCAGTGGAAAGCTTTGCCGGCGAACATTCCATTGCGCGCGACCGCTTCGAATTCCAGATGCTCTACGGGATCCGCCGCGACCTGCAGCGGCAACTGGTGCGCGATGGGTACCGGCTGCGCGTGTATGTGCCGTTCGGCGACGCCTGGTATCCCTATTTCATGCGCCGGCTGGCCGAACGTCCGGCGAACCTGCTGTTTTTCATCCGCCAACTGGTCCGCGGTTGAGCCAGGGACTCGACGACAACGAAACGGCATCCGCCACCGGTGCGGGTGCCGTATATTGAAATGAGAGGGCGCGTCGCGATGTTTGCCAATCTGAAGCATCATCTGCGGTACTGGGGTTTTCTGCTCCTGAAGTTTGCCGGTGCATTCGTCGGTTCCGGGTTCGCGCTGTGGTTCCTGAATCTCTTCTGGGCTCCGCATACGAAACTGTTCCATCTGGCGATGGGTGAGTTCAGCTTCGACCTTCTCTACACGTTTCTCGCCGGCATCTGGTTCCAGCTTTCGTTCGGGTTATTTTATCTCGCAGTCTGGGATCAGCGATATCGCTGCCGAACGTGTCTCCGGCGTCTGCGCATGCCGGTCGAGTCGGGGTCGTGGGGCGGCTACATGCTGCAGTTGGGACGCCCGCAGCTCGAGTACATCTGTCCGTATGGACACGGGCGGCTGGAAGTCGAAGAACTGCAGTTCACCGGGAAAGCGGCTCCCGAATGGAAAAAGCAGGGCGACTTCTGGGAAGAGCTTTTCGCCGCCAACGACAAGGCGGATTCGCGCCGCCGATGAAATTGCCGCTCTGGCGACTGATCGCGGCGATTCTGGTGCTGTCTGTCATGGCGTTAGTTTTGATCTCCATCGCACCGGTCTACATCGAAAACTATCAGCTTCGCCGGTATATTCGAACCCTCACGGGCGCTGAGAACGCCGCGGCCATGACCGATGACGCGCTGCGCGGCTCTGTACTGGCACGTGCCAAACAGCTCGACTTGCCGGTGGCGGCGGATGATGTCCGGATCACGCGCCAAAACGGCAAACCGCGTGTACAACTGCGGTACGCGGTACAGGTCGATTTCCCCCTGTATCAGGTGGATCTGCACCCGTGAAGGCGGAGCCAGTAAATGGGGGTCCGCCCTATTATGCAGTGATCTTCTCGTCGCTGCGTACTGCAGAGCCGCGCACGGCGGGTGATCACGATTACGCGGCGACGGCAGCACGGATGGAAGAGCTGGCGCTGGGCATGCCGGGATTTCTCGGCATCGAGAGCGCCCGCGGCGCCGATGGTTTCGGGATCACCGTGTCGTACTGGCGAGACGAAGAGTCGATAGCTGCGTGGCGAACGCACGGCGAGCATGTGATGGCCCAGGAACGGGGCAAGCGCGAGTGGTATGTCCGTTACGACATTCGTATCGCCCGGGTGGATCGCAGCTATTCCGGACCCCGCCCGCTACCGTCCTGAAACATTAATTTGCGGGCGAATCCGGGCTGAATTGGGATAATTAACCATGACTGCACTTCTGCAGGAAACCCCTGCGTCCAACCCGCTCGATCCCCATCCTCTCGACGAGGGGGCGCTGCGAAAAATCGACGCGTGGTGGCGCGCCGCCAATTATCTTTCCGTCGGACAGATCTATCTGATGGATAATCCGCTCCTGCGCGAGCCGCTGCGAAAGGAGCAGATCAAGCCGCGGCTGCTCGGACACTGGGGCACAACGCCCGGACTGAACTTCATCTACGCGCACATGAACCGCGTGATCCGGAGCCATCGGCTGAATGCGATCTATGTCTGCGGTCCCGGGCACGGCGGACCGGGAATGGTGGCGAATACCTATCTGGAAGGCACATATTCGGAAATCTATCCGCACATTCCGCAGAACGAAGAGGGAATGAAGCGGCTGTTCAAACAGTTTTCGTTTCCGGGCGGCATTCCGAGCCACGCTGCTCCCGAGACCCCCGGATCGATCAATGAAGGCGGTGAACTCGGTTACGCTCTGGTGCACGCCTACGGTGCGGTCTTCGATAATCCCGATCTGCTCGCGTGCTGCGTGGTGGGCGATGGCGAAGCAGAGACCGGGCCGCTCGCGACCAGCTGGCATTCGAACAAATTTCTCAATCCGGTGCGCGACGGAGCGGTGCTGCCGATTCTGCACCTGAACGGATACAAGATCGCCGGACCGACTGTTCTGGCGCGCCTGCCGCACGACGAGCTGGAGTCGCTTTTCGTCGGGTACGGCTACAAGGTCTGGTTCGTCGAAGGCGACGATCCCGCTGAGATGCACCAGAAGATGGCAGCGGCGATGGACGCCATAGCCACCGAGATTCAGGCGATCCAGAAAGACGCGCGAACCAATGGATTCCGCAAACGCCCCGCGTGGCCGATGATTATTCTGCGGTCTCCGAAAGGATGGACGGGGCCCAAATTCCTCGACGGGAAGCCGGTGGAAGGGACGTTCCGTGCGCATCAGGTGCCGCTGGGTGATGTGAGGGCGCGTCCCGACGAGCTGCGCATGCTCGAGGAATGGATGCGCAGCTATCGCCCAGAAGAGCTGTTCGATAAATCAGGCAGGTTCCTCGCAGAGTACGCAGCGCTCTCGCCGGAGGGCGAAATGCGTATGGGCGCGAACCCGCATGCCAACGGCGGACTGCTGAGGAAAGAGCTCGAACTCCCCGACTTCACCGAGTATGCGGTCGATGTACCGAAGCCGGGCATCGTCGTTACAGAAGGCGCGCGCATCATGGGCAATTTCCTGCGCGACGTGCTGACGATGAACGAGACGGCGAAAAACTTCCGCATCATGTCGCCGGATGAAACGGCTTCGAATCGCTGGAACGCCGTGTTCGATGTAACGACACGCGAATCGACCGCGGAGATCATTCCGATCGACGACCACGTTTCGCCTGACGGACGCGTAATGGAAGTGCTGAGCGAGCACATGTGCCAGGGATGGCTCGAAGGCTACCTGTTGACGGGACGCCACGGGTTCTTCAGCTGCTACGAGGCTTTCGTCCATATCGTCGACTCGATGTTCAACCAGCATGCCAAGTGGCTGAAGGTGACGCGCGATATCCCATGGCGGCGGCCGATTTCGTCGCTGAATTACTGGCTGACTTCTCACGTGTGGCGGCAGGATCACAACGGCTTCAGCCACCAGGACCCCGGTTTCATCGATCACGTGCTTACAAAGAAGGGCGAGATCGTGCGCGTGTATCTGCCGCCTGACGCCAACACGCTGCTTTCGGTAACCGACCACTGTCTGCGCAGCTCGAACTACGTGAACGTCATCGTCGCCGGCAAACAGCCCGCGCTGCAGTGGCTCACGATGGAGGAGGCGATTCGCTTCTGCACCGTCGGCCTTGGCATCTGGGAGTTCGCAAGCAACGACAAGGGCGTGGAACCGGATGTGGTCATGGCGTGCGCGGGCGATATTCCCACGCTCGAAACGCTGGCCGCGGTCGACTGGCTGCGCCGCAGGACCGATCTGAAGATCCGCGTGGTGAACGTGATCGATCTGACCACGCTGCAGCCGCCGAGCGAACATCCGCACGGACTGCCGGACAAGGAGTACGACGCGCTCTTCACCACCGACAAGCAAATCATCTTCAACTACCACGGTTATCCCTGGCTGATCCACCGGCTGGCATACCGCAGGAAGAATCAGAATCTGCACGTGCGCGGGTATAAAGAGGAAGGCACCACGACGACGCCGTTCGATATGTGCGTGCTGAACCAGATCGACCGGTTCAACCTCGCGATCGACGTGCTTGACCGGGTGCCGCGTCTGGCCAACCTGGCGGGCCCGCTCGTTCAGGAACTGCGGCATAAGCTCATCGATCACAAGCACTACGTTTGCGAGCATGGCGAGGACATGCCGGAGATTCAGGACTGGCGCTGGCCGGCTGAATGAAGGTCCTGGTTCTGAACGCCGGAAGTTCCTCGCTGAAGTATCACCTGTTCGAGGTTTCGCCGCAGACGATTGCGACGGACTCCGAACGGGTGCTAGCCCATGGGCTGGCAGAGCGTGTATCCAGCATGGCGGACGCTTTGACGTCGATTTTCAACCAGATCGGCGGCGTGAAGATCGACGCCGTCGGACACCGGGTGGTGCATGGCGGTGACCGGTTTCACGAATCGATTCTCATCGATGAAGAAGTGGTGAAGGCGATCGAAGAGCTGAGTATTCTCGCGCCCCTGCACAATCCGCACAACCTGGAGGCGTATCGCGCGGCTAAGGAGCACCTGCCGGATGTGCCGCAGGTCGCGGTGTTCGATACAGCGTTTCATCACACACTTCCGCCGCGCGCGTACGTGTACGGGCTCCCGTACGAGTATCTGACAGAGAAAAAGATCCGGCGGTACGGCTTCCACGGCATCTCGCATCGCTATGTGTCATGGCGATTCGCGCGGCTGCACGGGAAGAAGCGCGCGGACTACCGGATGATCACCTGCCATCTTGGCAATGGCTGCTCGATCTGCGCGATCGAATACGGCCATTCCATCGATACGTCGATGGGTTTCACACCGCTCGAAGGTCTGATCATGGGAACGCGCAGCGGCGACGTGGATGCGGGCGCCGTGATGCATCTCGTGCGGCACGAAGGTATCGAGCCGAACCGGCTGGCACAGATACTCAACAGCGAGAGCGGGATTAAGGGCATCTCGGGTCTGTCGAACGATATGCGCGATGTGCTGAAGGCGGCGCATTCCGGTAACGAACGCGCGGCGCTGGCGGTGGATGCGTTCTGCTACCGCGTGCGCAAGTATATCGGCACATATCTGGCGGCGATGAACGGGGCGGACGCGCTGATCTTCACGGGCGGTATTGGCGAGAACGCGGCGGAAATTCGCGCGCAGATCTGCGCGGGGCTCGGCAACCTTGGTATCGAGATCGATCCCGTGCGGAACGAGCGCCCGAGCAAGGAAGACCGCGAGATCGGCAGTTCGAAGATTCCGGTGTGGGTGGTGCCGACCGACGAGGAACTTATGATTGCGCGCGACACGCTGCGCTGCATTCTGCACATCCCGCACGAATAAAATAGGGGAACGTCCCGACAATCGAAATTCATGGGAGTGGTCCGCGTCTCGAGCGGAAATTTTCTCGAGATGTACGACTTCATGGTCTACGGCTACTACGCGACTTTCATCGCGAAGGCCTTCTTCCCGACCGGTAACGAATTTTCGTCGCTGATGCTTTCGCTCGCAACGTTTGGCGCGGGCTATTTGATGCGGCCCGTCGGCGCGCTGCTGCTGGGCGCATATGCCGACCGTCACGGCCGCCGCAAAGGCCTGATTCTCACGCTCGCGCTGATGTCGTTCGGAACGCTTTCGATTGCCTTCCTGCCCGGGTACAGCACGCTGGGTTTACTCGCGCCGCTGCTGATTCTGGTCGGCAGACTGGTGCAGGGCTTTTCGGCAGGGATGGAACTGGGCGGCGTTTCGGTGTATCTCGCCGAGATCGCGACACCCGGCCATCGCGGCTTCTACACGGCGTGGCAATCGGGAAGCCAGCAGGTCGCCGTCGTGTTCGCGGCGCTGCTAGGGGTGGTGGTCAGCCTGCGATTGACTCCCCAGCAGATGTCGGCGTGGGGATGGCGTGTCCCGCTCATCGCGGGCTGCGCGATTATTCCGTTTCTGTTTGTGATCCGGAGATCGCTCAAAGAGACCGATGAGTTTTTGCGGCAGAAGCACCGGCCGGGGATTCGCGAAATCATGACATCGCTCGCCGCGAGTTGGAAGATTGTTTTGTCGGGAATGCTGCTTTCTACGATGACGACCGTGACGTTCTACATGATCACCGCTTATACGCCGACCTTCGGACAGACGGCGCTGCATCTGGCGACGATCGACAACTTCACCGTGACGATGTGCGTGGGCGTGTCGAATCTGTTCTGGCTGCCGGTGATGGGGTCAATCAGCGACCGCGTGGGACGCAGGCCGCTGCTGATCGCGTTTGCGGTATTGTCACTGGTGACAGCTTATCCGGCGCTGCTGTGGCTGGTGAGTGCGCCTTCGTTCGCGCGATTGCTGACGGTCGAGCTGTGGCTGTCGTTCCTGTTCGGCGGCTACAACGGCGCGGCGATGCCGTTCCTCGCGGAAGTGATGCCGGTGAAGGTGCGGGCGGCGGGATTCTCGATTGCATTCAGTCTCGCGACGGCGGTGTTCGGAGGGTTCACGCCGGCGCTCTGCACGTGGCTGATACACGTAACGGGAAATCGTGCGGTGCCGGGATTGTGGCTGTCGTTTGCGGCCGTCATGGGGCTCGCCGCAGTGGGGCTTACGCGGAAGGCGCGTAGCGGATTTGCGGAAACCAGTCGGTCCCCCGTCCTTCAGGCGTGAAGTCGAGCAGATTCCACAAGGCCGGCGTATTCCTGAAGGCGGCGAGCGGAGATTTAGCCACTACCGCCAGGTTTGCCCGCTGTGCGAAATGTAGCGCGGTTCCGTTGAGGCTGTCGTTGAACGCAGCACACAAGTTTGCCGCGTATGGCCGCGACTTTTTTCGACCTTAAGGCGAAGGTTGGCCGATCACAGGCCGCTCCCGGGTCTTCGACATCCGGACGTATGCGCCTGTGGAACCCGACTCGACGTGGAAATCGTCCATGATGCCTCTGGCGATCGTGATCCCGCGGCCAGATGGAAGTGCCAGATTCTCTTCGAGACGCGGGTCCGGCACGCTCTCGAGGCAGAATCCCGCGCCTTCGTCATTCACCTCGACGATGAGCCGCGTCTCATCGGCTGACAAACGCAGCTCGACTTTTTTATTCGGGTCGAAACGATTGCCGTGTTTGACAGCGTTGACCAGGACTTCATGCACCGCAAGCGCGATGAAGTATGTGTCAGAGTCATCAAAACCGGCCTCTTCAGTGAAGCGGCGGACGGACACTCCAGCGGCGTCCACCGACTCCGGGGTCGAGTCAAGGGTCGAGGAGAAATGGATCATGCGGCGAGAAAGCGCTGCCTACACAGGCTCCGGGATGGCCGCGCCATCGGCGCGCGGATCGGAGGCCGCAAAGTTAACGCCGGTAGTTGCGTCGTGCAGGATGGCCTGGCCGCGGCCCATTTCCTGCGTGTAAGCGCGGCGCACGGAGATCTCGTGGCCGCGTGAAGAGAGATCGTCGAGCACATCAGCAGGCACCCGCGATTCGATCCAGATGTCGTTGCCGGATGACGTGCGTTTCGTGAAACGCGGAGCCTCGAGCGCAGCCTGAATGTTCATACCGCAGTCGACGAAGTTCGAGACAAACTGCGCGTGCGCCATCGGCTGGTTGGGACCGCCCATGATACCGAAGCCGACGTGCTGATCGCCGCGCTGCATGAAGCCGGGAATGATGGTGTGGAACGGACGCTTGCCCCCGGCGAGCACGTTGGGATGCGAGGGGTTGAGCGTGAAACCGCCCCCGCGGTTCTGCAGGAGAAAGCCGCAGGCGGTGATGCCGGAAGCGAACTCCGCGTAGATGCTCTGAATCCAGCTGGCCATGTTGCCGGCGCGGTCGACGACGGTGAGATAGGTGGTGTCGGAGCCGAAGGGTTTTCCGAATGCCGCGAGGGGATTGGCGCGCGCGGGGTCGATGTGCTTCGCGCGTTCGCGGCCGTAGTCTTTCGCGAGCAGCGCGGCGACAGGCACCGGGTGGCAGCGCGGGTCGGCGTTGTAGCGGTAGAGGTCGGCGTAGGCGAGCTTCATGGCTTCGATGCGCTTGTGCATCTCGGGAACGCCGGCGGGCGCGGCTTCCATGATGTTCAGCATTTCGAGCGCGGCCATGCCCTGACCGTTGGGCGGGAGTTCGAAGATGCGCCAGCCGCGATAGTCGGTGGAAATGGGATCGACCCATTCGGGAGTGAACTTCGCGAGGTCGTCAGCGGTCATGGTGCCGCCGCGCGATTCCGATGCAGCGAGGATGGCTGAGGCGATGTCGCCTTTGTAGAAAGCATCGGGGCCCTGCGCGGCGATGAGACGGAGGGCCTGCGCCATTTCCGGATTGCGGAAGATCTCGCCTTCGCGCGGCGGTTTGCCATCGGGCAGGAGAACGGGTGGAATACGGCGCAGCAGCGCGGGCTCATTCCACAGCTCGGCAACACCCGCATGCACGGGAAAGCCTTCGTCGGCGAAGGCGATGGCGTCGTCAAAGAGAACTTTCCAGGCTAGTTTGCCGAAGCGCGCGTGGAGTTCGGCCCAGCCTTTCACGACGCCGGGGATGGTCACGCTGTGGATACCTTCGGCGGGCATCGTGTCGAAGCCTTCGGCGCGCAGAAATTCCGCAGACATTGCATGCGGCGCAGGACCGGAGGAGTTCAGGCCTATGAGATGTCCGGTGGCGGCTTCGCGATGAATGACGAAGAGATCGCCGCCGAGGCCGCACTGCATCGGTTCCAGCACAGCGAGAGCGGCGTTGGCTGCGATGGCGGCGTCGATGGCCGATCCCCCGCGTGCGAGGATCTGCGCGGCCGATTGCGATGCCAGCACCTGGCTGGTGGCGGCGATGCCGTGACGCGATATGACCATGGAGCGACCATAGTCGCGGCCTTGTCCGCTCGAAGGGAACATTTATGTGGTCGCGGGAGTGGCGTGCGCGATGGTGCGTTCGCGGCGAATGAGCAGGAAGACTCCCGCCAGAGCCACGGCGAGCGAAACCCACTGCTCGAGGGTGAAGGGTCCGCCGAGTGGATTCGAGGCGTCATGCGCGCGCAGGAATTCCACGGCGAAACGCACGCAGCCATAGAGGATGCCGTAGAGGCCGATCACCTGTCCGTCGCGATGCGGGCGGCGCAGCTGGAAAATAAGAATCGCGCAGATCACGACTTCGGCGAAAGCTTCGTACAGCTGCGTGGGATGCAGCGGGATGCCGAGCGGCACACCGGTGGTCGCGTTGATGTTGCGGAAAGTGACTGCCCAGGGAAGGTGGGTGGGTTTGCCCCAGCAGCATCCGGCGGCGAAACATCCGAGGCGGCCGATGCCGTGTCCAAGCGCGAGGCCGGGGGCGAAGACGTCGGATGTCGCCAGCACCGGGAGGTTCTGGCGCCGCATGTAGAAGTACGCGAAAACCAGCGCGAGAATGAAGCCGCCGAAAAAGATGCCCGCGCTTTGCAGAGTGGCAAGGGAGAAGATTTCGCTCAGATGCGTGCGGAGATCGGGATCGAGCGCGATCATGAGCAGTTTCGCGCCGAGCATTCCGGCGAGCGCGCAATAGACGCCAAGGTTCACGATCTTCTCGTTGTTGAGGCCGCGCTGCCTCGCGAAGTGTGAAGACATCCAGAGGGCGACGAGGAAGGCGAGGGCAACGAGTACGCCGTAGGACGGGAGGGTGAAGCTGCCGATGGTTAAGAGGCGAGGAAACATCGTATTATTTATTGCGCACCACGTGTGCGCTCATGCGCGGACCTCGTGTTTGCGCTGCGACTTCAGCATGCTCAGTATAAGCAAACCGGCTCCTGTGCAGATGGACGCATCCGCCACGTTAAACGTGTACCAATGGTACGTGCCGGCGTAGAAGTCGAGAAAATCGGTGACGCTGCCGACGCGCACGCGGTCGAACACATTGCCCATCGCGCCGCCGAAGATGAGGGCAAGTCCGACAGCGGAGGGGCTGTCGAGCCGTTCGATCCGCCACAGCATTCCGGCCAGCAGCGATATCGCGACCACCGAGAGTGCGATCAGGACCAGCGTATGCGTACGCGACGAACTTCCGGCGAACATCCCGAAGGCCACGCCCGGATTGCCGGAGCGCACGATATTGAAGAAGCCCGGGATCACGGTGTGCGAGTCGTAAGCGGTGAGCTGCGTTTCGACGAGCCACTTCGTCCAGCGGTCGAGCGCGAAGACACTGATCGCGATCAGAAAAGCGGCGACGCGGCGTGTGGCATCAGGCATTGCCCTGAATTTCCTTCACAGCTTCGGCGCACGACGCGCAGATGGTCGGGAACCGGGGCACGGATCCGACATCTTCCGTGTATTTCCAGCAGCGCTCGCATTTTGTGCCGCGGGCGCGTTCGATGGCAACCTCGACACCCTCGCGCGCGTGATTCTGCAGCTCGACCTGGGAGACGATGAACAGGCCGGGGAGCTCGCCCGCGTATTCATCGAGCAGCGTATAAAGCCCAGAGTCTGCGGCAAGACGCACGCGAGCCTCGAGCGGGGCGCCGATGAATTTCTCCTGACGCGCGGTCTCAAGGCTCTTGAGGACACTCTCGCGTACTTCGATCAGGCGCGTCCAGTTGGCGACGCGGGCGCGGGCGTCAGCCCCGATGCCTTCAGTGAGGTCGGCAGACTCGGGGAAGCAGGACATGTGGACACTGTCCGGCTGGTTCAGATGGCCCCAGATTTCTTCCGTGGTGAAACTGAGGATGGGGGCGAAAAGGCGGACCAGCGCGAGGGCGAGCCGGTGGAGGGCGGTCTGAGCGCTGCGGCGCGCGAGAGATTTCGGCGCGGACGTATAAAGCCTGTCCTTGAGAACGTCGAAATAGATAGAAGAAAGTTCGACCGTGGCGAAGTCGTAGACGGCGCGGTAGACCTTGTGGAATTCGAAACCGTCGTACCAGACGCGGCTGCGCGCGACGACGTCTTCGGCGCGCACGAGGATCCACTGGTCCAGTCCGAGGAGCTGGTCGCCGGGGACGGCGTCGGTGGCCGGGTTGAAATCGTGCAGATTACCGAGGGCGTAGCGGAATGTGTTGCGTAACTTGCGATAGGCGTCGGAAAGCTGCTTCAGGATTTCGGGAGAGATGCGAACATCCTCCATGAAGTCGACCGACGCGGTCCAGAGCCGGATAAGTTCGGCGCCGTAGTCGCGAATGATTTCCTCGGGAGCCACGCCGTTGCCGAGGGATTTCGAAAGCGGGCGGCCGTCGCCGTCGAGTGTCCAGCCGTGCGTGGCGCAGCCGCGGAAGGGCGACCCGCCGCGCAGGCCGACGCCAAGCAGCAAAGAGCTCTGGAACCAGCCGCGATACTGGTCGCCGCCCTCCATGTAGAGTTCGGCGGGCCAGCGCAGACCGTTTTCTTCGGTGAGCACAGCAAGGTGGCTCGAACCGGAGTCGAACCAGACGTCGAGAATGTCGTTCTCTTTCGTAAATTCGGTGGCGCCGCATTTGGTGCAGGCGGTGCCGGCGGGTACGAGTTCGGCGGCGGTCTTTTCGAACCAGATGTCGGCGGAGTGCTGTTCGAAAAGATCGACGACGGCGCTGAGGATCTTGTGGTCCTTGAGCGGCTCGCGGCAGGCGGTGCAGTAGAAGACAACGATCGGTACGCCCCAAACACGCTGGCGGGAGATGCACCAGTCCGGGCGGCCGGAGATCATGTTGGCGATGCGTTCTTCACCCCAGGCGGGGATCCACTGCACGCCTTTGATGGCGTCGAGGGCGCGCGCCCGGAGATCGTGGTTGTCCATGCCGATGAACCACTGGTCGGTGGCGCGGAAGATCGTCGCATTATGGCAGCGCCAGCAATGCGGATAGGAGTGCTCGATTTCCTCCAGACCGAGAAGCGCGCCGTGGTCCTTGAGGATGTTAACGACGAGTGTATTGCCTTCCCAGATGGTCTTGCCGTACAGGGCGGACGGCAGGTGATTCTCGAAACCGGCGGGATCGAAGAAGCGGCCGGCCGGGTCGACCGGGCAGTAGACCGGCAGCCCATATTGCATGCCGACGACGTAATCTTCCTGACCGTGGCCGGGGGCGGTGTGAACTGCTCCGGTGCCTTGCTCGAGCGTGACGTGATCGGCCACCATGCCGAGAGACGGGCGGTTAATGAACGGGTGTCGATAAGTTGTCCGGTCGAGCTGATTGCCGTTGAAGCGCGCGATGACAGCTGGATCGGGCGTCCTGCCTGCACCCCAGCCGCATTTCTGTGCCGTGGCGGCGAGGAGCTCAGACGCGACGATATAGACGGCGTCACCGACTGAAACCGCGACATATTCGAACTTCGGGTGGAACGCGATTCCGAGGTTGGCCGGGATGGTCCACGGGGTAGTGGTCCAGATGAGGCCGTAAACCTTTTTGCCGGCCAGCGCCGGGTCAATCTGGGCGGGGTCGGAGGTAAGTTCGAAACGAACCCAAATCGACGGGCTGCGATGGTTCTCGTATTCGACTTCGGCCTCGGCGAGGGCGGTGCGGTCATGGATGCACCAGTTGACCGGCTTGAGCCCTTTGTAGACGTAGCCCTTGTCGAGGAAGTCGACAAAAGCCCGGGCGATGACGGCCTGATAGGCAGGCTTCATCGTGAGGTAAGGATCGTCCCAGCGGCCGAGGATGCCGAGGCGTTTGAAATCCTCGCGCTGCAAGTCGACCCACTTTTCGGCGTACTTGCGACAGACGCGGCGCACCTGCGCGGGGGTCATCTGGGCTTTCTTTGCGCCGAGTTCCTTGTCGACGTTATGCTCGATGGGGAGGCCGTGGCAATCCCAGCCGGGAACGTATGGCGAGTCGTAACCTGCCATGGTTCTTGATTTTACAATGAAATCCTTGACGATCTTGTTGAAGGCAGTCCCGAGATGGATGCGGCCGTTGGCATAAGGCGGACCGTCGTGCAGGATATAGAGCGGCTTCCCGGCGCGGGAGCTGCGAATCCGGGCATAAAGATCCTCAGAAGCCCAACGCGCAAGCATTTTGGGCTCGGCCTGCGGCAGGTTCGCCTTCATGGAGAAACCTGTGCGAGGCAGATTAACCGTCTGCTTCACATCCAGCTTTTGGGGATCCATCGCGGGGATGAGTTCATTATAGCTGCCAGTCGGCGGCCCTCATCTGCTGGTCCAAACCGCGGGTCCAAACCGCACCGTGTTCCGCGGGCTACGTGCTCACTTCTTCTTGTGAAACAAACCGTCCCAGAAGCTCTGCTTTTGCGCAGGATGGGGTCCGGCCTTCTTAGCAGGCGCCGCGGCGCCCCCAGTCTTCGGAAGAACAGCAGGCTTCTCGCCTGCGGGCTTCGCCGCGGTTTCCGCTTTCGGCGCCGGGGCCTCCGCTTTGGCCTGCTGGTACTGGATGACCAGCGTCACGCGCCGGTTCGACCCGTCGGCCGGGCGAGCGGGATCGCGGAGACTCTGGTCGGCATAGCCCCGGACCTGTGTCACCTGTTCGGCGCCCATGCCGCTTTCCTGCATCCAGCGGCGCGCCGCGTTGGCCCGATCCGTGGATAGCTCCCAGTTTGAGTAATCGCCGTCGCCGTGGAAAAGCCGCGAATCGGTGTGACCCTCCATTACGACTTTGTTTGGCAGCTTGCCGATTTCCTCGGCCAGCTTGCTGAGCAGGTCTTTGCCGAATTGGGTCGGCTTACTGTTACCGGTTTCGAAAAAGGTGGAGAACTCGCCTTCCAGCAGTTCGACGCGAAGCCCTTCGCCGGTTACTGTGAAGACCACGTGTTCGTTGAGTTTCTGGAACGGAGCAGACGATCTGATGGCCTGCTCGAGTTTGTCCTTGAGCTGGTTCATGTCGTCTTTCTTTATCGCGAGGGATTCGCTGCCCGCGCCTTTCAGACCGTTCCCGACTTCTTTGCCCTGACCGGTGGGATCGCTGAAGTAGCCTCCGACGGCTTTCTTGACTGTCTCACTGCTGCTCAACAGCCAGAGCACGATGAACAGGGAGAGCATCGCGGTAACGAAATCCGCGTATGCGACTTTCCACGCCCCCCCATGGTGACCGCCGTGACCCTGGACCTTCTTTTTGATGATGATGATGGGTTGCGAAGTCTGAAGAGGCATTACGCGGCCTTCTTCGCGTCAGGAGCGGCTGCCTTATGGCCCTTGCAGGTCGCTTCCATCTCCTGGAAAGTAGGCCGGAGATCGTGCGGGACCGCCCGTCGCGCGAATTCGACCGCGATCATGGGCGCCATGCCTTTGGCGAAAGCCATCATGCCGGCGCGCAGCACCTGATAATACTGCGATTCCGCATCCACCATCTTCTCCAGATTCGCCGCCAGAGGCCCGACCAGACCGTAAGACAACAGGATGCCGAGAAAGGTGCCCACCAGCGCGGCCGCGACCTTCTCACCGATCTCTCCGGGAGGGCCGCCCAGCGCACCCATCGTGATCACGATCCCGAGAACAGCAGCCACAATGCCAAGACCCGGGAGGGCGTCGGCGACTGTCGTTAAAGAGCGAACCGGGGCCGAGCTGGCATGGTGGTGGATGTCGATGTCGGCTTCGACCAGAGCATCGAGGTCATGCGGAGCAACCACGCCGGCAACCGCCGTGCGCAATGTATCGCAGATGAAATTGAGAGCGTGGTGGTCCTTGACGAGGTTGGGGAATTTCGAGAAGACCGCGCTCTTGCCGGGGTTCTCTATATCTTCCTCGAGTTTCGCCATACCGCTCTTGCGGGCGAACTGGAAGATGTCACTCAACATCTTGAGGCTTTCCAGATAGAAAGCGGCGTTGAAACGGCTCCCGGCTATTATTCCCACGAGGCTCTTGAAGATCTTGATGACCAGCGGCAATGGGTTAGCCGCCAGCAGCGTGCCGATGGCGGCGCCGCCGATGATCAACAGTTCCGCCGGCTGTGCGAGCACGGGCAGTTTTCCGTGCTCCATCAGGAAGCCACCGATGACGGCGCCAAAAACCATCACGATTCCGATGATTGCGAACATTCTGGGTTCTGATCGGCAGAAGCCCGGGAAAACTTGAGAGCGGGAGAGCCTCAAGCTCTGTAAAGCCAATGAGGAGAGTTAGTTCTGACGGAGATCGTGAATCTCGAAGTGGAAGCGGTTGGGCGGCAGATGCCCGGCGGATTCCGGAGACATACGGGCCCACGTCTCGTAGGCCGCGCAGGCCAGCCTGCCGTTGAGGAAGAACAGGAAATGATTCGAGCAGCAGTCGATGGGGGGAGGCTGCCGGAACGTGAGGCGGGTTCCCACGGCTTTGTCGAGAGATACCCCCGGCGTGGGGACATGCTTTTCGAGCAGCAGATCGACGAAACTGCTGCGCGCGGCGTGCGGCCAGATGTCGTTGCTGAGCAGAGGACGCAGCGCGCTGGTGGCGGCGAAAGTAATCTCACACTGGCGAATCCACTCGAGAACGGAATCGCCCCATGCCCAGTGGGAAAGCAGGCCGTAGTATTGATCGGTGAGGTGCAAAGCCAGATCCAGCCGGCGGTGCGCCATGTCCGCTTCCGGCGCGCCGGTGATCATGTCTTCAATTTCAACCAGCGCCGCGGCACGCTCGACGATTTCCTCGCGGACCGCGTCCTCGGGGATGCCATGGACAAGCAGCGGAGGAAGCTCGTGTGTGCCGGAACCGGGAACGTCGATATAAGGAAGGCTCATATCATTTCACAATGTCCACAATGTTTGACGCGCAGCAACCATCGCTGTTTCGTATATAACACGAATCCGAAACAATCCGCATCGAACTTGTTGATGCGGTCCATACCCGATAGTGCCCGCATTAACGCATTTCTCTCTGGGCTTTTCGGCCGCTCCGTGGTAACTTGTGCGTGAGGCGAATAAAAGACGAATGCCGGAAACACTCTCCATTCTCTTCCCCGAGTTGCCGGCCGCGAGCACGAAGGGCGATCTTACGCCCGTGCTGGATCGGTTCGAACGCATGGCGCGGGACGTCGACGGGCCGATTCGCGCGATTCGGCGCACGCCAGTCCGCCCTGCGGAGTACGCGGAGTTTCCCGCAGATCTGCATCCAAAGCTGCGCGAGGTGCTGGCGGCACGCGGGATCGAGCGGCTGTACACGCATCAGGCGGAAGCGTATGCGCGAGTAGCCGCGGGAGCGAACACCGTCATCGTCACGCCGACCGCGAGCGGGAAGACGCTCTGCTACAACCTGCCCGTGCTGAATCGGCTGACTGCAGAGCCCGGCGGGCGCGCGATGTATCTTTTCCCGACCAAGGCGCTCGCCGAAGATCAGCTTGATGAACTGCACGGGCTGATCGAGGAAATGGGTTCGGATCTTTGCGCGTTTACTTACGACGGCGACACACCGCAGGACGCCCGCCGCGCTATCCGCCAGCGCGCCAACATTGTGCTGACGAATCCAGACATGCTGCACACCGGAATTCTGCCGCATCACACGAAGTGGGCGAAGCTGTTCGAGAACCTGCGCTACATCGTTGTGGATGAGCTGCATTACTACCGCGGCGTGTATGGCAGCCATCTGGCGAACATTATGCGGCGGCTGCGGCGGCTTTGCGAATTCTATGGGTCGAAGCCGCAGTTCATCGCATCATCGGCAACGATTGCGAATCCGAAGGAACTGGCCGAGACGCTGATGGACGGGCGGTTCGAACTTATTGACCGCAACGGGGCCCCCGCGGGCGAGAAAGTTTTCGTCTGCTACAACCCTCCCGTGGTGAACCGGCAGCTGGGCATACGGCGCAGCTACATCAACGAAACGCGGCGCATCGCGATGGAGCTGCTCGACTGCAATCAGCAGACGCTGGTGTTTGCGAACAACCGGCTGGCGACCGAGATTCTGGTCACGTATCTGAAGGACGCGTTCGATAAGGAGCGGCTGCCCACCGAGTCCGTGCGGGGTTATCGCGGCGGCTATCTGCCGCGGGAGCGGCGCGAGATCGAGAAGCGGCTGCGCGCGGGCGATATCCGCGCAGTGGTGGCGACGAACGCGCTCGAACTCGGCATCGACGTCGGCTCGCTCGATGCCGTTGTGATGGCGGGGTACCCAGGAACGATCGCTTCCACGTGGCAGCGTGCCGGCCGCGCGGGGCGGCGTCATACCGGATCGCTCGCGGTGATGGTGGCGTCGAGCGCGCCTGTGGATCAATATGTGGTCGAGCATCCGGAGTATCTGTTCGACCGGTCGCCGGAGCACGCTTATGTGAACCCGGACAATCTGGAGATTCTGCTGAGCCATCTGAAGTGCGCGGCGTTTGAGCTGCCGATCCGCACCGACGAGCGATTCGGCCCCCACGAGGTTGGCGAAATCTGCGCTTTTCTCGTCGAGCAAGGGCTGTTGCATTTTTCAGGCAACACCTGGCACTGGACTTCGGACAGCTATCCGGCCGATGCGGTGAGTCTGCGGTCGGTGTCGAGCGACAACTTCGTCGTCGTCGACATCACGGGCGAGACGAAGATCATCGGTGAGGTTTCTTACACCGCGGCGCTGACGACGCTGCACGAGAAAGCGATCTATCTGCACGAAGCCAAACAGTTCCACGTCGAGCGCTTCGATTTCAAAGAACGCAAAGCGTACGTCAAGCGGGTCGAAAGCGATTACTACACCGATGCCATCGATTACACGCAGGTGAAGGCGCTGCGCGAGTTCGAGCGGGCGGGCATCGCAGGAGACGTCGATCGAGTCCACGGCGATGTGCGGGTGAACCGGCAGATCGTCGGCTTCAAAAAGATCAAGTTCTACACGAACGAAAACGTAGGCGCAGGCAAGCTCTCGATGCCGGAGCAGCAGATGCACACCACGGCATTCTGGCTGCACTTCCCTGCCCCGTTTTTGGCGGCGCTCGACAAGTTCACCCCCACCGAACGGCAGAACGGGCTTACCGGCCTCGGCAATGCGTTTCGGACCGTCGCATCGCTGCTGCTGATGTGCGATCCGCGCGATCTCGGGGTCGCCCTGACGGAAGATATTTCAGGCGGACTTCTCGCATGGGAGCCGGATCTCTTCCTCTACGACAGCTACGCGGGCGGCACAGGACTGAGCGCGCCGCTCTACCGATTGTGCGACCGGCTGATGGCGCAGACGCGCGAGCTGATTGAAGGCTGCGGGTGCGAGGCAGGCTGTCCGGCGTGCGTCGGACCGGTGGGTGAGATCGGCGAGCGTGGGAAGGAAGCGGCGCTCGCGGTACTGTCTCAGCTTGCTGTCGTCTCGATCTCGTCCCAGGCGACCGGCGTCCAAACATCCAGATAGCCGGCATAGGCGCGGTCGGCGATGGCCTTCCAGCTGAAACGCTGCTCCGCCTTGCGGCGGGCGATGGCTCCGAGGTGCGCGCGCCGGGCGTCGCTTTCGAGTAATTCGCAGATTGCCGCGGCGAACCCGGCGCCTTCGCGAATCAGAAGTTGCTCGCCGTCGTCGAGGCCGAGGCCCGCACAGCCCACCGGCGTGGACACCACCGCTTTGCCGCAGGCCATCGCCTCGAGCACCTTGATATTGGTCCCGGCGGAAACCGCGAGCGGCACCGCGACCACGGAAGCGCTCGCATACAAGGGGCGCAGATCGGAGACGAATCCATGAACATCGATGCGGTCGTCGACAGCGGTGAGTAAATTACCCCGCAACCGGTGCGGCAGAGAACCTCGAAGCCGATGAGATTTGGCAGGTGCCGGAAGAAGCCCACATAGAGGATCTCGGGCGCCGGCCGGACAGTAAACGATTCTAAACTCGGGAAACTTTTTTCCGGAGAAGGGGTTTCAAGGGGCTGCTTAACTGGCAGCGGTTCTGGCGAGGGTCTCGACGACAGAAATGTTGCCGATGAGATCTACCGGGAAACCGTGGCGGACCTCAAGCCACGTGGGATTGTTCCAGGAGACTGTTACCTCCCCGTTCGCGTCTTCGGCCACCAGAACTTTCAGCGGCAGATCGATGGCCGTCGACGGCGCGCACAGCATGATCGGAGTGCCGGCCTGGGGATTGCCGAATATAACGACTTTCGTCGGAGGCATCTTCAACCCGGCTTTTTCCGCCTCGCCGCTGTGGTCGATGACGGCGAACAGCTTAACGCCTTTCTTTTGCAGGATAGCCTCGAGCTTCGCCACAGTTTCATCCACGCTGTGACTGCTCGGAATGGTGACGATACCCTTGTCTGGTTTGGGTGTCATGCTCCTCTTCTCCTCAAGAGCCTTCTGCTCAGGCGTTTGTTTGGGCTGCCCGACGGAAATCAGATAAGTCGCCATAACGGCGCCGATCAGGGCCAACAGCAGCGCCACAACGATAGCGAGCCTCGACGGTTGCCTGTACGACGAGCCGCCGTTATTGAGGTCGGCGATGAGCGTCAGGTGATTTCGCACGGACCAGACGTTCACGAAGACGCCGACGGCGATCAAGATCGTGCCGATCCAGAACGAGAACCCGAAGTTCTCGAGCGGTGCGCCCGTTCCGCCGATCCGGAGCATGCGCAGAAACACGCCGAAGCGGGCCACCACGAAGCCGAAACCCATGAGCGCGATTCCCGTGCGGATCCACGCGAGGAAGTTTCGCTCCGCCGCAAGATAATCGGTCGCGCCGCCGCTCATACGAATCCATTGTGAATCGAAGCGGCTGCCCGGCGCGTCCCCGATTCGTGTTAGTGGCGATGCTGGTGGACAGCGTCTTCCGGAAAGACCGCGTGTCCTTCCGGCGGCGGGAACAGCGCTTTGAGCGCTTCCAGACGCTTGCGCAGATGGCGGCTGGGCAATTGCCGCGGACCGGTCTCGACGTCGATGTCGCAGCAGAGGCCATGCAGATAGAGCGTCATGGTGTCTTCAAACGACTGCCGGGCATAGTCCCGAAACGCCTTGCTGTCCTTGCGCGCGGCCGACGTGCGCCGCAACACGGCCTGCTTGAGGTGCCAGCTCTTTTCGTCGACCTCGCCGTGCACTTCGCCGCTGAGTTCCTCGCGCAGCAGCCCGAGCCACTTTTCTTCGGTCGCAGCCGGCCAGCGGCGGGAGATCAGGGCGGCGAGTTCGTCGTAGAGGAAGTAGTGATAATCGGAAACCTGTTCGTCTTTGATCGTGAAGAACAGCGTAGTGAAATCGGCAGCCGCCACGCTGGTGGAAAAAACCAGCTTCGGTTCGGGCGGCTTTTCGAAGACCATCGCGACCTGCGCGCGCGCCGTACCGCGTTCGAGAAACGGCGCCAGCACGATGCCGATGCCGGGCAGCAACTCGGACACGGCTGCCGGCAGGGCTTCGACCGGGTCCTGCAGATACTGGCGCAGGTCCTCATCGGCAACCGGCAGCGCGAGAAAGTAGGAAAACTTGTTATTGATCGGCGTCATCTCGGGACGCAGCCGACGGCTGAGTTCGTCGACCGGGGTCCGGAGACGTCCGTTTTCAGATGGCGGCATGTGTCAGCAAAAGCGTGATGAGAAGAAGCGGCGGCAAGATGATTGTAACAAGGCGGGCTAATCTGGAGGTTGCTGACAGAGTCCACACGCCGGGCAGAAGCCCGGCGGCAGGCTGGAAAGCCTGGCCCCACGCAGATCCTGGTATCCGCCGGAGAAGCCTCCGGCGATTTCTACGCCGCGGAACTGGTCCTCGAACTGCGCCGCCGCTGGCCGGACTGCACTTTTTTCGGCTGCGCCGGACCGCACTTGCGCGAGGCGGGGGTGGAGGCTGTCATCCGATCGGAGGATTTGTCCGTAGTCGGAATAGTGGAGGTGGTGGGCCACCTGCCGCGGATCTGGCTCAGATACCGGAGGCTGATCCGGGAAGCGGCACAACGCATGCCGGACCTCGCGATCCTCACCGATTCCCCGGATTTCCATTTCCGCGTGGCGGCGAAGCTCAAGGGGTTGGGCGTGCCGGTGGTTTATCTTGTCGCGCCGCAGGTCTGGGCCTGGCGCAAGGGACGTGTCAAAACCATGCGCCGGGTCATCGACCGCCTGTTGTGCATATTTCCCTTTGAAGAAGCGTTTTTCAGAGAAAACCACGTGCCCGCAACATATATCGGACATCCGGCGGCAACGCGCGTGCGGCCGGCGCTCCCGCGCGCGGAGTTTTTCCGGAAACACAACCTGCCCGAGGGTCGTCCACTGATAGCAGTGCTCCCCGGCAGTCGTCGCAGTGAGGCCCTTCGGCATTTGCCGGAACTGGTGCGCGCGGCGGAGATTCTGGGCCGGGAGCAGTATCTCAGTTTCATCCTGCCGGCGTCTCCTACGTGCGGGACGGCATTCTTCGCTGAGCCGCTTAAGGGTAGTCCGATCCGGGCGATAGAGGGCGAGGCCTGGGACGCCATGGCGCACTGCGACGTGGCGCTGGCGGCAAGTGGAACGGTGACTGTGGAGGGGGCACTGCTGGGAGCGCCGATGGTGACTTTCTATAAGGTCACGGGGCTGAGCTGGGCGATCGGCAAGCTGCTGGTCGATGTGCCGTTTTATTCGATGGTGAATCTGATCGCCGGGAAGAAGGTGGTGCCGGAGCTGATGCAGGACGAAATGACGGGCGAGCGGCTGGCGGCGGAAGCCGCGCACCTTTTGAACCATGCGGACGAACGAGCGAAAATGAAGGAAGAACTGGCGCGCGTGGCGGCGGCTCTTTCCCCGGTGGCGATCGCGCCGGGCGGCGGCGATGCCATCCTGAGAGCAGCCGACGAAGTGGAGCACGCGTTGGAGGGTACACGACGGTGAGGAAGACTGGAT